>Ga0105354_1001943_pt1 | contig 12583 bp, 10 predicted proteins | sample GOMGulsemesocosm_FD_83658 | JGI IMG/M metagenome (GOLD analysis project Ga0105354, IMG submission 83658) | Methane-oxidizing microbial communities from mesocosms in the Gulf of Mexico - GOM9B Gulf of Mexico | ecosystem: Environmental > Aquatic > Marine > Cold seeps | place: USA: Gulf of America...
AACGGAAAAAATGATCCGTGAATTATTCCAAACAATGTTGGATGTTGATCTAGGTGAATTCCCACGTATGCCTTATTCTGAAGCGATGACTCGCTTTGGTAGTGATAAGCCTGATTTACGTAATCCACTAGAGCTAGTTGATGTAGCTGATATCTTAAAAGATGTTGAGTTCAAAGTATTCTCTGGTCCTGCGAATGATGAAAACGGTCGTGTTGCGGTAATTTGTGTGCCACAAGGCGCAGCTAAATTCTCACGTAAAGGCTTAGACGAATTAACTAAATTTGTTGGCATTTATGGCGCTAAAGGCATGCCTTGGTTAAAAGTAAATGATATTGATGCTGCACTTGCAACAGGTGTTGACGGTTTACAATCACCAATTTTAAAATTCTTATCAAGTGATGAAGCCATAGCATTATTAAAACGTGTTAACGCAAAAACAGGTGATATCGTTTTCTTTGGTGCAGACCAATACAATGTTGTCACTGAATCGCTTGGTGCACTTCGCCTTAAATTAGGTGAAGATCTTGAGTTACTTCAAGGTGAGTGGAAACCTCTATGGGTAGTTGACTTCCCAATGTTTGAAGAAGTAGATGGCCATATGCATGCTATTCACCATCCGTTTACTGCACCGACAAACTTAACAGCAGAGCAATTAGAAGCTAACCCTGTTGGCGCTTTATCTGATGCTTATGACATGGTCTTAAATGGCTGTGAACTTGGTGGTGGCTCTGTTCGTATTCACAATCAAGATATGCAAGCAGCAGTATTTAGAATTTTAGGTATTAGTGATGAAGAAGCAGAAGAGAAATTCGGCTTCTTGCTTGAAGCACTTCAGTATGGTGCTCCACCACATGCCGGTTTAGCTTTTGGTTTAGATCGCCTTGTTATGCTAATGACAGGTGCTAGTTCAATTCGTGACGTAATGGCTTTCCCGAAAACCAATACCGCGGCTTGTCCATTAACTAATGCGCCTGGTATAGCTAACACTGAGCAGTTAAAAGAGTTAGGTGTTGCCGTGCTTCCTAATGAAAAGAAAGAAGAAGCTGCTTCACAAGACTAATAGTTACCGTTATTAAATAGTGTATAACTAACAAAAGCGTATTGAGGGTTTCCCTTCAATACGCTTTTTTTATAAACTCATATCAACTTCATACTGCTAGGTGTTTCTGATTTTAAGGATTTAAATGACAATTATTTTAGGTATTGATCCTGGCTCACGTTTTACCGGTTACGGCGTGATAGAGCAGCAGGGGCAAAAATTTACTTATCTTGGCAGTGGCTGTATTAAAGCACTTAGCCAAGGGGAAGACTTCGCTTCACGTTTACAAACAATTTTTTCTGGCGTGTCCGAGCTGATTATTCAATTTAAACCAGACATGTTTGCTATAGAACAAGTTTTTATGGGCGTAAACCCTGGTGGCGCGTTAAAGCTTGGTCAAGCGCGTGGCGCGGCAATTGTAGCGGCAACTAATACCGGCTTAACTATTGGTGAATACTCAGCAAGACAAATTAAACAAGCGGTAGTGGGTACGGGGGCAGCAGATAAAAGCCAAGTGCAACATATGGTAAAGACTATTTTAAAGCTACCTGGTACGCCGCAAGCTGATGCAGCTGATGCCTTGGCTGTAGCCCTTTGCCATGGCCATAGTCATACCAGCATAGCTAAATTAGCCGGACAGGCCACTAAAACGGTTAGAGGTCGTTTACGTTAACTTAGTGTTTTAAGCCTTCAATAAAAGTATCCGAAATCACCGAGTGAGCCTGAAATCGTCATTCCCGAGTTGTCTTGTCGGGAATCCATATAAATAGCTCCCTTTACTGTATAAATATATAGTGGTATTATCTGGATCATTAATAATAGTTCTTGGTACTTGATGTGATTGGTCGTTTACGTGGCATACTTGTCGAAAAAAATTCTCCTGAAATATTAATCGAATGTGCAGGTGTTGGTTATGAAGTTACTATGCCAATGACTAGCATTTATGTCTTACCTGAACTTGAGCAGCAGGCGATTATCTATACTCACTTTGTCGTACGTGAAGATGCCCAATTACTTTATGGTTTTGCCAATAAAGTGGAGCGTAAGTTATTTCGCTTACTGATAAAAGTAAATGGTGTCGGGCCAAAATTAGCCTTAGCTATTTTATCTAATATGTCTGCTGATCAATTTGTTAGTTGTGTCCGTCACGACGATATTACCGCGATAGTAAAAATTCCTGGTGTTGGTAAAAAAACAGCAGAGCGTTTACTTATTGAAATGCGTGATCGTTTAAAAGACTGGCAGGCACAACAAATACACTTAGTTAGCGATGATAGCGGCGTAATGCCAGAGCAATTGTCAGCTGAATTGAGTGTAGATAATACTTTTATTAGTGACAACAAAGGTGATGCTATTAATGCCTTGTTATCTCTTGGGTACAAACAAGTACAAGCAGATAAAGCGGTTAAATCAGTATACAATCGTGGTATGTCTAGCGAAGATATTATTCGCGATGCGTTAAAATCAATGATATAGCATCATGCTTGTCGTGGCTCACTCAGCCATGCAAAGACCGTTTTTTAAAATTTAGGTAACCTATGATAGAAGCAGACCGCTTAATTGAACCGATTGCATCATTAGAAGATGAAGGCGTAGACCGTGCTATTCGTCCTAAAATGCTGCAAGATTATACGGGGCAAGAGCATGTTAAAGCGCAGATGGAAATATTCATTCCAGCGGCTAAAAATCGTGGTGAGCCATTAGATCACTTACTTATTTTTGGCCCTCCTGGTTTAGGTAAAACCACATTAGCGAATATTGTCGCTAATGAAATGGGTGTTAATATCCGCACGACTTCTGGTCCAGTATTAGAAAAAGCCGGAGATTTAGCTGCTTTACTCACCAATTTAGAAGAAAATGATATTCTATTCATTGATGAAATTCATCGTTTAAGTCCTGTTGTTGAAGAAATACTTTACCCAGCCATGGAAGATTATCAGTTAGATATCATGATTGGTGAAGGACCTGCGGCTCGCTCTATTAAATTAGACTTACCACCATTTACCTTAATTGGCGCAACAACCCGTGCCGGCGCGTTAACATCACCATTACGTGATCGCTTTGGTATAGTGCAACGTCTAGAGTTCTATAATGTTGCTGAGCTATCGACTATTGTTAGTCGCTCTGCACATTTTTTGAATTTAACCATAGATGAAAAGGGCGCTTTTGAAGTTGCACGGCGTTCGCGCGGTACACCACGCATTGCTAATAGGTTATTACGACGAGTGCGTGACTATGCGGATATAAAATCCCATGGTGTGGTTAATCAACAAACAGCGTCTGCTGCCTTAGACATGTTAGAAGTTGATAGTGAAGGCTTTGATATTATGGATAGAAAGTTACTTCATGCGATTATTGATAAATTTATGGGGGGGCCAGTAGGCTTAGATAATGTTGCTGCCGCCATTGGTGAAGAGCGAGAAACCATAGAAGATGTGCTAGAGCCTTTTTTAATTCAGCAAGGGTTTTTACAGCGCACGCCACGTGGACGTATTGTTACCGATAGAGCTTATCAGCACTTTGGCATATCGAGAGATGTAGTAGAGTAAGAAATTCGGTTTTCAATGTACCTCTGTAATAAAAATGCCAGCATTTAGCTGGCATTTTTAGTTTCGAAAGACAGATCATTAACGGTGCGGTCGGCTTTTCCAGGCTTTAATAGTTTGGTAACGCCACAATGCTTGAATTGAGAAATATCCGAGTATAGAAAAAGTAATAGCAAGTACTCCACAGCCAACTAAAAATGCGGGTCCTATGGTTGATAAACTATCTAAGACCCATTGCCAACTGGCATGAAAGTCAAAGTCTTGTTCAGGCACAACTAACACCCAAGTTCCCACTAAATAACAAACGTAAAAAATTAATGGCATGGTAAGGGGATTTGTTATCCAAACCAAGGCAATAGAAAGCGGCAGATTTGCATGTACTATAATAGCAATACCAGCAGCTAAAACCATTTGAAACGGCACGGGGATGAAAGCAAAAAATAAACCTACCGCAAATGCTTTAGCAACAGAGTGGCGATTTAAATGCCAAAGGTTGGCGTTATGCAATAAGTCACCAAATATTTTAAGGTATTTATTTTCTTTTATCGTTTGATGATCAGGCATCATACGTTTAATGATTTTTTTGGGCATATACTTTTATAGATCCCTTAACTAAAAATTAGTTGGCTTAAATTAACAAGATTGATGATTAGAAAAGCGTTAATACGAAAATTTCACCACAAAATATAAAAGGATTTTGTATCACTATGGATTGGTGGCTACTAACATTTTTTCTTGGTGCTATATTGTCCCTATTTTTGGCGGAAGTACCAGCGGTTTTTCAGCTATTTTTACTTCTTTGTCTGGCTTTTGGCTTTTATTCTACTAAAAACTTACGCTCTAGCTCAGGATTATGGTTTGGGGCATTATGGATCTTAACTCAAGCTTACCTCTATCATAGCCAGTTACCAAACACCTTTATCGATTTAATGCAAAATAAACAAGTATTTGTTGTCGAAGGTGAAGTGCTTAGCATACAAGTTACCCCCTTGACTGTGTTAGAAGAAAATATACCAGAAAGTAGCCAGTTTAAAAAAGCGGCATTAACCAAGCGATTTAATTTTCTTGTTAATAGGGTAAATCAGCAAAAACTTGATAGTCCTTTCATCATTAGGTTAAGTTGGCAGAAATCGACTATTGATATTGCTCAAGGCCAAAAACTTTTACTGAATGTTAAACTCAAGCCAGCTCATGGTTTGTCCAATATAGGTACTTTCAATTATTTAAGTTGGCTTAAGGCACATAACATTGTTGCTACTGGCTATGTAATTACCCCGAAAAAGAAAAAATCCTTATCTCACAAACGGATGGCATCTACTGACTTAGCCCCTTCAAAAACCTTGAAAGCTCTACATGAAAATAAGTTATTAATAGCAAATAATACCCTAAGACAAACGTTATTTAAGCAATACCAAGGTTTAACACCCCCTCACGAATTAACTCCAATTTTATTGGCGTTAGCTTTTGGTGAGCGTAGTTTATTGAGTCAAGACCTCTGGCAAGTATTACAGGCTACGGGTACCAGCCACCTTATCGCTATTTCGGGACTCCATATAGGACTGCTTGCCGGTAGTTCCTTTTTTATAATGATGTTAATTGTTAATTACCTACCGTTAAAAGCTGATCGTTGGCAACAGTTTAACATTCGATATATTGCTATCGTGGTAAGTATCTTAATGGCGACAATTTATGCCTATTTAGCCGGTTTCTCTCTACCAACACAGCGCGCTTTAGTTATGTTAAATCTGTACTGGTTTAGTCGTTTCGTTGGCATTAAGTTGACAGCAAAACGTTTATTATTAATCACGCTATTTGTTTTGTTAATCATCAGTCCTTTTAGCATTTTAACGGCAAGCTTTTGGCTGTCTTTTTATGCGGTTGCTATTATTTTTGTTACATTATGGCGATTTAGGGCGTGGTTATATAAGGGATCTTCGGCGTGGCGTTTTCTTAAAGGACTTTTCATTATTCAAATATCTCTGACATTCATGTTAATGCCAATTACCGCCTTATTTTTCCAACAGATATCCTTGGTGAGTTTATTAGCCAATATTATAGCGGTACCTTGGATGAGTGTTTTTAGTATACCTACCGCGCTAATCTCAGTTTTGTTTATGCCTTTGAACGAGCCTTTAGCACAATGGTTTATGATGCTGTCATTGCAATCATTAACTTGGCTTTGGTATTACCTTGATATGCTAAGTGAGCAACCTTATGCCATTATTTCGCTGTCTTTGGTTCAACAATTACTTATATTAGTCATTGGCATTGCTGCTTTTGTTATTATTTACCTTTCAGGGTTTATCAGGGGCAAAAGCGTTAAGCAATGTAGCTTTATTTTACTCAGCTTAATGTTAGGCATGAGCTTATTACACAAACCCGTTCAAGAGCTTATTTATAAGTGGGCTTACTTTTTGCCAGCAAAGGATAGCAAGATAGAGCAGAAGGCTGTCGGCCAAATAAATGATGATTTTACCCCGTGGAAAATCAGTTTTTTTGATGTGGGGCAAGGGCTGTCGGTGTTAATAAAACGTAATCAGCATGCGATTTTATATGATACTGGGGCAGCATATCCTAGTGGATTTGTGCTAAGTGAGGCAGTGATACTACCGTTCTTACAATATACTGGCATCGAAAGGCTCGATAAAGTGATATTGAGTCACAGCGACAATGATCATGCTGGCGGAATTAACAGCTTGATAGATAATGTAACGATTGATGAGATTATCAGCAATGATAAAAATATCGTTAAGTTAAATAAGGTCAATTCAACTACCACTACGGCGAACAAAATACCCATCACAGCTTGTAACCCAAGTCAGAGTTTTTCTTGGCAAGGTTTAACCTTTATTATTTTATGGCCTTTAGCTTCAGAAGTACTTGCGGCAATACCTAATAGAGGTAAACAAAAAAATGATGATTCATGTGTTATTTTAATCAGTGACCAACAGGGCAATAAGCTGTTGTTGACTGGCGATATTTCTTCGAAAGTGGAACGACAACTATTAGCGATTTACCCGAATCTAACGACTGATGTTTTGCAAGTTGCACATCATGGCTCTAAAACTTCATCCAGTCAGACATTTCTTAGCCAAATCTCGCCTAAGATAGCATTAGTAAGTGCCGGATATATAAATCGTTGGCACATGCCTGTCGCGGATGTAAAACAGCGTTACCATGACAGTAACATTCCCTTATTAAATAGTGCGGAGTTGGGACAAATAATTATAACCGTTGATAAAGAAGGGATAGGCACACAAAGTTATGTTGCAGACTTAAGACCTTTTTGGTTTAGCCATTAGATTTTAATAAAACACGCTTAGATCTTACTTTTAGATTATGATATTTCTTGTTACTAAGTTTGTTATTGTTCTGGTTATAGTTTTTGTTGGTTGTCACGTCAATTCACGGTAAAATAGTATTTCGACAACGTACCAATTATTGTTTTATCACTTTTTCCTTTAGCCAATTTAAATACTCGAGTAATCATAACTAATGGCATCTTCTTCACCTAATAACGCCTTACCATCCACTCAAAAATCTAGCGATGCAACCGCTTGGCAAAACTTTAAACGTCTTGTCAGTTACGCCAAACCCTATAAGTTGGGCTTTGTCGCGGCTATTATTGGCATGTTGGGTTATGCCGCTATCGATGTATACTTTTTAAAACAATTACAGCCGCTTATCGATGAAGGGCTTGCTGGTAAGAATGCGAACTTTATGAAATGGGCTCCTATTTTTATTGTCTGCGCTTTTGTTGTGCGCGGAATAGCGCATTTTGTGGCTAATTATTGTCTTGCTTGGGTGGGTAATAATGTTGTTGCTGATTTAAGGCAAAAGCTATTTGAACATATCATGGCAATGCCGGTGGCTTTTCATGACAAACAATCAACGGGGGCACTGATATCTAAAATCACTTTTGATACCGAGCAAGTATTAAACTCTGTCAGTAAATCTATCTTAACTATTGTTCAACAAAGTGCTTTTGTACTTGGCTTATTAGGCTTGATGTTTTATATGAGCTGGCAATTATCATTAATCTTCCTACTTATTACCCCTGTTATTGCGGTCATTGTTAGTGTGGTCTCGAAACGCTTCCGCAAAGTAAGTAAAAATATTCAAGGTGCAATGGGCGAAGTAACAACGGCAGCAGAGCAAACTTTTAATGGTCATAAAGTGGTATTAACCTTTGGTGGTCAACAACGTGAATTTGAACGTTTTGGTAAAATAAACAAACACAATCGTCAGCAGCGTATGAAAATGATGGCAACAAAATCAGCCAGTGTGCCAATTATTCAAGTGATTGCCTCTTTTGCCCTAGCCTTTGTTTTTTATGCTATTACTTCTGATTCTTTAGGTGAAAGCATTACCCCAGGTACTTTTACTAGTGTTATAGCTTATATGACTATGCTGCTAAGGCCTTTAAAAATGCTAACGAATGTTAATGCTGAATTTCAGCAAGGCATGGCAGCTTGTGTCAGCATATTTTCGATACTCGATCATGAAAAAGAAAAAGATACTGGCACCAAAACACTTGAGAAAGCTTCTGGTGCGTTATCTTTTAATAAGGTCGACTTTGCTTATGAGCAAACAGACGATAGCGGAAAGCAAGGTAAACTCGCCTTAAGTGATCTTACTTTTGACTTAACGCCGGGTGAAACACTCGCGTTAGTTGGACGTTCCGGTAGTGGTAAATCAACAGCAAGCTCGTTATTATTACGGTTTTATGATGCCACGGCTGGTGAGATATTAATTGATGATACTAATATTGAACAATTTAAATTGAAAGATTTACGTAAGCAGTTCTCATATGTCTCTCAACAAGTCGTATTGTTTAATGATACCTTGGCCAATAATATTGCATATGGTAAACCTGAAGCAACTGCAGATGAAATTATTGCCGCAGCCAAAAGTGCCCACGTGATGGAATTCGCAGAGCAAATGGAACACGGTCTTGAAACCAATATTGGTGAAAATGGTGCTTTGCTTTCTGGTGGTCAGCGCCAAAGAGTGGCTATTGCTCGTGCTTTGTTATGTGATTCGCCATTCTTGATTTTAGATGAAGCGACTAGCGCTTTAGATACAGAGTCGGAACGCCATATTCAAGATGCACTGCAAACCCTACAACAAAATCGCACTTCAATTGTTATTGCTCATCGGTTATCAACGATCGAAAATGCAGATAAAATAATTGTTATGGACCAAGGTAAAATAGTTGAGCAGGGCAATCATCAAAGTTTACTCGCCAAACAAGGTGCCTATGCCCAGTTGCATAGTTTCCAATTTGAATAAGGCGCTTATCTATGCGCTTAATTGAAAAGGTGTGGTTTAATAATCATTCCGCCAAGTGGTTACTAGTACCTTTATTGTTACCTTTGTCGGCTCTTTTTTGGCTACTTAGTTCACTAAGGCGTCTCAGCTTCAAACTTGGTCTGTCTAAGTCATACCAACTGAGTAAACCTGTTATTGTGGTGGGTAATATTGGTGTTGGCGGTAACGGTAAAACGCCGATGGTGATTCACCTAGTTGAGTTAACACGTTTATTAGGGTTAACTCCTGGCGTAATATCCCGAGGTTATGGCGGACAAGCACCACACTATCCTTATTTATTAAATTCCAATTCAACTCCGTTAGAAGCCGGTGATGAGCCGATACTTATTCAACAACGTTGTCAGGTACCCGTTGCTGTTGGTAGTGATCGCATAGCGAGTGCCGAGCTGCTTATCAAGCAAGGTTGCGATATTATTATTAGTGATGATGGTTTGCAGCATTACCGTTTACAACGCGCAGTTGAGCTAATTATTGTTGATGGAAAACGTTTATTTGGTAATGATCTTCTACTGCCAGCAGGACCTTTACGAGAAGGACAGTGGCGCTTAGATAAAAGTGATTTAGTTATTTATAATGGTGGCGTTGCAGTAAGCAATAACAACAGCTTTGAATCTATCGCTATGACACTAGTGGCCAAAGAGCTTTGTAATTTACAAACGGGTGAATACATAAATTTGAGTGATTTTATTAACGCTCATAACTGCGTCAATGCGATTGCGGGTATTGGTGCGCCACAACGATTTTTTGATACCTTAGAAAACAATAGCTTTGTCATAGAAAAACAACAAAGTTTTGTTGATCATCATAGTTTTACTCTTGCTGATTTTAGTGAGTTTGATGATAATATGCCCTTACTAATGACAGAAAAAGATGCGGTAAAATGCCGTAACTTTTGTAAAGATAATTGGTGGTACTTACCTGTAGATGCGACGTTTACTCTAACAGAGCAGCAAGTATTACGAAGTAAAATTAAAGCCGCAATTTAATGTGGCGTTCATAAATAACAGTGAGAAATGATTATGGCTTTTGATACAAAATTAATGGAAATTCTTGCCTGCCCAGTATGTAAAGGTAAGTTAGATTACGATAAAGCAGCACAAGAGCTTATTTGTAACTTTGACCGCTTAGCCTATAGCATCGAAAAAGATATTCCAGTGTTACTTGAAGGCGAAGCGCGCGAAATTAAATCTAGCCAGTCAGCTGAGTAGGGTAGTTAATATGTCTGTTATCGATAGTGGTGAAAATGGTAACCGTGAAAACAATGACGCTGAATTTATTGTCGTTATTCCTGCTAGATATGAGTCTTCACGCTTACCAGGAAAAGTGTTGGCCGATATTCACGGTAAACCTATGATCCAATGGGTGGTTGAAAAAGCTAAATTAAGTGGCGCGAGTAAAGTTATTGTTGCCACTGATAATGACAAAGTGGCTGCAATAGTTACTGGTTTTGGCGGTGAGGTTTGTAAAACTCGTAGCGATCATCAATCAGGTACTGAGCGTCTTGCCGAAGTGATGGAGCAATATCAATTTAGTGATAATGAAATTATTGTCAATGTTCAAGGTGATGAACCTTTTATTCCGCCTGAGAATATAGCTCAAGTCGCCAATAACTTGGCAAACCAACAAAATAATCATCATGTTGCACGTATGTCTACGCTAGCTATCAACATTAATTCTGTTGAAGAAGCATTTAACCCTAATGCGGTGAAAGTTCTACTCGATAAAGATGGTTATGCACTGTATTTTTCTCGCGCGACTATTCCCTATGACAGAGAGCGATTTTTAACGGCCAAGGCGAGTACTGAAGAAAATATCAAAGCGATAGGTGATTTTTACTTAAGGCATGTGGGTATTTACGCTTACCGTGCAGGTTTCATTAAGGATTATGTTAATTGGCCAACGAGTGAATTAGAGCAAATTGAAGCGTTAGAGCAACTTCGAGTCTTGTATCAAGGTGAAAAAATTCATGTCGCGGTAGCAAATAGCCATGTGCCAGTTGAAGGTGTTGATACACCAGAAGACTTGGAAAAAGCTAGAGCGTACGCTGCTAGTTTATGTTAATACTTTAAAAGTAAGCGCCAGCGACAAGAGACTTCAAGTTCCATACTGTCATTCCCGAAGTCTCTTGTCGGGAATCTATTACTGATTACTGTTCAAATACTGGATCTTCGACTAGACACTTCGAAGATGACAAGTTTTGTGTTTTGGTTATGTCTCTCGCTAAGACTTACTGTGCAGTTAATTCATTCCGAGTGTTTTGTAAAAAATTAGCACTAAAATCCACTAAGCTATGCACTGAGCTTGGTAGTTGCTCTATATCAATGGCATCAATTAAGTTTTTCACTTCTAACCCCAATTCTGTATCGCCTTCAATTTTCAAACGACGTTGAAAGAATAAGGTGTCTGGATCTTGTTTACGACCGGCAATTAAAATTAAATCATCACCATTAGCACTAAAACTTACATCTTCAGTAATATTCTCTTCAGGCGAAGCCATAATTAATTGGTCTTGATCAAAGCTTAACCACCAATCTAGCTGTAAATCGAGAACTGATATTTTCAGCCACTTACCTTGTAAAAACTCAAAATCTCCATCTATTATCGCTTCACTAAAAATAGAATGAAGGGCAGGGATGAGCAGCGATTTTTGCGCACTAAAAGGTAGTAAACGTAAACTCGGCCGTAAAAGTTTCGGCATTAGCTCAATCAAACTTGCCTTAAGCTTTAATGGTAGCTTTTGCTCAAGTTTTGGTAATACTGCACTAATGCTGTTTGCCAAAGGTAATACGGCTGATAATTTTAACACTTTTCGACTCTATCGCTTTGCTATAGTTGCCAGCATTCTAGCAAGGCTCATCATTTAATTAATATTGCAGATCAAGTTTTCTTTAATACACATCAATAAATACTATTGCTGAACAACATACACTGCTGAAAAATTTGTTTCTAACAATGATATTAATAATAAATTGGGAGTGGTTGTGGAGTTACTTTGTCCTGCTGGAAATTTACCAGCATTAAAAACAGCAATCGATAATGGTGCTGATGCGGTTTACATTGGTATGAAAGACGATACTAATGCTCGGCATTTTGCTGGTCTTAACTTTAATGATGGTAAGTTAGCCAAAGCGTCTGATTATGTACATGAACGTGGCAAAAAATTACATGTTGCTATTAATACATTTGCTCATGCCGGTGGTGAAGAGCGCTGGCAAAAAGCGGTTGATAATGCCGTTGCTATAGGTACTGACGCACTTATTATTGCCGATTTAGGTGTACTTGATTATGCCGCAACTAAATACCCCGATGTAGAGCGTCATGTCTCCGTTCAAGCTTCAACAACAAACCTTGAAGCAATAAAGTTTTTCAAAAATAATTTTGATGTTGCCCGCGTAGTATTACCGCGAGTTTTATCGGTGCAACAAGTGAGGCAGTTAGCGAAGAGTAGCCCTGTGCCATTAGAAGTATTTGCTTTTGGCAGTTTATGTATTATGGCTGAAGGACGCTGCTATTTATCTTCATACATGACAGGTGAATCACCTAATACAGTTGGCGCTTGCTCACCAGCAAAGTATGTGCGCTGGCAAGAAACCGATAAAGGTTTAGAGTCACGTTTAAATGATGTGCTTATCGACCGTTATCAGCCTGATGAAAATGCTGGCTACCC
>Ga0105354_1001958_pt1 | contig 12533 bp, 11 predicted proteins | sample GOMGulsemesocosm_FD_83658 | JGI IMG/M metagenome (GOLD analysis project Ga0105354, IMG submission 83658) | Methane-oxidizing microbial communities from mesocosms in the Gulf of Mexico - GOM9B Gulf of Mexico | ecosystem: Environmental > Aquatic > Marine > Cold seeps | place: USA: Gulf of America...
AGTTACATGGCTGTTTAAGCGGTCAAGTTCTTCGGCTACATCCATTTTTTGCGCTAATAAAACTAACTCTTGCTCAACACGGCCTGAATCTAAATCAATTTTAGCATCGGTGAATTTTTCGATAATGCGATTACGCTGCCATGCAATAACATCTGGCATATGTGCTTGTACTTTATCGGCTTCAGCTGATATCGCATCAAGGCGTTGCTCAATCATCACTTTAAGGTTTTCACCTTCGCTAGCGCGAGCGGAAATAAAGTCTTTTAGTGCTTGATCAAACCCAGCGAGTAACTCTGCTTGGATTGATGACATATCGGCTTCAGGTGCTTCCATCACACCAGGCCAGCGCATTACTTCCAGTGGATTAACTTGGCTGTTCAAGGTGTGATTATTAATCCAGTTAGCGTGTTCTACAAGTTGAAGTGCCAGCTTCTCATTCAGCGCTAATTCGCTTTTGTTCGCTACATTGGCATTAAAGCGTAAGTTACACTCAACTTTGCCTCGATTAAGCTGTTTACGAAAGCGCTCTCGTAATACTGGCTCTATGCCACGGAATTGCTCTGGCAAGCGGAAGTAGGTTTCTAAAAATCGTTGGTTTACTGAGCGGATTTCCCACACAGCGTTGCCCCAATCGCCTTTAATTTCAACGCGAGCAAAGGCTGTCATGCTGTAAATCATAATCTTTCCTATTAATCTGTTTTTTATAAGAATGAACAGGAAGGATTATGCCTGAGCTTAGTACATCTAGCCAGACATTCAGTGTCGAATGAGATCCCTGGCTTTTTACTAGCTTTGTAGCGTTAGCCAATGCGCCTTTATTTTATCGGCAACCCGAAAAGCGTTGGCATAAATAGTAAAGGTATAAGGTACGCTGCCGCCTGTAGGCATAAAGGAGCCGTCGGTAACATATAAATTATCTATTTCATGGGCTTGACAGTTTTTATTGAGCACAGAGGTCTTGGGATCATTACCAAATCGACAACCGCCAGCCATTAAGTTGGTTGATGGCGAGCCACTGACTGACGAATAAATATTCTTTGCACCTAGTGCTTCAAGCAATCTTTCTGCTTTTTTCGATAAGTATTCACCAACTTCAAGATCGTGGTCGTGATAACCAATACGTACTTTGGCTACTGGATCGCCCCATTGATCAGTTACTTCGTTATCTAAACTAACAAAACAGTTATCGGTAGGCAGCCAGTCATTAAATACCTCAAAACGAAGGGTTTTATAGCTAGTAAACTCTGTTTTTAAGCTTTGTTTTAACTCTTCACCCCACAATAGCTTTTCATTGTCATTTTCATCAAGGCCCCACTGCGTACCACGTGCTCTGGCGATGGGGTTTTGGTGAAATAAGAAGTCGATAGTGCCCCCTTTCGCTTGGCCGGCTTTATTAGCACCAGTGAAATTGGTATCAGAAATTTGATACCAATCTTGTAAAGCACGATTGATAAAAGGGCCCACTTGTTTTAACTCGTTAACTTTTTGTTCAGACAAATCAGCATAATTAAAGTCTCCTTGGCCAGTACCGCCACCACTAAATAATAAATTCTTACCAACTTGGCCACTATTATTCGCTAAACCATGGGGGAATTTTTCACCAGTAGATGCCAGTAATAAACGCGAAGTTTCTACCGCCTGACAAGCGACGACATAAATTTTTGCACTGACTGATTTTTTTCGACCCAGTTGATCATAGTAATGCACGCCAGTAATTTCGCCGTTTTTATCACTGGCGATTTTATATACCTTGGCATTGGCTTTAATGGTGCAATTTCCTGTCGCTACCGCATGGTTTAATAAGGCGGCTCTACCACTGCCTTTTGCGCCAGAAGCACAGCCATAACTGCTGCAATAGCCTGAATATTCACAACTACGCCTGCCCATCGCGGGTTGAGATAAAATGGCTCTAGGTACGGGAATAGCATGATAACCAATGTTTTTAGCTGCTTTATCTATCCATGAAGACATAGGTAATTCAGCAATAGGCGGATAAGGAAAGTCTGTTGAACGGGGCTCTTGATGTGGATGTTTAACCACTCGACCTGATACGCCCACTTCACGTTCTACTTTGGCATAATAAGGCTCGAGTTCATCGTAGCTAATTGGCCAATCGGCGATGTTAGCGCCTTTTATTGCACCAAACTCTGATTTTAATCGAAAATCTATCGGTTTTAAGCGATGAAAATAACCACTCATAAAATTTGATGAGCCACCAACTACGTTACCATTCCACCAACTCCAACCAGAATCACTGGTTTTTTCACCTTGCCAGAAAGGTTTGTCATTTTCATCAAGGTACTCTTCTTCAATAACATGCTGTTCATCGGTTAATTTTGGATTATAGGCGTCATGAATACTGATGGTGAGTTCATCTTTAAAGAATTCTTTTTCAGTTAACCAAGGGCCTTTTTCAAGCACTAAGACTTTAGCGCCCGCTTTGGATAATTGATGGGCGATAGGGGAGGCACCAGCACCACTGCCGATGATGCAAATATCATAACTCATTGAGCATCTCCAGATTTATCTGCAGTAAAAGTGTTGCTGTTAAAGCCGCAGTGACGGCGGGCATTATTGTCATTACAACTGAAGAAAATATAATCACTTATAGAAACAGTCATGCTTTGCGGGTTCCTTGATGAGATTTTATCGGGCTGTTGGTTTGTTGCTTGTTGTAATCTACATGGCTAATCAAATTAATGCGGGCTCTAGTGGGTAATTCAAAATAGCGTTGACCTTTTTCAGGTAAAGGAAAGCCAGCTTGATGTTCTAACCATTGATAACCAATACCGTTAGGGTTTCCGCCGTAGCTTGGCGGAGCCAGCATTGCTTGAAAGATATAACCGAGTAAGGTATTTAACCAATTTTGTCCTGCTCTTGATTGGCTAATGCCACGAAGGAGTTGCTCTTTATCGGAAAAATTTAATTGCGCAAAGTTTGCTGATTTTTCGCTGTTAGCATATCCATTTAGCCAACCAACACCTTTGAGAATAAACTCTTTTTCGTCTTGCTCTGTGGGGTGAACTGTCATCACTTGGTGTAAATAAGCAGTCGCTTGAATTTCCTTTGCGCTAGGCCCTGTAGCTGAGCTTGGTAATAATTGATTGAGTGTTGCATCAAGAGTTAACCAAGGGTCTGCTTTGACTAATTCGCTAAGTGAGGCTTGTGCTTTAGCGTTAAGATTGAATGTAGGTAAACTTGCTAATACGCCCATACCGGCAGCGGACTTTAGGAAATGACGTCTATTTTGCTGTGTTTTTTTGTTTTTGATAAATTCAGGTGTCTGATAGTTTTTATCAAAAAAAGAAGTTAGTGTTGGCAAGCTGATTATTCCCCAGATTGTTGAACGTTAGCGTTAATATGAGTGGCGCTATTTTTTACCGACCATTTAGTGAGAAAGCTCAACCATTGTGATTTGGAGTAATTATTGTCGTGCAAAAGCTCAGCGGTATCTTTCGATAAAATCATTCTTCCTTGCGCTGTTGAAACATACATATGTGGATAGCCGAGTACTGGCGGTAGTGATTTCATAAAATCATTGTTTTCATTACTGTCACTCACATTAATTTTTAACAAAACGTATTGGCTATGCAATGCTTGAAATACTTCAGGATTTTTAAGGAGGAAAGCATCCATCTTATGGCACCAAGTACACCAGTTTCCGCCAATCTCAATAAGTACTTGGCGGTTAGTCTCTTTGGCTAAGGTTAGTGCTGCCGTAGCATCTTTAAATGGGTCACGCTTGTCATCATACACTGTACTGTAAGTAGGTAAGGTACCTGCGGTGAATGCAGCTTTTACAACAGTAGTACAGCCAAGAAAGAGACTTATACAAAGGATTAGTACGCTGATAATTTTCATAAGGCTCTCTGGTGGTATTTTTTGCTAGGACAATTAACATGACCTTGCTTTGCTGAACTATATTTCAAAAATCTTGGATAAGCATTATAATAGCGGCAATTAAATAATCAGTATTTTTATTAAAGGAACAGATCATGCGTCCAAGCGGCAGAACATTAGGGCAAATTCGTCCGGTAACCATTACTCGTCAATTTACTACTCATGCTGAAGGCTCAGTACTTATTGAGTTTGGCGATACTAAAGTAATTTGTACCGCTTCAGTTGAAGTCGGTGTGCCACGTTTCTTAAAAGGCCAAGGTAAAGGTTGGGTTACTGCTGAATACGGTATGTTACCTCGTTCTACTCATAGCCGTATGCGTCGTGAAGCGGCTCAAGGCAAACAAAGTGGTCGTACATTAGAAATATCACGCTTAATTGCTCGTGCATTACGTGCGGCGGTTGATTTAAAAGCCCTAGGTGAAAATACTATTTCTATTGACTGTGATGTAATTCAAGCTGATGGCGGTACACGTACTGCTTCTATCACTGGTGCTTGTGTTGCGCTTGTAGATGCTCTTAATTACATGCGTGCTAAAGATATTATTAAAACTAACCCACTTAAACATATGATTGCGGCTGTATCTGTTGGCATTTATAAGGGTGAACCAGTTGCTGATTTAGATTACCCAGAAGATTCAGCGGCAGATACTGATTTAAACGTAGTAATGACAGATACCGGTAAACTTATTGAAGTACAAGGTACTGCTGAGGAAGAACCATTTAGCTTTGAAGAAATGCAAGCTATGCTTGAGTTAGCTAAAAATGGTATCAACGAATTATTCGACTTACAAAAAGCTGCATTAAGCTAGGAATGACTATGAAAGATTATCAACGCGAGTTTATTGAGTTCGCTATCGAGAAGCAGGTATTACGCTTTGGTGAATTTACATTGAAGTCTGGCCGAGTTAGCCCGTACTTTTTTAATGCGGGAATGTTCAAAACAGGCGGTGACTTAGCTCGTTTAGGTCGTTTTTATGCGGCAACCTTAGTTGATTCAAAAATTGAATTTGATTTAGTTTTTGGTCCTGCATATAAAGGCATTCCTATTGCGACTACTACTACAGTTGCCCTGTACGATCACCATAATATTGATGCTCCTTATTGTTTTAACCGTAAAGAAGCTAAAAAACACGGTGAAGGTGGCTCATTAGTTGGTGCAGCACTTGAAGGTAAAATCATGTTAGTTGATGATGTTATCACTGCAGGTACTGCTATTCGTGAATCAATGGAAATTATTAAAACACAAGGCGCTGAGCTTTCTGGTGTTTTAATCGCGCTAGACCGTCAAGAAAAAGGCCAAGGCGAGCTTTCTGCAATTCAAGAAGTTGAGCGTGATTTCGGTACGCAAGTCGCGTCAATTGTTAGTTTAGGTGATGTTGTTACTTACCTAGAAGAGCAAGTTGCAACTAAACCTGAACTAGTAGAAAACTTAGCAAGTATTAAAAAATATCGTTTAGATTACGGCATTTAAGCTTTCAAGCTAAAGCGTTAGTATCAAACGAAAATTGATTAATAACGCCTTTGAAGCAACTGTTTCAAAGGCGTTTTTTTTTGCGTAGAATATGCTTAAGTAAATCAGGCACAAATCACGATTAAAAATAATTGGGAATCAGCATGAAATTTGTTATTAAGAACGCGATATTACTACTCTGTTTAGTGAGTACATTGTCATATTCCCAAGAAGTGCAAGATTGCCTGAGTATTCAAAATAACTATGTTTCGCTGATAGAATCAGGCGAATATCGTTTTGCTAATAAAAGCGCAGGTAAGACACCAAAAAGTATCAATTTTACTAAACTAACAAGTTATCAAGAGTACATTGCAGCAGCCTACAGTCTTATTGTTGATAAAAATCCAAAAGCTACTATGCCTTGCCCTATTATTACTGATACATACCTGCAGTTATCGACATTAAATAATTGGCCCCAAACCCCACAAACAAGTCATTTAGTTGCCCCGTATGAATTGGCTCAAGAGAATAACGACAAAGCTATTTTGTTGATTCATGGCTTAACCGATTCACCATTTTCGTTTCATGGCCTTAGCCAGTACTTTTTCCAGCAGGGCTTTACCGTACGAACTTTGTTATTACCAGGCCATGGCATTGCACCTTCCGAATTATTAAATACTCAGTATAGCGAGTGGCAAAAAGCAGCAAAATTTGCCATTGAAGAAACGCTTAATGATTATCAACAGGTGTATCTTGGTGGACTCTCTACCGGCGGCGCACTTATTTTTGATTACTTAATGCAGCAAGAGCGGGTTGATAAGAAGATTAAGGGTCTATTTATGTGGTCGCCCGCCTCAAAGGCAAAAAATGATTTGGCATGGTTAGCTAAGTATGTTGATAAAATCCCCTTTGTTGATTGGATTGATTTAGATGCGGATATAGACTTTGCCAAGTATGAATCATTCCCTTATAACGCGGCGGCACAGGTCGATGCAATAATGAGCCTGGTTGTGGCCGATGGCGTATCAGCAAGTAGACAAATGCATGAGATCCCCGTATTTGTTGTTGCTAGCGAGCATGATCAAACGATAGATACTGAGCATACTCTAGCGCTCATTGAAGAGTGGCAGCTAGCATCATCTCAAGAGCAGATGAAAAAAAGCGTACTTATTTATTATGGTGATAATAATAAGCTTCCGACTAAGTTAACCGCTGTGATGAAGGTGATTGTTCCTGAATGTTCAGCTGAAAGCTTATGCAGTGATATTTTTGATGTTTCACATATTGCCACGACCAATTCCCCTGATAATCCACATTATGGCGTTAAAGGACAATATAGAAACTGCGGTCATTATGTGAAAGACGCTGAACGGCACCAGGCGTGCAAACAGAATAAACAAGTTATTAAAGGAGAGGTTACAGAGATGAACCTTACTCGTGACTTACCTATACAAAGATTAACTTATAATCCGTACTATCACGAAATGCTTGATGATATTACCTTGTTCTTAAAAGCAATAGACTAACGCGCGTATTTCAGCCAAAGCTTATAAAACACAGCATTACAGGTAGGATTATCATCCATCTTACCATCCCTGTCACAATCTGAACCGGTCAATGATTTAGCCACTTTTTGACCGTATTTATCTACATCTGCTTTGGATGGCATGACAGTTATAGTTACCTGTGGCGATTGTTCAATAAAATCTGCGACATCTTTATAGCTCGAAAATTCTTCTTTAGAAATTAAGTGACTGATATCTTGCGCGGTTGGTTTTTTTGCGGACAAAGCAAATGAAATGAACATTGAGCTAGTGGCTAGTAATATTAGAATAAAAAACTTCATTTAAATTTCTACAGTCTCGTGATTTTAGTGACAGAAGTATATACCCGTTACCATTCAAAGTGCACTCTGAATAAAGCATCTTGAATGGCAACGGGTATACACCCAACTTAAATGATGAGCCCAACTAAATAGTATTATACCAAGTTGATTAAGTTCTTTCCCACTCAGCGAGAATTAAAAGGCTTAAAGACAAGGCATTGATTGATGAGAATGGTTATTCAGGAGAATAAGCTCCTGCATTCTCTAAGAAGCTACATCCGTGTAGCGTCCTTGTCAAAATCAATAACGTAGTGAATAAGCCTTTACTTTTTATTAGGTACTCGCCCTTGGGAGCTTATTCGATGTCCAGTAACTTTGTTAAATTCATTTGATTTAGAGTGACTAAATCGAAATAAATTCGCCTTGTTATTGAACATCGAGCATAGCTCTGAGTAGGGAAGAAATTTAATCAAATTGGTATTAATTGCATCCCTGATTTGGGATGGATTTTTATTTTTCTCATCCCAAAAATGGGATGGTAAAATCAAGCCTCCAAAACGAATATATAACACATTGATTTTATTGTTTAAAAATGTTGGCATGACTTTAGCTATCTTAATCGTATATTAAAAATAACTTAGGTCGGTTATGGACATCATTAAACAAACTCAGAAGCCATTTTATAAAAAGAGAAGTTTTGTCACTACTGCTGGGGTGATAGCGCTTGCAGCTTTTCTTATTGCGAGTACTCAAATGAACATTTCGGCATTTTCGGTGCCAAGTAACTCAGTAATTACCGCAGTTGTTGAGCAGGGTGATTTTGATATTAAAATCTCTGGTCCAGGTATTTTGGCGCCAAGAGATGTTCGTTGGGTTGCGAGTACCGTGTCAGGTAAAGTCGAACGTATCCTTGTTAAACCGGGTGCACAGGTAGAAAAAGGGCAATTAATAGTTGAATTGGTTAATCCTGAATTAGATCAAATGGTAGAAGAGTTGCACTGGGAAGTTGAAGCCATGCAAGCACAAACACGTGCATTAAAGGTCAGTCAAGATACCCAGTTACTTGATATGCAAGCCAGTGCTTTGGCAACACAAATGAAATATGAAAAAGCGAAAATGCGCTTGGATGCCGAATCACAATTAATTAAAGTCGGCAATTCTACCGTGTCAAAATTAGACTTTGAGTCTTCAAAATTAACCGTGAATCAACTAGGTAAAACCATTGAGATTAATGCATTGCGAGCAAAGCAATTAGTACTGAATTTGGCTGCTCAATTTGAAGCACAAACGGCTTTATTGAATAAGTTAAATAAAAAGTATGAAAGAGCACAATTTCAACTGGCTTCACTCAATGTGAAAGCTTCCCTAGCTGGTGTTTTACAAGCTTTGCCGCTAGAGCTTGGCCAACGTGTAGCAATCGGAGGCAATATTGCTAAATTCGCTAAAAAAGGCGATTTAATTGCCGAGTTAAAAGTACCTGAACTAAATGCTGGCGATATCATTATTGGCCAGAAAGTAACGATAGATACCCGCTTTAACCAAATACAAGGCAAGGTCACTCGCATTGACCCTGCTGTGGTAAATGGCACTGTGCAGGTTGATGTTGAGCTTACTTCCCAACTTCCTGATGAAGCAAGACCTGATCTCTCTATCGATGGTGAGATCTTTATAACCCAAAAACAGAATAGTCTTTATGTGAGGCGCCCAGCCTTTTCTCAAGCAAATCAAACCATGGCAATTTACCTGTTAAACAAAGAGCAAACTCAGGCTCAGCAAATTCCGGTTGAATTTGGCTTATCGTCGAGTATTGATATTGAAATATTAAGCGGTTTAAAAGCAGGGGATAGAATTATAGTTTCTGAACAAACTAGCTTTGAACGTCATCAACAAGTAGCACTGAATTAACACTTTAATAGCACTATAAAAATAACTAAAAAAATTAAACTAACAGCATTTAGTAAAAAGGACTAACCAATGAAAACATTAATTAAATTAACAAACCTAAAAAAAGTATTTTCTACCGATGAAGTGGAAACACATGCGCTAAGTGATATTAATTTAGAGGTTAAACAGGGAGAGTATTTATCAATTTCAGGGCCATCAGGTTGTGGTAAATCTACGTTATTGTCGCTATTAGGCTTGCTAGATACCAGCTCAGGTGGAAGTTACAATCTAAACGGCCATGATGTGGTAGACATAAATACCAAGCAAAGAGCAGCAATTCGTAATAAAGAAATAGGTTTTGTTTTTCAATCGTTTAATTTAATTAGTGAACTGACGGTTGCAGAAAATGTTGCCTTACCACTGACTTACCGAAAAGACTTATCGAAAAGCGAACGTAATTCAATGGTTACTGCAGCGCTTGAAAAAGTTGACATGAACCATAGGACCAAACATTACCCCTCACAACTTTCCGGTGGTCAGCAGCAACGTGTTGCGGTAGCTCGCGCTATTGCAGGTAACCCATCCATTATTTTAGCGGATGAACCAACCGGTAACCTTGATTCAAAGAATGCTGAGTTAGTAATGGGATTGCTAGATAAGCTACATGCTGAAGGAGCCACAATTTGCATGGTTACTCATGATCCTCGTGGCGCAAAACGTGCCGAGCGTATTATCGAGGTTTTTGATGGCCGTATTGTTTCTGACTCGCCAACAACTGAAATTGAAATTGAAGAAGCGGTAGCGTAAGGAGCAGGCATATGAGTATTTTTTCTGATATTAACTTCGCATTTCGAACGTTAATTAAAAACCCTAAATTTACCGCACTAACGGTATTTGTGATGACTACCGGCTTAACCTTGTGTATTTATATGTTTAGCTTTATTCAAGGCACTATGGTTGCACCACTGCCTTTTAAAGATGGTGAGCGTATCAGAGCAATTGATATGATTTACAACGGTGTGACTTATCAAGGCACAAGTATTCGGGTGCATGATTTTGAAGACTTAAAAAAACGCGTGCAGAGTTATGAAGTGTTTGATGCCTATGACGTAGGCACTGTTAATTTAAGCACCAACGATCGAGCTGTTAAATATACGGGCCATTTTGTCACTGAAAATTTCTTTGAAATATCAGAAGCTAAACCTTTGTTAGGTCGTTTACTTAGTAATGACGATGCTTTATCAGGTGCCGAGCCGGTGGCAATCATCAGCCATACATTATGGCAAAGCCTTTTTGCTGGAGATAAAAATGTTCTAGGGAAAAAGCTTAGGGTAAATACCAAACCCACTACCGTTGTTGGCGTGATGCCTGACAGTTATCAATTTCCTGATGCTGGTCGAATCTGGTTACCTTATACTGCCAAAGCTGTTGGTGTCGAGCGTTCAAAGGGGGATTATGTTGCAGTATATGGGGTGTTGAAGCCCGGTGTAACAGACGAGTTAGCCAATACTGAAATCAAAAGTTTGATGGCTGAATTAGAAGTTAAATACCCTAAACTTAATTCAAATGTCTCTGCACGAATTTGGACAATTCAAGAAGGCTCTATGGGTGATGGCACCTCGATCATCATTTTGGCCATGGAGCTTGCCGTTGGTTTTATATTATTATTAGCCTGTATCAACGTAGGTAACTTATTATTTTCAAGAGCAACCGAGAAGGGCAAAGAAACAGCGATTCGCACTGCTTTAGGAGCGCCAAGAGCAACCATTATTATGCAAATGATGTGGGAATCTGTTCTTATTTGCAGTATTTCAGGCGTATTAGCGGTACTGTTTTCTGGCTTATGGTTAGAGCAGAGTAATAACGATTTGTTAGAAGCATTTCCGTTTGACCCGCCATTTTGGTGGAATATGGTTATCACTGAAAGTTCAATCATTGCGGCAATAGTTATTACTCTAGTGACGGCGTTTGTTACCGGAATTTTACCGGCGATAAAAGCAACCTCAGGTGATTTTAATGCCACGTTAAGAGATGGTACTCGTGGTGCACAAAGTAAATCTGCGGGACGTTTAAGCAAGATTATTGTTATTTCAGAGGTGGTTCTGTCTTGCGCCTTACTTATGTTATCAACGGGTATGGTGTATTCGGTTAACCAACAAAATAATATCGATTACGGTACTAGCATTGAAAATGTTTTCACAACGCGAGTAGGTTTACCTGAAGCTGAATATCAGGGGTTAGAAAAAAGGCAGCAGTACTACCAAAATGTGATGGCTGCTTTAAAAGTTAAACCGGAAGTGCAAGATGTCAGTATTACCCGTACTTTGCCAGGTAATTGGGCTACCTATGAAAACATTGCTATTGATGGTGTTGATTATGGTAAAAAACCTCAGTATCCGAGCGCTAGTTCGGTTGGTATTGCGCATAACTATTTTCAGGTAATGGAAGTAAATTTACGTGAAGGACGTGTCTTTGATTCAAGAGATAAAATAGGGTCGCCACTGACTGCAGTAGTAACGGATAACTTTGTTAAAAAACATTTTAAAAATGGTGACGTGCTGGGTAAACGCTTTAAATTTATTGAAAGTGATCAAGACTGGTATACCATTATTGGTGTTGTTAATGAGATAATTCATGGCCAACCTACTGTAGTAAATATTGATAAACCAACGGCATTTATCTCCCTGCAGCAAACACCAAAAAGGTTTGTCTCTATTGTTGTTAAGACTAAAGCCTCAGACGCAAGTACTGTTGCTGGTCTATCTGATATGGTTACCGGTGTGATGCAAAAAATTGAAAGAGATGCGCCAGCTTATGATGTTAAAACACTACGTGCATCGATTGACCAGCGAAATGCTGGAATGAACTTTGTTAGTGAATTATTCTTAGTATTCGCTGCTGCGTCTATGGTGTTAGCATTTAGTGGCATCTATGGTGTAATGTCGAATACTATAGTGCAAAAGACCCAAGAAATTGGCATTAGAAGAGCGTTAGGTGCTGATGAAGGTGATATTTATAAACACTTCATTATACAAGGCATTAAGCAACTTGCTATTGGCTTAATTATTGGTGTACCTATGGGGATTGCCTTGGTGAAGATGTTAGAGCAATCATCATTGGCACAAGGTTCATTGATGTTATATATCATTATTCCTACGCTTATTAGTGCAGTAATATTTTTGGCTATATATTACCCTGTGCAAAGAGCACTAAAGTTAGAGCCGTGTTCAGCACTACGCTATGAATAATGCGTTGTAAAGTGAGTTGAATAAAATACCAAATTGGTATCACTATGTTTCAAAAAGCCTTTTCATCGAAAAGGCTTTTTGTCATAGTAATACCAATTACACTAATAAATTGATCAACTTAGAGTTGTATTAGCGAGCTTAGAACAAGCACAATTATTTAAACATAGTTATTCTATATTTCTTTAATTTTGTGCCGTTATTAGTTTGCTCATAAACTCCCAAAGGG
>Ga0105354_1001962_pt1 | contig 12508 bp, 8 predicted proteins | sample GOMGulsemesocosm_FD_83658 | JGI IMG/M metagenome (GOLD analysis project Ga0105354, IMG submission 83658) | Methane-oxidizing microbial communities from mesocosms in the Gulf of Mexico - GOM9B Gulf of Mexico | ecosystem: Environmental > Aquatic > Marine > Cold seeps | place: USA: Gulf of America...
AAAAGCCCCATGAAAGAGTCGTTTTGGCATGCGTGTTGGGAAAAAAGCAGGATAGGTTTCCATCAAAAATCTATTCACCCCTTTTTATCTCAATACCTACAACCGCTATTGGAAGAAGAACAAAATGCCGATGATGAGGAACGAAAACTAACGGTTTTTGTTCCTTTATGCGGTAAATCTGATGATATGGTGTGGCTTGCTGAACGGATGCAGGTAGTCGGTGCAGAGTTAAGTGACATAGCCTGTCGAGACTTTTTTACAGAGAAAAACATCCTTGCTGAGCAAAGCGAATGTGGTGCGTTTCAAAAATATAGCCATAAGAATATTGATTTATGGCAAGGAGATTTTTTCCAATTAGCCGCAGAGAAATTTCCAAGTTTTGATTGGATATATGATCGAGCGGCCTTAATTGCTTTACCGGCTTCTTTGCAGCAGCGTTATGCTGAACATTTGATGACGTATTTAGATGATTCAACGACACTATTCTTGATTTCGTTAGAGTTTCCTCCGGCTGAAATAGCTGGCCCCCCATTTGCTGTTTTTTCTGATGTAATTGAAAGTCTATTTAATCATTGTCATGTTGAATGTATTGCAGAGCACGAATTAGAAGATAAAAAGTTCGCACAACGCACATTTAAGGTGAGTAAGTTGGTTGAGCGATTGTATCTTATCAAAAAGCGCTAAGGTGCTTTGTTGGTTAACGGATTAGTAATTGTTTTACTGCCTTAATACTGATTTTATCTATTAAATTTTGTCTTTTCTGTTAGATTACATCTAATAAAAATCATTATGGGTTTCCCTCGATGCAAAAAAAATTACTAGAAATGAATGTTTTTATGAAAATAATACTGGCTATAGTGCTGCTTATTGCCAGTACTTTTGGCTTAGCCAGTGAGTTTCAGTTTATTGGTTATTTATTATTGTTTGCTGCGTTATATGTGGTCAATGAAGGTTTTGGCTTTTCATTATTCATTAAAATTTCATTGGCACTGGTTACAGGGATTGTGCTCGCTTCTTCAGGTTTATTCGCCAGTGCTGATTTGCAGGCTATCCGTCCGGTAGGTAGTAAAATATTCATGAATTGTTTAACCATGGCGTTAGTGCCTTTGGTTTTTTCTTCTATTGTCACAGGGGTAACCAGTTTAGGAGATATCAATAAGCTTCATAAAATTGGATTGAAAACCATTGTTTATTATATATGCACGACAGCAATAGCCATCACCATCGGGTTAGTATTAGCGAACACTTTTCAGCCGGGTAAAAATCTAGATAATGAAACTCGAAGTCAATTTGAGCAAACGTTTAAATCTACGGCATCATCAAAAGTGGTTGCAGCCGAAGAAAATAAACAAACCTTATTTGAAGGCTTGCAAGCGATTTTCCCTAAAAACATTTTTGAATCTATCAGTAAAGCCAAACCCGACATGTTACAACTTATTTTCTTTGCAGTAATTTGTGGTATAGCTTTATTACAGATGGATAGCAAATTGTCAGAGCCAGTGATTAAACTGTTTACTGGCGTTACCGAAATGACTATTAAGATCGTCATGATGGTTATGCGGTTAGCACCGTATGGGGTGTTTGCTCTTATTGCTTCAACCGTTGCAGGAACGGAAGGGGCAGGGTTGTTAATGACTTTGATCCCATTCTCTTTGATTGTTGTTGCGGCATTACTTATTCATGCTATCGGTACCAATAGCCTTTCGTTAATCTTTTTATCTAAAAAAAGCCCTAAGTGGTTCTTCTCCAAAGTAAAAGAAGTAGCTATTACCGCATTTTCTACATCGTCGAGTGGTGCAACAATGCCCTTAACGATGGAAGTTACAGAAGAAAAGTTAAAAGTTAAGAATGAAGTCGCTGGTTTTGTTGTCCCATTGGGAGCAACGATAAACATGGATGGAACTGCCTTATTTCAAGGTGTTTCAGCAATATTTCTCGCTAATATTTATGGTATTGATTTAACCTTAGCTGATCAACTAACGGTTGTTGGGCTTGCGGTTATGGCCTCAATTGGTACGGCTGCAGTACCAGGTGTCGGTATTGTTATCTTAACCATGATTTTGGTAGCTATAGGAATACCCGCTGAAGGTATATTATTTATATTGCCGGTGAATAATTTACTCGATATGTGCCGTACAACAACCAATGTTATGGGAGATATGACTTGCGCGGTATATATTGACCATAAAATGAAAGAAGGTGAAGCAACAACTACATAATATTGTTTTAGTTGTTTTATCCTATTTAAATCAAAAAGGTTCAAATGATTCGTCATTTGAACCTTTTTTATGTACAGGATGTAGGGAATATGGAAATTGCAGGAGCATAATTTCGTGTGTGTTTTTAAAAAAAAGTGAAAAATCCTAAGTTTAAAGGCTTTTTTTTGCAACTTACTGACCTTTTTTTTATTTTTCGGTTAGTATTGAAGTGTTAACAACAAAAAACATCATCAGGGAGTTACTTCTATGGCGCTATTAAGACGCTTAAGTTTCATTATGTTTTTCTTCGGTCTTCTCGGTTGTGGAGGCGGTGACGGAGGTTTAGATGGTGGAAATGATCCCGCTGCTGGCGATACCCCCGACCCTATTATTATTTCATTAGTTTTATCAGATGAACTCGTCTCTGAACAGAGCCCTGCAACAATCACTGCAACCGTGATGCAAGGGACAACCGCTATAACAAGTAGCGTGGTAACTTTCGAAACTACGCTTGGTAGTTTTACTCCTGGGGCTAGTACGGCATTAACTGATAGCGCAGGTGTTGCAACTATTGTCCTTAATGCAGGTAACATTGAAGGTGCCGGAACTATAACTGCAACCATCGATAGCGGTGAAGTAGCGACAGTTGGCTTTACTTCCCAAGGTGATGAACTTGTTGATGATGGGTCGAGAGATATTGACCTTACTTTATCCCATATTGAAATAACTGAACAAAATCCTGTAACAATAACAGCCGTAATAATGCAAGGGGATATGCCTATAGAAGGGGTGGTGGTAACTTTTGACAGCACACTTGGTATTTTTTCTCCTGAGACAGGTACCGCATTAACCGATAGCTCTGGTATTGCAACTATTGTTCTTAATGCTGGTGATTTTTCTGGTGCAGGTACCGTAACTGCAAGTATCGATTCAGGGGAGGCGGCGAGTATAGGTTTTACCACACAAGCCAGTAGTACAGTAGTTGTGCAGATAGGTAGTGGAACTCCGTTTATTGAAGGTAGTATTTCTTTGTCACTTAGCCAAATCTCAGCAGGTGGTACAACGGTAGTCTCTGTACTTTTAGTTGATGATACAGGCGCAGCTTATACCGAATCAGTTGATGTGACTTTTAGTTCCGTTTGTTCCGAAGAAGCAGTTCCTTCTGCTGAAATCGACGGTGTTATTACCACTTCAAGTGGACAAGCAAGCGCTACTTACCTCGCAAAAGGCTGTGTAGGAGATGATCCTATTACTGTCAATGCAATTGTCAATGGTCAGAATTTATCAGCTTCTGGTAGTGTTCATGTTTTACCAGCAGACGTCGGTAGTATTCAATTTGTTTCAGCAACACCTGAACATATTGCACTACAAGGTACTGGAAGTGTTGATAGGCCTGAAAATTCAGTTATTATTTTTCAAGTATTAGATACCAACGGTAACCCTGTTAATAATCAAGATGTTAGTTTTGCATTAAGCAGCCAATCAGGCGGTATTTTATTAAATCCTTTAATGGCAACAACTAACAATTCAGGGCTAGTACAAACTGTCGTAAATTCCGGTACTGTAGCCCGTACTATTCGTGTGATTGCAACCATTGATGGAAGTGACCCCGTTATTCAAACCCAATCAAGTGAACTTAAAATATCTACAGGTATACCTGATCAAGACAGCATGTCAATTTCTGTTGATCTCTTTAATTCTGAAGGATGGGACCTAGATGGTACAGAGGTTATAGTTACTGCTAGATTAGCTGATGCTTTCAACAATCCACCACCTCCAACTACTGTATATTTCACCACAGAAGGTGGTTCAATTGAAAATTTATCGGCTAGCTGTATCACTGATGATGATGGTTCATGTTTAGTAACATGGCGCAGTCAAAACCCTAAACCAGAAGGCCATGTTTTAGGAGATGTTAACAACCCAACTCATGTACCTGAAACGCAAAATACTATGGGTCAAAAATTAGGTGGTCGAGTGACTATCTTAGCAACCACTATTGGTGAGGAGTCTTTCCCGGATTTAAATGGTAATGGTCGCTTTGATGTCTGTGAAGTCCCTGCCTTTACAGGAGGAGTTGGTAAACCTTGTTTAGCCGACGGTAGCTTTGATGCTGCCGGTACTGATATTACCTATTCAGGTAACGATGTGGGTGGTAACCCTTATGATTTACCCGAAGCCTTCGTTGATTACAATGAAGATGGCGTTTTTAATCCGAGCGACTCAGGAGGTCAAGCTGGAGGAGAGTTAGAAGAGCCGGTTGATTTTAATAAAAATGGTCTCTACGATGGTAAAGATGGTAAATATAATGGTGTCTTGTGTGCTATTCCAACCCATGATGGCTGTTCTGAAATCACATCAATTGATGTTCGAGGGAGTGCCACTATAGTTATGTCAGGCAGTAACCCTCGTTTTGTTACTACACTACCTACAGGAGGAGCTGATATAGTTATCTCTGGTGAAGGAACAGCAAATGCTTCAGTAATTATTTCTGATTTACATAACCAACCAATGCCTGCTACTAGTTCTGTTGAGTTCTCAATTGCTGGTTTTGGTAGTGTGGTGAGTGACTCTAATTTTATCTGGCCTAATTTTAATAAAAATGGAGGTAGCCAGTTTAGTGTAACTATAAAGGGTGAAAAAGAAGATTTACCTAAGTCAGGTACCTTATGGGTTAGCGTAACTACACCAAGTGGTGTTGTAACTTCATACCCAGTTGCGAATATTTTAATTCAGTAATTGAAACAATAATAAAAAAACGCCGTTCAAATGAACGGCGTTTTTATTTACAAGATATACGGTTTTCGTGTGCCATAGTTGGTAAAAGGCGACGATTAATAACCGTTGAATATCAACAAAGATACAAATTAACGCTTGTCCATCTCTGCTAACAAGAATGCTGATATTTCAGCACCTGCTTTTAATGTCGTTTCTGCACTGATAGCACCTCTACCTGAACTATCAGTGAATGGGGCTATTTCCATCATATCTGCTCCAGTAACTGGGTATTTAGCCGCTAATGCTTTAAGAATATTCATTGCCTCATCAGGTGTTAAACCATCAGGCTCAGGTGTTCCTGTTGCACTTGCGTAGTCTTCATCAAGGGCATCAATATCAAAGCTAACATATAACTCGTCAATCGCTTGCTCTTTTAGTTGTTCGAGAATGTTCTCTATAATTGGCTCTACACCATTTTCTCTAATTTCATGTGCCCAATGTTGTTTAACACCAAAGGTACTCTCCCAGTGCTCTTTAGGCTTGCCACTTGAGCGAATTCCAATTTGAATTAGATGATTTTTCTCATGAAGGTCATCTAAGATGTGTGTACACCATGAGCCAAAACATAAATCAATGCCTAAACGTTCAACTAATAAATCGGTGTGAGCATCAAAGTGAATAATTGCCGCACGTTTACCTTGTTTCTTTTTCGCTTGCAGATAAGCTTTGGTTAATGGGTAACTAATCGAATGATCACCGCCAATACCAAAAATACCTTTTTCCGGATACACAGCATAAAAGTCATGTAGTACATCTTCAGTGATGGTTAACGGACTAACGGCTAATTCACTGTTTTGATCTTGGTACAAAGCTTTACGACAATTAGCAATAGTCGGTTCATTTAAATATTTATCGTGTAATAAATGTGGTATCACGCGAACATCGCCAAGATCAAAAGCGTTTAAATCTGCATGGTTATTTAATAACGTTGAACGAACAAATAATGGCCCCCAATTTGCGCCACGTAAAATACCGCCACCACAATCAGAAGCTATGCCTAAAATTACCGCGTTAGAACATGAAGAAAGCTGCCCTAAGCTATCACTCCAAACCTGTTCAATATTTTCTGTTTGTCCGTAAAGAGATTGATGTAATTGAGCTTTTCTTTCTTTCGCGGTATTAACCGTAAATACTCCATTGCCCGGAGGGCATAAACTTTGTTTGATTTTATCTAAAAATAAAGCCTGTGTTGTCATAATAATTCTCTTACTTGTATTAAAACTGTTACTTGAGTCAATTTATCGATTTTTGTGCTGTAATTTTTTGAATTTGTATCGATAATTTAAAATGACACTAAAAATTAGTGCATTAACTCTTAATTTATCTTGAAAACTCGACTATGATACGTCGAAAAAATATCACCGTCATTATAACTAAAATCTACGGATAGGTTAATTTTAAAAAATAATTGCTTGTCAGCTTGATAAATTACAGATATATCTAATAGTAAGTTGAGAAAACAATTGAATTTTATTGTTACTGTGTCGAATAAGGGGTGAAAAGTTGCTCGCTTGTAAACTTGTTTTACAACTCTTTTATATTTGATGATGGTAATAAACGCTGACAAATTTGGTCAGCATAAGTAGGGTTAAAAAAAATATGTCAAAATCTCTGGTAATTGTCGAGTCGCCAGCTAAAGCAAAGACAATTAACAAATACCTTGGAAAGAACTTCATTGTAAAATCTAGTGTTGGTCATGTTCGTGACCTTCCTACGAGTAGTACAGGTAAAAAAGTAGCGGCTAAATCGCCAGCTGAAGTCCGTAAAATGGAACCAGCAGCTAAGGCTAAATATAAAGCTAAGCGTGATAAGCAAGCGCTTGTTAATCGCATGGGCATTGACCCTGAAAAAGATTGGTTAGCTCAGTACCAAATTCTTCCCGGTAAAGAAAAAGTAGTTGCCGAATTACAAAAATTAGCGGCTAATGCTGACACCATCTATCTCGCAACCGATTTGGATCGCGAGGGAGAAGCGATAGCATGGCATTTAAAAGAAATTATTGGTGGTGATGACGACAAGTTTAAACGTGTTGTGTTTAATGAAATAACTGAAAACGCAATTCAACAAGCGTTTTCTACTCCGGGTGAGTTGAGTATGCCGGGTGTTAATGCTCAACAAGCCCGTCGATTTTTAGATCGCATCGTTGGCTTTATGGTCAGCCCATTGCTTTGGAAAAAGGTGGCGCGTGGTTTATCGGCGGGTCGAGTTCAGTCAGTCGCTGTTAAATTAGTGGTTGAAAAAGAACGTCAAATTAAAGCCTTTGATCCACAAGAGTTTTGGGAAATAAGTGCCGACACTCAATCTTCAAACGATCAAGCACTGACATTAGATGTTACTCATCAAAACGGTAAGGCATTTAAACCCACCAATGAAGCGCAAACTAAAAGTGCTTTAGAAATATTGCAGCCTGCAAGTTACGAAGTTAGCAAACGAGAAGATAAACCTTCAAAAAGTTCGCCTTCTGCGCCTTTTATCACTTCAACGTTACAACAGGCGGCAAGTACTCGTTTAGGTTACGGTGTGAAACGTACCATGGGACTTGCGCAAAAATTGTATGAAGCAGGGCATATTACCTATATGCGTACTGATTCAACCAATTTAAGCAAAGACGCTGTCGAGATGTGTCGCGGTTATATCAGTAAAAACTTTGGTGATAATTATCTACCAGAGCAAGCAAAAGTATATGGCAGTAAAGCGGGTGCTCAAGAGGCGCATGAAGCGATTCGTCCTTCAGATGTTAAACTTGAATCGGCATTTATTGATAAATTAGATGCAGACTGTAAAAAACTCTATGATTTAATTTGGCGACAATTTGTTGCTTGTCAAATGACCGCAGCTCGCTATACCGTGAGTACCATAACCGTTAGTGCAGCGGGCTTTGATTTAAAAGCCAAAGGTCGAGTAATGCAGTTTGATGGTTGGACAAAAGTTCATCCTCAAATGTCAAAAGGCGACAACGATAGCCATTTACCTGATTTAGCAGTCGGTGAAAAACTATCTTTAGTTAATTTAGATCCAACTCAGCATTTTACCAAACCACCAGCGCGTTTTGGTGAAGCATCCTTGGTGAAAGAATTAGAAAAACGTTCTATTGGTCGTCCATCGACTTATGCTTCAATAATTTCTACTATTCAAGATAGAGGTTATGTACGAATAGATAAAAAACGTTTTTATGCTGAAAAAATGGGTGAAATAGTCACAGACAGTTTATCCGGCAGCTTTAATAACTTGATGAGTTATAATTTTACCGCTGAAATGGAGCAAGAGTTAGATGAAATTGCTGATGGTAAAATGGTCTGGAAAGATGTGCTAAATGAGTTTTATAAAAACTTTACCAAGCAGCTTGTTTTGGCGGATCAGCCAACAGAAGATGGTGGGATGCGTAACAACGAGCCTATTCCTACCGATATTGATTGTCCGACATGTCAACGTAAAATGGGTATTCGTACTGCATCAACAGGGGTGTTCTTAGGGTGTTCAGGTTATGCCTTACCGCCTAAAGAGCGTTGCACCACGACCATGAACTTAACCTCAGGTGAAGAAGCTGTTAGTGTACTTGCGGAAGACCTTGAAACGGAAGCTCTTCGTGCAATGCATCGTTGCCCTAAATGTTGCACAGCCATGGACAGCTATTTAATTGACGAAACCCGTAAATTACATGTTTGTGGTAATAACCCTGTGTGTGATGGCGTTGAAATCGAAAAAGGTGAATTTAAGATCAAAGGGTATGACGGTCCTGTACTTGAATGTGATCGTTGTGAAGCGGATATGGAATTGAAAAATGGCCGCTTTGGTAAATATTTTGATTGTACAAATAGTGAATGTAAAAATACCCGCAAGCTCTTAGCAAGCGGTGAAGCGGCTCCACCAAAAGAAGACCCCGTGTTTTTACCTGAGCTTGAGTGTGAGAAGTCAGATGCTCACTTTGTTCTACGTGACGGCGCCGCAGGTATTTTCTTAGCGGCGAGTACCTTCCCTCGTTCTAGAGAAACTCGTGCACCTAAAGTTGCAGAGTTACAACGTTTTCGCGACCGTATTTCGTCTAAATTTTATTATTTAGCTGATGCGCCAAGCAAAGATCCGGAAGGAAACTTAGCTGTTATTCGTTATAGCCGAAAAAATAAGTCTCAATATGTAATGACTGAAGTTGAAGGTAAAGCGACTGGTTGGACAGCGATTTATGAAGATGGAAAATGGCAAGAAACATTAGCGAAGAAAAAAGCGCCAAAGGCGAAAGCTAAGCCAAAAGCCAAAGCCAAAGCTAAGAAAAAATAAGTACTTTTACATTGATGAACCTTTCAAAGCCAGTTACCTAGTGACTGGCTTTTTAATATCTGGGATTTGTTAGACTAAAGCCTAGCCCAAGGTTATCAAGTTGTATTTATGGGTTACTGTCCGAACTACTACAGGTAAGGGGGATGCTCAAACAGTATTATTCATCTGCCCACTCTATTTCATCTATCACGGTTCTTGCAGCTGCCACCGTACAGTCAGTTTTTGCCATTAATTCATTCACAGTGATGCCGGTATTCTTTTTGGCAATATCGACCAATAAACTGTGACTAAAGTGTTGGCCATCTTTTTTCAATTTTTTTGCTAACCACAACCAACTATCTTCATTTGACTCTTCTATCATGTCGATGATCGCAAGTATTTGTTCAGGAGTAGCGGTGAGTTGCCAATTTCTTGAACGACCAATTCGGGAAAGTTCACAGCCTATTTCTCGAATATTGGCTTTGATAGCATAAGCTTTCATTACCCTTCTTAAAAAGGAGGGTAATGTGATCTTTGTTTTTTTGACGAGAGTCGTGTTTAGCTTAATAAATTTGCTCAATAATACCGATAAAGATAGGGTATTTTAATTATTTCCCGCCGGCTAAGTCAATATGACTGCCGGTAACATAAGAAGCTTGCTCTGATAATAACCAAACAATTGCTTGTGCGACTTCTTCTGGTTGTCCTCCTCTTTTCATGGGGATGTTGGCACTAACTCTATCTACTCGGTTGGGCTCGCCACCATCTGCGTGCATTTCAGTATAAATGAAACCTGGACGAACCCCATTTACACGAATATTTTCTCCGGCAACTTCTAGAGATAAACCTGTTGTTAATGTATCAACGGCACCTTTGCTAGCCGCGTAATCAATATATTCACTGGGGGCCCCAAGTCTCGCCGCGGCAGATGAAACGTTAACTATCGCACCTCCTTTACCGCCATGTTTAATCGCCATACGTTTTACTGCTTCACGACAACAAATAATATAGCCAGTGACATTGGTGTGCATCACTTGGTTAATTCGTTGTGCGGTTAACTCTTCAATTTTGGCTTGTTTAAATAAAATCCCAGCATTATTTACCAACATAGTCAGTTGACCATCAATGCGATCAATCTCAGCAAATAGCTGCTCTATGTCACTTTCTTTTGAAACATCAGCGGATATTATTTGTGCTGAACCACCATTATCAATGATACTTTGTGCAACCCTTACTGCAGCTTGTTTATTATTATGGTAATTAATAACGATATGTAATGCGCTTTGCGCTAATAATTTTGCTGTCGCAGCGCCAATACCACGACTTGCGCCAGTAATTAAGGCAATATTCTTCAACATTTATACTCCATTATGGGGGACGGATAACTCAATGCCTGAGTTAATGCTAATAAATTTATAATTTTAATAAGTAGAAGTACTTTACCACAGTTAAATTTAGCAATTTTGTACAAGCTTGATAATTTTAGTGTTATATAATAGAGAAACAAGAATTAACCAATGATAGTCCATGCAAAAAGTTCATGAACAAGTCGATTTACTTTACCACCAAGAATTAGGTGGTTTAGAAATGATCAAGGCAAAGTATCGTCAAAAAAGTTTTGCTAAACATTGTCATGAAACTTATACGGTAAGTGTTATAGAGACTGGCGGGCAAAAGTTTTTCCGAAGTGGTGCAGAACACTTCGCTCCAGAACACAGCATCATCCTAGTCAATGCAGATGATGTGCATACAGGACAAGCGGCCGATGGTGTTGGTTGGTCTTATCAGGCGATATACCCTTTAGAGTCTCACTTTCAAAAGTTAGCAAATGATGTTGGTTGGAATGATGGTTTTGCCCCGTACTTTCCTAATGCTGTGGTTTTTGACCCACAACTGGCGGTAGAATTACGGGAATTGTTTAGCTGTTTAAGGTATCAATCAAATAGTTTATTAAGGGAGACTATGCTTAATGGCGTCTTAACGAGGTTAATGATCAAGCATGGAAGAACAAAGCCTAAAATCTGCGAAAAATCATCAAGTCAATTATCACTGGTCCTAGCAAAAGACTATTTACACGATAATTTATCAGAGAATGTCTCGTTAGAATCATTGGCCAGTATTGTTGGTGTAAGTGCTTTTCATTTAGTTAGACAATTTCAACAATTGTTTGGTTTACCTCCCCACGCCTATCAAATACAGCAACGATTGAAACAAGCAAAATTATTACTTAAAGAGGGAACTTCTGTTATCGATACCGCCAATGAATTGGGTTTTCATGATCAAAGCCATTTTCACCGTCATTTTAAAAAAGTTATCGGCATACCTCCTGGCAACTATGCCAAAGTTGTCAGCTAGTTTTTGTTTTCGATTTAGTTAAAAATCATGATGGAAAGCAATATTATACAAGTCGTTTATTTAGTGCTGTGCGACACTATGCCTCTCTTCAATTGTTAAGAAAATGAAATGTCTAAAAAGTTAAACCAAAGAGTTATGTATAAAGCCATTATGGATATGATGCCACTCAATTTGGCTGTCATCCCTTGGGGAATATTGTGTGGTTCTTTAGCCATCCAGAAAGGGTTTACTGTCTTGGAGGCTTTGCTTATGCCCATACTTGTTTTTGCCGGCTCAGCACAACTGGTTGCTACGGAGTTAATTGGTGGGAATGCACCATTGGCAACGATATTATTTACGACTTTTATTATAAGCTCTCGCCACTTTCTTTATGGCCTAGCACTTAGGGATAAAATGAAGGTACTACCGGGTAAGTGGCGTTACTCGTTAGGTTTTCTACTTACCGATGAATTATTTGCCTTATCAGCCAATAGAAAAGCCTTTAAAGGACAAGTGCGTTTAATTTATGCATTAGCTTCGGGAGGGAGTTTCTATCTATGTTGGTTGCTGTGGAATGTTATCGGTATTTTTGCCGGCAGCTTTTTACCTGACTTAACATCTATAGGACTCGATTTTGCTATTGCCGTTACATTTATTGCTTTAGTGATACCTACCATTAAAAGTATTCCCGTCTTAATCACTGTTATCGTTGCAGGGGTATGTTCCATCAGCTTTAAATTGTTCAACTGGGAGCTAGATTTAGTTATTTCATCGTTGCTTGGTATGTTAGCAGGTTACATCACTTTGCAATTTCAGCAAGTTAACAAGCCGTTGTATAAAGGAGAAGTCACATGACTTTAATGACGATATTATTAATGGCACTCATCACCTTCTCAACAAGGTATCTATTTATTCATCCGAGCATCCCATTAAAGCTTGGTAGT
>Ga0105354_1001967_pt1 | contig 12489 bp, 11 predicted proteins | sample GOMGulsemesocosm_FD_83658 | JGI IMG/M metagenome (GOLD analysis project Ga0105354, IMG submission 83658) | Methane-oxidizing microbial communities from mesocosms in the Gulf of Mexico - GOM9B Gulf of Mexico | ecosystem: Environmental > Aquatic > Marine > Cold seeps | place: USA: Gulf of America...
ATTGTTTTAATGCTAAATAAACATTTGTTACTAAAAGCAATTTAATCCATACTACATGCTTAACATACATAATTTAACGGTTTCCTTTCAAGGAGAAGATTTATTTAAAGAAATTACCTTCCGCTTAGGTGCTGGTGACCGTGCAGGTTTAATTGGTAAAAACGGGGCTGGAAAGTCAACAATGCTAAAAATTATTTCTGGTGATCAAGAGTATGATGGGGGGCAAATTGCACTGGCCAAAGATATTCAGATTGGTTTTTTACGTCAGGATATTGATTTCATTCCAGGGAGAAGTGTTTTGGAGGAGTCTTATCAAGCTTTCGAGCTCATTAAAAAGTTAGAGTTTCAAATTGCCGAATTAAATGAAGAGCTGACCACACGAACGGATTATGAAAGTGATGGCTATGCTAAAGTAATTGAAGATGTAACAGAGTTACAACATCAATATGAAATTCATGGAGGATATAATTATCAGGGTGAAACGGAACGAATTTTAATAGGTTTAGGTTTTAAAAGAGAAGATTTCGATAAGCTTACGGAAACTTTTTCTGGAGGTTGGCGAATGCGTATTGAATTGGCAAAGTTGTTACTTCAAAAAAACGATATTCTGTTGTTAGATGAACCTACCAATCACTTAGATATAGAATCTATTATTTGGTTGGAGTCGTTTCTTAAAAATTATGTAGGTGCCGTAGTGATTGTATCGCATGATAAAATGTTTTTGGACAATGTCACTAACAGAACTATTGAAATTTCCTTAGGAAGGATTTATGACTATAATAAGCCTTATTCTGAATATTTAGTTTTAAGAAAAGAAATTAGAGAACAACAGGCGGCTGCTCAAAAAAATCAGCAAAAACAAATTGAACAAACTGAAAAATTAATAGAGAAGTTTAGAGCAAAAGCCAATAAAGCTACCATGGCACAATCTTTAATTAAAAAGATTGATAAAATAGAACGCATAGAAGTTGATGAAGAAGATAATGGAGTAATGACTTTAAATTTCCCGGTATCTATTGTGCCAGGAAAAATTGTAGTGGAAGCGGAAGATCTTTCAAAGAGTTACGGAGATAAATTAGTATTGAGTAATATCGATTTATTAATTGAACGTGGTAGTAAGATAGCTTTCGTTGGTCAAAATGGACAAGGGAAGTCTACTTTGGCTAAAATGATGGTGAATGACATTCCGTTTAAAGGAAACTTAAAGATAGGGCACAATGTTCAAATAGGTTATTTTGCTCAAAATCAAGCAGAGTATTTGGACGGAAACAAGACTGTTGAAGACACCATGATTGATGCTGCTAACGAGAAAACAAGGAGTAAAGTACGAGATATACTTGGTTCTTTTTTGTTTAGAGGTGAAGAAGTGGAGAAGAAGGTTAAGGTATTGTCAGGGGGGGAACGTAATAGATTAGCGTTGGCTAAAATGTTATTACAGCCTCTTAACGTATTGATTATGGATGAGCCTACCAATCACTTAGATATTAAATCAAAGAATGTATTAAAGGATGCCTTACGCAAATTTGAAGGTACATTAATACTCGTTTCTCACGATAGGGATTTTCTTCAAGGCTTGACAACTACTGTGTATGAATTTAAAGATCATGTAATACGTGAGTATTTAGGGGATATAGATTATTATTTAGATGAACGTAAAGTGGAGAACTTGCGTGAGGTAGAAAAGCGTGATATTGTAAAAAAAGAAGCGCCTAAAGAAAATAAGAAACAATCCTACGAGGAACAGAAAAAAATAAAAGCTTTGCATAATAAATTAAGTAAAGTAGAGGCTAATATTAATAAGTTAGAAAGAGAGATAAAAGTTATTGATGTAGATTTAGAAATAAACTATGAAGCTACTGTAGCGAAAACAAACTTCTTTGAAGCTTACCAAGAGAAGAAAAACACACTTGAACAACTAATGGGCGAGTGGGAGCTTGTTCAGGAAGAGATAGATTTACTCTCTTAATTGCTTAAAAATTAAGCAAATGTACAATTTACGATTTTTATTTTGATAAAACGCTTGTTAATGCAGAAAACAGTTGTATATTTGCACTCACAACGCGGGATAGAGCAGTAGGCAGCTCGTCGGGCTCATAACCCGAAGGTCACAGGTTCGAGTCCTGTTCCCGCTACTAAGCAACCCTTTCAGAAATGAGAGGGTTTTTTTTATGCCCGAAATTAAAGAATTGCTATTTGTTTAGTCAAGCCAAAATTCTAGATTTTCATAACGGAGTTATGTATAAACACAACTTTTAGCCTTGATTCATTATAGGGGGCAAAATAATAAATAACTAACTCCGTAAAAACGTACACACTTTGTAGGAAAGTGTCGCATTTTAAAAAAAAACTTGGGTAATAAATAAAACAGTTGTATATTCGCGCTCACAACGCGGGATAGAGCAGTAGGTAGCTCGTCGGGCTCATAACCCGAAGGTCACAGGTTCGAGTCCTGTTCCCGCTACTAAGTAACCCTTTCAGAAATGTGAGGGTTTTTTTATGCCATGAAATGAGGGGCGCTTTTTATACAAACTATATTAGTCTGTATATCTTTGATAATGTAATTAACTTCCGTTGTTGTTTATTCGGTTTTAAAATGTAGGGCTATTATTTAGTTATTCTATCGTTCACTTTGCTCATATCAATAAAAGCAAAGAGCTCAATTATTTTCTTAGCAAGTTTTTCTTCCGCTGGTTCCCTTTGAATAGGAGAATCTGTTATTACAATCTTGTCAGCATTTGTTGAAAAAATATTTTCATATCCAAGAACATAGTATGCATCCCATTTTGATCCCTCTATGGGGTGTAGGTTAGTTGAAATTAACCCGAGTTTATAAAAGAAGGCATCCATAAACTGAATAAAACTAGCAATGTTACTTTGTTCAAATTTTTCGTTGAGGTACTTCTTAAAATCAGTATCGTTTGCCTTAAAATATGCAATAAGTGTATTGTTGTATGTTATCATTATTTTGAGGGATTAGGTATGTTGTTTGTATAGCTCTTGAAGTGAATAAATTTGGGCTTTTATAACCTTTCAGTATTAAAGCTATGTTGTCGGCCAAAGTGATGAGTTTTTTTCTTCATATGTAAATAATGTAGTGTCGAGCAGATGTTTCATTTTATTTGTATTGTGATAGTTTCTTTTTAATTAAACACCACACAGTTAAATATTAGGACTGATTTGACCATGCGGTGTTAGCTAGTTTAACTCATTCTAAAAGCAACTAAGGGGTAATTATATTGTTCATTAATTTATATTATTTAGTTTTTAGTGTCCCGAATCTAAAACAATTTTTACTTTCACTATGTTTCGTTATGCTGTCAATCACTATTGTTAGCGATGTCTTTATCACTAATTATAGGGGTTTGATATGGAGCTACAATTACCTGTAATGGAGATTAAAGACTAAAAGGTAGCTGGTAATATGAAGAAGAATTATTTATAAGTCATCTAAAAACAAATAAGCTGTTAAAAGATCAGTTTAAAAAGCACAAACTTTGTTTCATTATACAAAATTCATTAAAAAAAAACCAGTGAAAATTAGTTCACTGGTTTTAAGAAGTGTAATAAACTAAAAATGTATTTAATGGCTGTTTAATATTCTTTAATTACAAGGGTATACAATGTTTGGTGTTGGTGTGTTTAGATTTTTTTTAGAAATATTGTTTACTTTGAAATCGGTCCAAACGTTATTGTTAGGTGTATTTGCATTACAATCTTTTGTCATTGTAAGAGTCCAATTATAAGTTTCACAAGCAACTAGATCCATTTCTTTTTGCATAGTTTGTCCATTATTACTCCAGGTTTCATTAAACCCTGTAATCGCTACCGACTGAGCAAAAGTAAAAACTACTAGCGCATTTTCTATGTTTTCACTAGGGATATAAGTAAATGTATAAGTTCCATCTTCATTATCTAAATAATTAAAACTCTCGTCACAATCATTGCAATTTTCAACACTAATATTTATTTCAGTGAATCCTCCAGGACCATTTTTATACCTCATTAGAAAATCCCCAGCTGTATCAAATTGAAGAGAAAAACACTCAGGGCTATTTTCTGAATGAGATTTTTGATAAACCTGAACCCAATCACCTATGTTATCATCCCATTTTTGAACTTGTATATTGGTTCCTACTGGAGAGCTAAAACAAAATTCAGATGATTCACCAGCACAAATTAACATTGGAAGAATAAATGTTCCTTGATCCTTTAATTTTTCTTGAAAATAAGGGGGGCTTTCTTGAGAATTAAGAGGCTTTTCAGTCTGTATTAAGTCTTTTTCACAAGAAATGAACGTTACTAGAGCAATTGTTAAAGCGGATAATAAATAATATAACTTTTTCATAATATATAAATTTGATTAGTAGTAAAATTCATAATGAAAATCTTAATAAAACAAATAACATTTCATCTTTTAATAATTGAAAAATGTTTCAAAAATTGTGTTTTATTAATAGGTATAATTTATTTACACTTTGAGGACTAACGGTCATTTACGATATGGAAGTAAATGATGTGTTTAGTATAAATTAGTTTTAGTTAGATTGATTGTGCAATCAATCATTAATTGAATACTCTTTTTGAGGATTGAGTATTTTTTTTAGTAAGTGAAGTTAGAATTGTTTTCTAAATACAAATTAAATATAAGATGTTTTTAAATTTGTTTGCCCAAATAATTCATATTTTCGATAATAGTACATGTAAAATCGACGTAAGGTGTAACTGTTTGTTTTTAAGTCAATTGTGTTGTTTTCTCAAATTCAGACGTATCGTTATATGTTAATAAAATAAATTGGAGTATACAGAGTTTTTTATGCTCCTGAAATTAAATAAGAATATGTTTTATAATACATGATGAAATCAATTTCAAAAGGTATCATGTTGATATGTAGTTACTAACAATAAATAATCAAAGTAATTAACAATTTTCCCGAACATATTTTATGTGAAAATAAAAGTAGTAAGTATATGATTTTTAGTTGAGTGTAATCTCTGTAAATCGCTATTATTACTAATATGTATTGAAAATATGCAGTAGAAATATGAAATATGAATGTTGATTGTATGTGAATGTTTCTGAATAAAATTGTTAATAAAATAAAAGAGTATTTCAAGTTAACTATTTGATATTTAGGGTTTTTTTAAATACGTTTGCAGTCCCGAATTAAGAATTACCTACTAAATATTTAACCAATATTTATTTACCCGATGAAGAAAATACTAATTTTATCCTATTTATTATGGGGTAGCATCTGCTTTGGACAAAAAAGCGGAACAGGAATTAATGAACTCACCCCTGAACAAAAATTACATTTAGGCTCACAAACCGGAACTATCAGAGTTGATGGTTTAAGTGGGGCAAATAATGGTTATAATGGTGGTGAAGCTGGTATGACATACCCCGTATATGTTGATGCTAACGGAGATTTGACTCTAGAAATTTCAGCCACTCAAAATAGTGATGGATATGACCCCTGGACAACTACCGGAATTAATGGTACAGTAACTATTCCTGCAGGTGGACCAAATGATGGTTATGAAACTGTTGAGATTTTAGACATACCTTTAACGCTTACTAGACCTGTTATTGTTGAGTTAAAATACTCTTTAAGTATGGAGGTGTTTGCAGACCCTGCATTTAATGTAATTAAAGATGCTTATGCACGTCAAATTACAAACTTCTTCACTTTAAATGATCCAACATTAACATCTACAGTAAGGAGGTATGGACAGAGTTCAAAATGTTATTTTAACAATAATGATGCTGTGACAAACCCTGCTGCTGCGCCAGATGCTGCTACAGGTTTTATCTATAATTCTGGTACTACATATATCAGCTTGCCCGTAGGGACACATACACTTCGTTTTTATGGAACTGTTTCTTCTGGATTTTCTGATCAAAACACACATATTAAATTTGCTGGTGGTCCAGATGCCATTTTTGTACGTATCTATTAATTATTATTATTATTATTATTACTCATGAAAAAACTTATATACTTTATTTTTGTATTATTTCTTAATACATCTTTTGCTCAATTAGGTATTGGTACAGTTAATCCTCAGCAGGATTTACATGTCGCAGGAACTACATCTACAATACGTATTGAGAGTCAAAACAGTATTAATGAACCTCTTTTAAATGACGGTGCAGAATTGGCGCCTATTTTTGTTACACCTGATGGAGATTTAACGGTGTACCCTCCAGGATACAATGGTGGGAACCTAGGAGATTCAGAGCCATTAAATTTTTTAATTTCTTTTGAAAATTTTATACCGAACGGACCTTATGGTGACGGAACAGTTGTTGAGAATAGTGAATTGATAACTGACTCTACTCCACATCAGCTTGTGTCAGTTCCGTTTTCAAGCCCTCAAACGGCATTAATAGAAGTCCGTTATGTATTGACTCTTGATTTATCTGACGAATTTTTACCACAACCAGCAGCGTCACCTTTTAACGATATTTCAGCAAGAACAATACATACTTATTTTTATATCGATTTAAATAATGACGGCTTAGATGCTATAGAGCTTTCAAAAGTTTATGGATTACATGGTGAAGCATATTCCTCTTACAGCCAAGGCTCAGTAGGTTATGCTTTTATTCATGGTGTTGGTTATGGTGGTATTCCTGCAGGAAATCATGCCTTAGTGTTCTTTGGAGAAACTAAAGATGGAACTAATAGAAAAACTTATGTAGGGTTTGGTGGGTCATCAGATAATTTAAAAATCCGTATTTACAACTAATATTCAAGCTATGAAAAATACATTTATATATATATCCTTAATAGCTACTTCTTTGTCTTTGGCACAAGTAGGTATTAACACAACCACGCCTCAAGAAGAATTACATATTGAAGGGGCAACGACTACCATCCGTGTAGAAGGCTTAAATTTAGCTAACAATAATTTAAATTTAGGAAACATAGAAAATACCAGAGTATATGTTGATACTGATGGAGATTTAGTATTAGGTACTGGTTCTACAGATATAGAAGTGTTATTTAATCCCTCAAACTATTTAGAAGACCCATTAGATACCGGAGGCGCTAATGCAAATGTAATTAATCAAACAGGTGTTGGTAGTGGGTATAGTGAAGGTGGGTGGCCAAGACAATCAGGTCCAGGCTTAGATACTTTTACATTAACAAGAAATGCAATTGTTGAAATTAACTACTCGTTGTCTTATGAAATTTATAAGAGTAGTATTGGTATTAGTGATAATCATGCACGTACAGTTCAATTTTATGTCTATTTAAGAAGAAATGGACCGGCAAATGTAAATCCAGGTGATTCAACTTTAGTTGACACTGATGTAGATGGAAATCCTATAACTTTTGCTGGAAACGCTGGTTCTTTGGGATATAGCGGACAATTTTATACCAATGGAAATTCTAATGGAGCAAGTGGTCTAGAGGGGTTTGGTAGAGAGTTTTATGCAACTGGACATGATTATGTAAAATTAGGACCGGGAACGTATACACCTATGTTTGCAGGAGTAATGTTTGTTGCCAATACAGCAGGTACTGGTGCCGTTAAGATGCAAATTGGTGGGGGAGATGATGAAATCGTGGTTGTAGCACATTACTATAATTAGAAAAGTAAACGATAAAAATTCAAAAAAAAACCTGATTGATTATTTAATCAGGTTTTTTTTGAATTGGATATGGGCTGGTTTGATGGAAAATAAGAAGAAGAAAGTAAAAGGAGGTAACTTAAATCATTTGAGGTAAAATCAATAGAAAGGTTTAAATTTGCATTTTACAATAACTTACCATTAGTTTTTTAAAAATAAAAAGCGGGTTTTTGTGTCTAAACAGGATTAAAGTTTAAGAGTATGAATGAAGAAAATATAGCAAAAATTAATGAGGTGATAGCTCAATATTTTGAAGGAAATACTAATATAGATTGGATTCCTGCAAAAAAGATTATGCCTGAGTTAATTAAAGCAGGAATATTTAATAAGGATGAAAAGAAAGGATTGCCAATTCGTAAGGTGTTTAGAAAATTAGACAAAGAAGAAGCATTGCATATAATCCCTTCTGTTCATGTAGAGAGAAGATCTGAAAATGTGTACTGGTATTTGGTGCGAGAAGGAAAAGCATTTACTCCTAAAGAGGTGATAAGTCCTGTTACTAAAAAGGAAAAAGCAATTCAAAATATCGAGAATAGTGATGAGTTTTATTTAGTAAACTTATGTGATGAGTTACTTAAACAGAAAGCATCAAGAAAACATACCTTTGAAACTTTAGTTGGGAGATTGCATAAAAAAGGAAAAGGAAGAACAAAGCTACCTTTAGATGCGTATTATGAGGATTTAAAATTAGTAATAGAATTTTTTGAGAAAGAAGATTCGGAAGCGGGAACTGAAAGAGCTGCTCAAAGAAAGTTTTATGACCAACGTAAAAAAGATGTTTTAGAGAAGAAGAAAATAAGTCTGATCGAAATTAATTATGCATTATTTGAGTGTAATGAAAACGACAGGTTAGTTCGTAATAAAGAAAATGACTGTAGAGTACTTCATGGTATTTTGAAAGATTTTATATAAAATAAGAACATTTATTAGAATACATTTTATTGATGGGTATGAACTATAATGCCTTAAAAAGGTTTGTAGTATCTTTGCCCGAAATATTTTTTGAATATATGGAGCATAAAGCAGGTTTTGTAAATATTATTGGAAATCCTAATGTTGGTAAATCAACATTAATGAATGCATTTATTGGTGAAAAATTATCAATAATAACATCAAAAGCACAAACTACTAGACATCGTATTTTAGGAATAGTAAATGGTGATGATTTTCAGGTGGTGTTATCTGATACACCAGGTATTATTAAGCCAGCATATGAGCTGCAAGAGTCAATGATGGGCTTTGTAAAGTCAGCTTTTGAAGATGCTGATGTGCTTATATATATGGTTGAAATAGGGGAGAGAGCTTTAAAAGATGAAGATTTTTTTAATAAAATCTCTAATTCAAAAATTCCAGTTTTATTGTTGTTGAATAAAATTGATACTTCTAATCAAGATGTATTAGAAGAACAAGTACAGTATTGGGCAACTAAAGTTCCTACTGCGGAAATTTATCCAATATCAGCTTTGGAAAACTTTAATGTGCCTGAAGTATTTGAAAGAATTGTAGAATTATTACCGGTTTCACCAGCATATTATCCTAAAGATCAATTAACAGATAAACCAGAACGATTTTTTGTAAACGAATGTATTCGTGAAAAAATATTATTACATTATAAAAAAGAAATCCCTTATTCGGTTGAAGTAGAAACTGAAGAATTTTTTGAAGATGAGGAAATCATCAGAATGCGATCTATAATTATGGTAGAGCGTGATTCTCAAAAAGGAATAATCATAGGTCATAAAGGAAGTGCCTTAAAACGAGTTGGTGTAGAGTCTAGAAAAGACTTAGAAAAGTTTTTCGGCAAGCAAGTTCATTTAGAACTATATGTTAAAGTAAATAAAAACTGGCGTTCAGATTCAAAACAATTAAGACGCTTCGGGTATAATAATAAATAAAAAAATTCGCTGTAGTGTCATACAGCGGATTTCTAATATAATTATAAAGATTTTGGGGAACTCTTTATAATTGACTAACTAGTATTTACGGTTTTGCAATAACTTCTTGAGTAGTGTATTGGCTTAGTTGTTTTTTGATTACCTCTTTCTTTTGAGTATCGCAATAACGTTTTTTACAACTCCATCCGCTAGAACATGATGCTAATACTACCCCGATTGCGATTGTTAAGATGACTTTTTTCATAATATGATTTTAATTAAGGGTTGCTTTATCGTTTATGTGTATTAAAAACAGGATGAAATACAAAAACCCTACTTTTGAACTCATTTTTTTTCGAAAAACTTTTATTTTGATAAAGTTGTTGTTTCTTTAAATTATAATAGAAATCTATATAAAGTAAGTTATGTTGTACCTATTTGGAATTATTGTAGTTGGGTATTTGTTGTATAAATGTTATGTTTTATTTTTTAGGAATACTATAGTGTTTAATGCTGATTTGACTGAAATTCAAAAAGAGCTGCTTGAAAAAAACGTACTGTATTTCTCTAAATTAAATACGGAAGAAAAAGGGCGTTTCTCTAAAGCAGTGGCCTTGTTTTTAAGTAAAATAAAGATTAAAGCCGTTTCATGTATTGTCTCGGAAGTAGATGAACTTTTAATAGGTTCAAGTGCTATTATCCCTGTATTTGGCTTTGATAATTGGACATATGTAAACCTTAAAGAGGTGTATGTATTCCCAGATGCATTTAATTCAAAACTTGAATATGTAGGCTGGAGAAACAACAGAAATATTTTAGGAATTGTGGGTGGCGGGAGATTGAAAAATAGAATGGTACTTTCTCAAAAGGCCTTACGTCTTGGATTTGAAAATACATCAGATAAAAATAACACGGCAATTCATGAATTTGTTCATTTAATTGATATGACTGATGGTGATGTAGATGGATTACCGTTAAGTATTATTGATAAGCCTTATGCATTACCTTGGTTTGATTTAATTCATAAAAAAATCAAACATATTGATAATGGAAAATCTGATATTAACCCATATGGAGCTACTTCTAAGATAGAATTTTTTGCAGTAGCAAGTGAGTATTTTTTTGAACGTCCTAAATTACTAAAGCGAAAACACCCTGAATTGTATAAAAAGTTGTCGGTGTTTTTTAATCAAGACAGAGGGTAGCTGTAAATATTTTATGGTTAAATCAGCGATTAAAAAAAGTGTTAATTAATTATTACTCCTAAGTACATCCCTCATAAAATGATGTTGCTCTAACATTTCAGGTATTCTTTTTTTCTTATTTGATTTACCAAGGAAGTATAAGGTCGTCCAAATAAAGCATAAAATAGTTAAAAGCACTATTTGTAAACTTAAGGGGCTTTCTAAGCGCCAGTTCGTATATGCCCATATGCAAATTGCCAAAATCAATACAATAATAATAAAATGCAAAAACATAAATAAAGTCCATACAGTTGGGCTTGGTCCGAATAAACCTTTAACGGTACTTTTATGTTCGTTTATAGGGATGATTTCAAGATGTAGCTGAGGTGATGTGATTTGTTGACGCGCCTTTGGTACTCTAATAAAAACATGGTTTCCTGTTCTGCTTACTATAAATTTTGATTGACTTTTCTTGGAATCCTCGAAGGAGGAAAGTGCAATTTCATTAGGCTGATCGATCTCAAAAGAGAACCTTGGCCTTAGGATTGTTTCGTTAAGTTCTTTATTAGCTAAGGCCATTTTATGTTTTTTTTCAGGTTAATATACAAAAATTAAACATACACATAATTTATAAATGTTTTAAAGGTCTTAATCCTCAAGGATATTCAGTACTTTTGCAAAAAATTATTTACAAAGAATCATATTGCTTTGCAATGTGTTTTGTAAACATTAATAATAGTATGGGTAATATAGTAGCTATAGTTGGAAGGCCAAATGTTGGAAAATCAACATTGTTTAATCGTTTGATTCAGAAAAGAGAAGCCATTATTGATTCAGTAAGTGGTGTTACTCGCGATCGTCATTATGGTAAGTCTGACTGGAACGGAAAAGAGTTCTCTGTAATTGATACAGGAGGATATGTAGTAGGAAGTGATGATGTTTTTGAAGCTGAAATTGACAAACAAGTTGAGTTAGCTATTGATGAAGCCGATGCCATTATTTTTATGGTAGATGTGGAGTCAGGTATTACTGGTATGGACGAAGAGGTTGCTAACCTATTACGTAGGGTAAATAAGCCTGTATTGTTAGCAGTAAATAAAGTTGATGCGGCAAACAGATTAAATGACGCAGCTGAATTTTACGGTTTAGGATTAGGGGAGTTTTATCCTTTGGCAAGTATTAGTGGTAGTGGAACAGGTGAGTTACTTGATGCTTTGGTAGAAGTATTGCCAGAAATAGAGGAGGAAGAAGAGTCAGATTTACCTCGTTTTGCTGTTGTTGGACGTCCAAATGCAGGAAAATCGTCTTTTATAAATGCATTAATTGGTGAAGATAGATATATAGTTACAGATATTGCAGGTACAACTCGTGATTCAATAGATACAAAATACAACCGTTTTGGTTTTGAGTTTAATCTAATTGATACTGCGGGAATCCGTAGAAAAGCGAAAGTTAAAGAAGATTTAGAATTTTATTCTGTAATGCGTTCTGTGCGTGCTATTGAATTTTGTGATGTATGTTTGGTAGTTATTGATGCTACTAGAGATTTTGATTCTCAAGTACAAAACATTTTTTGGTTAGGAGTTAAAAATAGTAAAGGGGTTGTAATATTAGTAAATAAATGGGATTTAGTAGAAAAAGATTATAAAACTACTAAGGCTTATGAAACACATATTAGGGAGCAAATTAAGCCTTTTACTGATGTGCCTATCATTTTTATGTCAACATTAACGAAACAACGTATTTATAAAGCTATTGAAACAGCTGTAGAAGTATTTACGAATAGAAGTAA
>Ga0105354_1001968_pt1 | contig 12485 bp, 10 predicted proteins | sample GOMGulsemesocosm_FD_83658 | JGI IMG/M metagenome (GOLD analysis project Ga0105354, IMG submission 83658) | Methane-oxidizing microbial communities from mesocosms in the Gulf of Mexico - GOM9B Gulf of Mexico | ecosystem: Environmental > Aquatic > Marine > Cold seeps | place: USA: Gulf of America...
AATCTCGCTGTCAGCGACCCCTTATCCAACAACCACTTGTGCAGTGGCCCTTGCACGCGTCCACAGAGGGTTCGCGCTGGGTGCCAGCGCTGCCGAGATGAGGCAGAGGGAAGAAATGAGGGCTTGTTAGGGATAGGCATCAACGTGCTATAGACTTCACGATAATTTCAAAAAGTGATCAGGATGCAGTATTTTTAGCCAGAAGGCCTTTACCGCCTGCATTCCAGTTGATTTAATGAGGGCTGATAATAACAAAAACCAGCCAGCATATAAGGATCTAATCATGCACAAGAGCGATTTAGTAGAATCAGTTGCCAACCTCGCCGATCTACCCAAGGACAAAACCGCTGATGTCGTATCAGCCATCTTCGAAGAAATTACCAACGCCCTCAGTCGTGAGGACAGCGTCAACCTGATCGGCTTCGGCTCTTTCTCACAGAGACACCGCGCCGCGCGCACCGGCCGCAGCCCTAAAACCGGCGAGAGCATTCAAATACCCGCCAGCACATCCGTTGGTTTTAAGCCGGGTAAAGCACTCAAGGAAGCCGTCAACGTTTAACGCGGTGGCCTTTCCAAGCTCATTAGCATTACACTGCCCTTCTGAGCCGCGCTTATCGAAAAACGAAAGCCTCGCTTTCGTTTTTTTATGCTCGCAACAAACACCACTTCATCATGTTTTACACAGGGACGCTGACTCATGTCGTTAACCTCCAGAATCCTCCTCGCCATGGTCGCAGGACTCATGTTGGGTATTATGATCAACCTCGGCAACACCCAGGGGATACTTACCGAGTCCGTGGGCCAGTGGGTTGATGAGATCATCATTTCTGGTGTGTTTGACGCCGTCGGGCGCATCTTTATTGCCTCGCTTAAACTGCTGGTTGTACCACTTGTGTTCGTGTCCTTAGTTTGCGGGGCGAGCAGCTTGGGAGGCAATTCCCGCATGGGTGCCATGGCCGGTAAGACCATCGCTCTCTACCTCGTCACCACCGCGATCGCCATATCGTTGGCGTTATTACTCGGTACGCTCGTCAGCCCAGGAGAAGGCATTGGCCTCGTCAGTACATCGAGCTTTGATGCGCGTGAAGCCCCGCCTCTGAGTGACGTAATCGTCAATATATTCCCCAGCAACCCGATTCAAGCCATGGCCGAAGGCAATATGCTGCAGGTGATTGTTTTCTCCCTGCTGATGGGCGTTGCCATCGCACAGGCCGGTGAAGCGGGCAAGAAAGTCGCCGAGTGGTTCGAGAATCTGAATCAAGTGATCATGAAGATGGTCATGCTGCTAATGGAACTCGCGCCCTTTGGTATTTTTTGCCTGCTGGCCAAACTCTTCGCCGGCCTTGGCGCGGGGGCGATTATCGACCTAGGTCTCTACTTCGCCACGGTCGTCACAGCCCTGTTGCTGCATTGCTTTGGAGTTTACAGCCTCATTCTCAAGGCCCTTGCGAACATCAACCCACTGGCCTTCTTTAAACACCTGCGCCCGGTGATGCTGTTTGGCTTCAGCACCGCCTCCAGTAACGCGACCATTCCCGTGACCTTGCGCACCGCCGAAGAAAAACTCGGCGTCGATAACCGTGTTGCCTCGTTTACCGTGCCGCTTGGTGCCACCATCAATATGGACGGCACCGCCATCATGCAGGGTGTGGCTACCGCGTTTATTGCCCAAGCTTATCAAATCGATTTGAGCCTAACGGCTTATATCACCGTGATTCTCACCGCGACCCTGGCATCAATTGGCACAGCGGGCGTGCCAGGTGTCGGTCTCATCACCCTCGCTATGGTATTGCAGCAGGTCGGTTTACCGGTAGAGGGCATAGCATTGATCATAGGCGTCGACCGCTTGCTGGATATGATCCGCACCGCGGTTAACGTCAGTGGCGACTCCATGGTCAGCCTAGTGGTGGCCAAGAGTGAAGGGGCCTGGGATCGACACACCTTCGAAAGTAGCCAGACAGCTACAACGGAGCGCTGAGCGGTACCAAGAACCAAAAAAGCCGCCTACCCAATGGGTAAGGCGGCTTATGTAATGATGAACGATTTAGCCAACGGCCGTTAACTTTACCGCGAAAAGCTGGCCTTTTAGGAGTTCAATTGCTGAGAAATATTATCCAGGTCGTCGGATGAAGACAGTATGTTATCCACTGTCTGGTAGGCTTTCTCGGCATCCAGGTGCAACTGGCGGAATACGCTGTCCGGCACATCCAACTTAGGCCCTTGGCCTATACCCTTTTGCTGCAATAAACGCTGAGCCACAAACAACAACTTCGCGTATTCGCTGTGCTCCCCCTGACAATCAGCGTTATTTTGCTGACGCAGTGCCACCACCACCTCTTCAGGCATGTTCCACAACTTCATCAACCAACCCGACAGCTGTTCACGGCTTACACCCAACACATGCTTCTCAATTAAGTGAGTGGGCACATGGGTGTTGGCTTCCATATAACGGCAAATGGTCTGAAACTGTGGTGGGAAAATCTCCGCCAAGACCAGGTAACCAAAGTTGAACAGCAAGCCTGATAAGTATGCCATGCCGAATCCAGGGCGATGTTCTCGAGGGATCGACGTCACCAAGCCCTCGACTGTCGCAGCCGTGTAGACAGCATGCTGCCAGTAAGGGGCAGCTCCTCTCGGGCCTTCTTTTGGCAGGTTCATGGTTTTACCCAAAGCCAAACCTAGGGCCAAATTCAGCACCATATCGAAGCCCAAGACACGCACCACCGCATCGTGGATAGATTTTATCTTGCCCGGCGCCGAGTAGTAGGGCGACGACGCCCAACTGACGACCTGCGCCGCCAAACTTGGGTCCAGCTCGACAATATTAGCCAGGTCGCTGATATCCGCATTCGGGTCGACGCGCAGCTTAATAATACGCTGCGCCGTCTCTGGTAGGGGGGGTAACTCCAAGGTTTCTTCTAGGCGTTGCTTAATACGCAGGGTGGTGAAGTTCTTCACCGCGCCAACAATCGCCTCTTCATCACTGTCGCCGTCCGCCATGGCCTCAAGTTCAGCAATGGGCACACAAATATCGCACACGGTGGCGTCGCCGAGCATGGCCTGAAAATCAGCTTGCCCAACCTCGATCAAGTCGTCGCCACTGCCGGAGTCCAAAAGAATGGTCTGCTGATCAAGTAAACGGCTATCGACCAGCGTTGGCACACCTGCTAAGCGAGGCAGGGCAGGGATCGATTGTAATTTGTGCTTATCAAAGAAAGGCTGTAACTCGCCGTCAGTCGCGACGATCAGCTCGCGCGCCTGTATGCGGTTGACGGCGCCCAGGTCCAACATGCAGTTGGCCGGCATAACCACTTGAATACGGCCTTGAGCGTCGTGCAGGATCAAAGACTTGGCGGCTCCCACCAAGCGTAAACGCTGTCCGTGCAACACGCTGCTGTAGCCTTCAAACTCGGTATTGGTCGCCAAGCTACTGGAAATCGTATAGGCAACGTTTTGGGTTTCCAGTAACTGCTTAACACTGGTGGAGACTGGCAAAATTACATCCTCTCTACGGCATGCCCACCCAGAGTTAAAACCGGCAGGACTTTCTGTTTTCATACCCGCCACATATTACCGCGTCAGTTACATACAAAGATAGCAGCCTCTTCGATGTTAGGCAGGCTTGACGTTAAACACTGGCGTAATTTTCACTGCCCGCCAACCAGCGGAGGATTAGCGCGTCAGTTTCATGGGGGCTACTAGCCACAAGTTGACTCGCTAGTCGCTTCACTTCGGGCAATAACACGCCGTCGCGCTGCAAGTCCGCCAACTTAAATTGCATCTCCCCCGTTTGTCGAGTGCCCAGCACCTCTCCTGGGCCACGCAACTGTAAATCTTTCTCGGCGATGACGAAACCATCACTGGTTTCACGCATCGCTTTGAGCCGCTCCTTACTGTATTCAGATAACGGGCTGCCATAGAGCAAGACACAGTGGCTCTCGGCGCGACCGCGCCCCACTCGGCCTCGCAACTGGTGCAACTGAGCCAAGCCCAAGCGCTCAGGGTTTTCAATGATCATCAAGCTGGCGTTGGCGACATCCACACCCACTTCAATCACTGTCGTGGCAACCAATAAGTGAATCTCACCCGCCTTAAAAGCCTGCATGACCTGTTCTTTCTCTGCGGACTTCATACGGCCGTGAATCAGCGCTATACGTAGGTCGGCAAGACTCGCCTGCAGCGATTCGGCAACCGCCTCGGCCGCTTGCGCTTCAAGCACTTCGGACTCTTCGATCAGAGTACACACCCAATACGCCTGGCGCCCCTGCTGGCAGGCATGACGCACACGTTCCATCACCTCTAGCCGTCGCTCCTGGGCAATGGCCACCGTCGCCACAGGGGTGCGCCCAGGTGGTAATTCATCAATGATTGAGATATCAAGATCGGCATAGGCACTCATCGCCAGCGTGCGTGGGATAGGCGTCGCGGTCATGATCAGCTGGTGTGAACGCACGCCGTTCTTGTCCCCCTTCTCACGCAGCGCCAAACGCTGGTGTACCCCAAAACGATGCTGTTCATCAATGATGGTAAAGGCAAGATCGGCAAATTCAACGTCCTGCTGAAACAACGCGTGGGTGCCGACTACCACCTGCACCTCGCCACTGGCAATAGCGGCCGCCTGATGACGGCGTTCAGCCACCTTCAACTTACCGCTCAGCCAACCGACTTGAATGCCCAGTGGTTCAAACCAATCACTAAAACTGACCCGGTGCTGCTCTGCAAGAATCTCCGTTGGCGCCATGATCGCCACCTGGCGGCCATTACCCACCGCCTGCAGCGCTGCCAGCGCAGCAACCACTGTTTTACCCGAGCCCACATCGCCCTGAACCAAGCGCAGCATAGGCATGGGCTGGGACAAATCAGCGGCAATCTCCTGCGCCACGCGCTGCTGCGCGGCCGTTAGGCCAAAGCTCAATCGATGCATAAACTTATCGATCAACAGTTTCGGCACTGGCAGTGGCAGCGACGGTGTTGCCCGCCATAGCTCTCGCAGTTTGAGCATGCTCAGGTGGTGCGCCAACAACTCTTCAAACGCCAAACGCTGCTGGAACGGGTGCTCGCCATCCAGCAGTAGGTCTATTGGTGCATTGGCTGGTGGACGGTGAAGATACACCAGCGCTTGCTGTAGTGAAACCGGCTCACCGATGCCCTGCGAGCGGTAACCCTGGGGCAACAGCTCTTCAATGGAATAATTTTTCACCAGCACCAATGCTTGCTCGGTAAGGCCGCGTAAACGCTGCTGGGTAATACCTTCACACACGGGGTATACCGGGGTTAAGCGCGCATCCAACGCCAGGTCCTTTGCGTCATCTAGAAACTCATATTCAGGGTGATAAATTTCTAAACCCGAAGCGCCACGGCGAGCCTCACCAAAACATCGAATGCGCGCGCCTTGCGCTAAATTCTTTTTCTGCGCCGCCGAAAAGTGGAAAAAACGCAGTGTGAGAGTACCCGTGCCGTCCTGAACGCGGCACATCAGGCTGCGTCTGCGCCCAAAAACCACACTACTCGCCTTTACCTCGGCCTCTACCACCACGTTGGACAGAGGTTGAATGGCCGCAATCGGCGTTACCCGAGTGCGATCCATGTAACGCAACGGTAGGTGGAATAGTAGGTCCTGCACGCTGGCAATCGACAGCCGAGAAAGCTTACTGGCCAGCTGTGCGCCCACACCTTTCAGCGCCGTGATATCGACGCTGGCAAGGGAGGGCATGGACGGAGCGGGCGCACGCGGCTGAGTGGCCACGAGCTCAGGGGGGAAATCGAGCAGGTCAGTCATTGGGGGCCAAATGGCACTGGTTAATGGCCTTGCGCAGCTGGTCAATGGCCTTGTGACGTGGAAAGCTAGCGCGCCAAGCCAAAGCCACGGTGCGTTGCGGTATTGGGTCGATAAAGGGGCGCGTTACCAATATACCGGTACTGTAATGCGAGGCTGCCGCGGACATAGGCAAGATCGTAATGCCCAAGCCCGAAGCCACCATATGCCGTAAGGTATCGAGAGAACTGCCCTGACTGGAGGAGCGGCTCTTACTGCGTTTCTCTAAGCTAGGCTGCAGGTTCGGGCAGGCGTCCAACACCTGATCACGAAAACAGTGGCCATCCCCCAGCAGCAGTACTTCGTGGCCGTCGAGGTCAGCAGGGTCAATGCTATCCTGCGCGGCCAACGGGTGATCAACCGGCATCAACACCACAAACGGTTCATCGTAAAGCGGCTGTGTCACAACATCCGGCTCAGTAAACGGCAACGCCACAATGATAACGTCCACCTCTCCGTTACGCAGCCGCTGGCGCAGGGTCGCGGTGTAGCCCTCCTCAACATAAAGTGGCATGTTCTCGGCCAGCTTCTGTAGTTCAGGGATAAAGTGCGGAAAGAGAAAAGGCCCAATGGTGAAGATGGCTCCGACGTGCAAGGGGCTGCTGAGCTGATCCTTGCCCTCGCTGGCAATTTCTTTAATCGCGGCGGTTTGTTCGAGTACCAGCTGCGCCTGTGTAATAATCTTCTCGCCCAGCGGCGTCGCCTGTACACGGCTTTTCGATCGCTCAAACAGCGCAATACCCAGCTCCTCTTCAAGCTTTTTCACCGCGATGCTGAGGGTCGGCTGGGATACAAAGCAACGTTCGGCCGCGCGCCCAAAATGTTGTTCTTGGGCAAGGGTAACGATGTAACGCAATTCGGTCAGAGTCATAAGGTTCTTCGGCTCATACTGGTACGAAGGGTAGCTCTGCTAATTTTGGCACAGGTTTAATAGGAAAGGCCGACTGAATTGCATTTAAAGTAATATCTTTCACCTAGCGACAGAAAAGGCCAGTGTGCAGCGAGGACATGACGCAGCGGATAGAGCACTGGCCCACCTTCAACAATAAGCGACCCAATACTGTGACAGCATCTACAAGCACTCCAACACACGCACCAACCCTCATGATTCTCGGCTGTGGCGATATTGGTCAGCGCCTCGCCCAACAAACCTCTCTGGCCGATTGGCGCATTATTGGCGTACGCCGCAATGCGCCGGCCATCAGTGGCCCGCTTGCGGATCATAAGCACTTCAGCTATCGCCAAGCCGACCTCACACAGGTTGATCAACTGCGAGACATCCTGCCCGAACAGCTCGACTACCTTATCGTCACTATGACACCCAGCGAGCGCACGGAAGCTGGTTATCAAGCCGCCTATGTTGAAACTGCGCAGGTCTTACAGCTAGCCCTAGCGCAGAGGCAATTACAGCCCAAACGCATCGTGTTTATTTCCAGCACCAGTGTCTACGGCCAAAGCGCAGGCGAAGAGGTTAATGAACAGAGCCATGCGCAACCGCAAAGCTACGCCGGTAAAACACTCTTGGACGCCGAGGCCATCTACCAACACGGTCCCCACCCGAGCAGTGTGGTGCGTTTTTCCGGCATCTATGGCCCGGGCCGCTTTCGCTTAATTGAACAGGCCCTAGCCGAACAACCTGCCGCCTCGACTGAAAGCCCACAGTACAGCAACCGCCTGCACATCGAAGACTGTGCCGCTATCCTCGCGCACCTGCTCAATCAATGTGAACAGGGCATCCAACTAGAGCCGCTATACATAGGTACGGACTCCGAACCCAGCGACCTAAATGCGGTGCGTCATTGGCTGCGCGAGCAAGCTCAAATACAAATGAGCTGCCTGCCAACACTGCCTGCACCCACGCCTTCGGCGCGCAAGGCCGGCGGCTATTCGCGCAGCAGTAAACGCCTGAGCAATGCGCGCCTCTTAAGCAGTGGCTATCACTTTATCTACCCAACCTACCGCCAGGGCTATCAAGTCGTACTCGATGAATACATCAATCAGCACTCTTTCGAGGGGCAGTAGTTGTGCGTCGACGTTTTGCTTGGCTGAACTCAGTACACGAGCTGGACACTGAGCAGTGGCAAGCCCTGTGGCGCAGTGATTACCCATTTGTGCAGCAGACCTTTCTCGCAGCGCTCGAAGACAGTGGCTGCACCCACAGAGACACAGGCTGGCAACCGCGACACCTCGCCGCCTTTGAGGCGAACGAGGATGGCACTGAGGTTTGTGTTGCTCTGATGCTCGGCTTTATCAAGACGCACTCCTACGGCGAGTACGTCTTCGACTGGGGTTGGGCCGATGCCTACCACCGCAGCGGGCGTCAATATTACCCCAAGTGGGTCAGTGCAATTCCCTTCACTCCCGCGCGCGGTCCGCGCCTAGCCAGCCTAAAGTATATTGACCGCGAAGTACTGATCCCTCAAATGCGAGAACAGCTTAACCAACACTGCCAACAACAAAAGCTCAGTGGCTGGCACTGCTTATTTCCCGAAGCACAACTTCGCAAGCAATTGCAGGGCGATCAACAGCAGCCCAGCGGCAGCTTGGTACGCACAGGCTGTCAATTCCACTGGCACAATGGTGGCGCTCATCAGCAAAGCTACACAAGTTTTACTGATTTCCTCGCAGGCTTTAATTCGCGTAAGCGCAAGTCGCTAAAAAAAGAACGGCAACAAGTCCAAGACGCCGGCGTGACAGTGAAACGCTTAGTCGGTGCAGACATTGAAGAAGTCGACTGGGATAACTTCTACCGCTTCTATCACACCACCTATCTAAAGCGCAGCGGTAACACCGGCTATTTGAACCGTGATTTCTTTCAGTCTCTAGCCCAAGGTTGCGCCCAACAAACACTGCTGGTGAAAGCGGAAAAAGACGGCACTATGATCGCTGGCGCGCTGTACTTTTTTGACAGCCAAACACTCTATGGACGCTATTGGGGCTGTGATACCGACGTGCCTGGGCTGCACTTTGAAGCCTGCTACTACCAAGGTATTGAATTCGCCATCGAGCGCGGCTTGCAGCGTTTCGACCCTGGCGCGCAGGGCGAGCATAAAATCCAGCGCGGCTTTGAGCCGACGCTTACCTACTCAAACCACTGGCTCGCAGAACCGATGTTTTTTGACGCGGTTGAAGACTTTTTGGCGCGCGAGACAGAAGGCGTCGAGACTTACCGACAAGAATGTTCAGAGCTACTGCCCTTTAAGAAGTCAGATTAATCAAGGCCTGGAGCCCTGATCTAAAAAGTCAGCAAACCGCCCTCCTAGGGCCATTGTCGGCTACCTCCCGATTTTCATACCATGCATTCTGACAATCGCTGGCATTCAGAGAGCCGTTCTTCTATAGAACCCGTAACGCCTGATAGCCATTAATTCTTACGTACTCGAGCACCGATATGAGACATTTTATACTGGTTATCTTCAGCCTACTCTTTTCCTCCCTCGCCTTCTCCGCAAAAAATGTAAACGATATGCCTGCCAAGCAGGTTTCCCTGCTTGCTTATCAAGCGTATATTTTTGCCGCTCCCATTCATGAATTTCATCGCTTCGTATCGGACTTTCACACCCAGATGGGCAATACAGAACGTCCGATCAATGTATTGGTACACAGCCCCTACCTAGCACCGGCAGGCGATGAAAAAGGCATGTGCTGCCCAAACCAAGACACCGTCTACTCAGTAGCCCACCTGGATATGGGAACTCAGCCGCTGGTATTGAGCATTCCCAAAATTGAAGATCGTTATTACACCTTCCAGATAACCGATGCTTTTACCAATAATGTCGCGCAACTAGGGACACGCACCATCGGTGATGGCGATCGCCAGTATCTTTTAGTTAGCCCAAGCTGGACTGGAGAAACCCCTAAAGGCATGGAGCTTTTACGCTTTGATACCAATGAGGGGTTGATCCTTTTACGACTCTTGATTAAAGATAAAAGCGATTACCCAGCCTTACACGCTGTACAAAATAAAATCACGTTGGTCACGCTGCAGGAACACAACAACCCAAACGACAAACCCAGCATAGAGTACTTGCCGTTTGCTAAGCACTGGAAGGAAGACAGCTTTGAAGCTCTGAAGTGGCTAAACCACTACTTGAGTAAAAACTCAGTACCGGTACACGATGAAGGGCTGCGAGCTATGTTTATCGATATGAACATAACCGGCGCTGAAGACTTTGACCCTAAAAAACAAGCCAAACATGTCGTTGAGGGGCTTTTAGCCGGTAAAGCCTTAGCCGATAACATGATGCTTGTACGGACGGCCTATACCACTGACCATTCTAATGGCAGCCAATGGAATAAAGTTCCAGACGGACAAGATTTAAAGTACGACAACTTGCTGCGCGCAGCCATTACACGTTTTACTCTGTTGCCAAATGATAAACCCGAAGCTATTTATTTTGGCACACGCTTCGACAACAAAGGTCAGCTATTAGATGGTAATAAGGACTACATGGTTAAGTTAAAAAAGGCACCACCGGTTCATGCTTTTTGGTCACTCTCGGCCTATTCAAGTCCTCGTGGACGGTTGATTAAGAATGATTTTGATAAGTATGTCGTCAATGACCGAAGTAAGGGGTTAAAAATAAACGATGATGGCAGTATTGATCTTTTATTGTCCGCCACCAAACCTCAATCGACCGAAAGTAATTGGCTACCTGTACCCAAAGGCACTTATGCAGTTGCGCTAAGAACATACCTTCCAGGCGAGGAACTCATGAATAACACCTTTGAGCTTCCACCTATAATCGAGGTTAAAAAGTAAATAACAAGACATTAAAGAGGCCACGTTATGTGGCCTCTTTAATTCAACATGAACAATATCAGTCTTTTATATAGTCCCTTGGGGAGACACCTGTCCAGCGCCTAAAAGCTCGATAAAAGGACGTCGCCTCAGAAAACCCTACCGCAGCAGCAATCTCTTCAATGGCAAGACCTCCACGGCTCAAATGATAAATAGCAAAATCTCTGCGCACATCGTCTTTCAAGTTTTTGTATGAGGTGCCGTCTTCTTTTAGCCGCCGCTTTAATGTTGCACTGGAAACATTTAATGTTTCAGCAGCAAATTCTAAGGGAGGCATCTCACTTGTAATGGATTCACTCAACAGACCTTTTACCTTATCAATAAAGCTCTCTTCGAAATCAGGTATCGACATAAACTCTAACGCTGGAAACAAAAACATCTTTTCTAAGGTTTGTTCCGTCTGGACATTAGGAAGGTCTAAATAGCTCTCATTAAACTTAAAACCATTAACCGTTTGATTAAACTTAATGGGGGCTTTAAAGAATAAGTTGTACTCACTCGCGTGCTGAGGTCTCTCATGGGTATAGCTAACCGACTGTAGTGGAATGTTTTTACCAGCAACCCAACACGCCAACCGATGAATAATCCCCATGATCGGTAACAGTACATAATTATCTGGATCATGAAGACTGGCGTGTGGGGTTATCGTATATTCAGCGTAACCGTCTTGCCTTTTTATTTCTAATTTATAAGAGGCATTTACAATGTGATAAAAGTGAATACCTCTCTCGAGAAAAGAACCCAAAGTAGGGCAGTGAATACAAGCGTAACAGAGCAGTGACAAGGTTCCGGGGCTAATCGGTTCATCAGTAAAACCTCCATTACCATCCTTAAGCTCTTCCGTAATACGCTTAGAAAGGTAGATGAATTTTTCAGTTTCAACTCGTGCTTTTTCCTCTGTCAGCAACCCTTCAGATATATCCGATTCTTGTATAAGTGACAACACGTTACAACCGTGTCGCTTTGCCGATCTCAAGGCTGCGTTTACAAAAACAACCGGAACTGTGGATATTCTCATAACTATTCAACCAGCCTCTCAATCACTCTTTATTCAAACTCAGACCAATAAGATTAGCCGCCGTTACTAAACACCAACAGGCGGTTATTGGCGGGCATAGTATTATCTTCTAGTAACTTCAGTCCCTGCGTGTCAGCCAGAGCCAGCACCTTTTCTATATCGCGAACGCCCATGTGAGGCCCTCGATCTTTTAACCAAGCATCGAAGTTTTCATTGCTTTTACTGGTGAACTGCCCTTTATAGTTAAACGGACCATAGATAAACCACAAACAGCCTGCAGGCAATTGTCGTGCAATGCCATTGAACAAGCACTCGACCTGTCGCCAACTCATGATGTGCAACGTATTGGCGGTAAAGACACCGCCTAAATTAGCTATCGACAAGCTAGGGCAGTCATCGGCATTCAAAACAAAGGGAGCGTGAAGGTTTTTTGCCTGTGGAAACTGCGCGTTATAATCTTCTACCCAGGCATTTATGCCCGCATGGTTCTCCTCTAAATCACTTGTGTGCCATTGTAAGTGCGGTAAAAATTCCGAGAAAAAAGCCGCGTGCTGACCCGTGCCACTGCCGACTTCCAACAGCGCCTGCGGCTTCGTTAGGTAGCGGGACAATACCGATAAAATCGGCTGGCTGTTATTGGCACAGGCTTGGGAGAAGGGCTTTTCAGTTTCGAACACAGGGAGCACTCACGCAACAGAAGAAGCGCCCAGTATATAGAAGGTCACCGAGCCCTAACCAGTAATACTAGGCTAACTAGCCTCCCCAGCTTGCTAGCGCGTTTTGGCGATGTAGCGGGAAAGGACTTCGAACTTCTCTGGATCGTTATCGACAAATGTGATGGTGATTTTAAT
>Ga0105354_1001969_pt1 | contig 12479 bp, 8 predicted proteins | sample GOMGulsemesocosm_FD_83658 | JGI IMG/M metagenome (GOLD analysis project Ga0105354, IMG submission 83658) | Methane-oxidizing microbial communities from mesocosms in the Gulf of Mexico - GOM9B Gulf of Mexico | ecosystem: Environmental > Aquatic > Marine > Cold seeps | place: USA: Gulf of America...
AAGGCCCTACGGTATTGATTCGAGCCGATATGGATGCGTTACCAGTAAAGGAGCAAACCGGCTTAGCCTTTGCCTCTAAAGTTACTACCACTACCGAAGAGGGCCAACAAGCCCATGTAATGCATGCCTGTGCGCACGATACTCATATGACTAGCTGGGTTGGTACAGCAAAATTACTCAGTGAAAATAAAAGTAATTGGTCTGGTACTCTCGTAATGATTTTACAGCCCGCTGAAGAGCGTGGTAGGGGGGCAAAGGATATGATTGCCGACGGTTTATATAAACGTTTCCCAAAACCTGATTATGCCTTGGCTTTTCATAACTCTGCCAGTTTAAAAGCGGGTGTTATTGGCTATACTCCAGGCTTTACCTTTGCCAATGTCGATAGTGTAAATATCCTGGTTAAAGGGGTTGGTGGTCATGGCGCTTACCCTCACGCAACAAAAGATCCTATTGTATTGGGCTCTCGTATTGTTGGCGCTTTACAAACCTTAGTTAGTCGGGAATTAAACCCTCAAGACCCTGCAGTTGTCACTGTCGGCAGCTTTCAAGCTGGCACTAAGCACAATATAATATCTGATCAGGCGTTACTATTATTAACCGTGCGTAGTTATTCAGATGAAACACGTCAGACTCTATTAGATGGCATAGCTAGAATAGCGAAAGGAGAAGGCATTGCTATGGGTTTACCTGCTCAGTTGTTACCGGTGGTTACAGTTAAAGATGAATTTACACCGGCAACGTATAATGAACCTGATTTTACTAAAGAAATGGCACGTTTATTTGCTACTGAATTGGGTAAAGAACGTGTGGTTGAGGTACCAGCAGTGATGGCTGGCGAAGACTTTGGTCGTTACTACAAAGCAGATAAAACGATTAAGAGCATGATATTTTGGGTAGGTGGTGTACCGCATGATAAGTGGGCATCAGCACAAAAAACGGGCGAGGGATTACCATCTCTACACAGTCCATTTTGGGCACCTGATGCTCAAAGGGTTATTAGTACGGCAACACAAGCAATGAACAGCGCAGTATTAAGCATATTAGCTAAATAGTTCATCGCGATAATAAAGGAGCGACTAATTTAATCAATTAGTCGCTCAATTTACCTAAGAGTATTAAGGGAAGCATAGTTTCAAACAACCGACTTAACGACTTTAATATTTAATCTTTTAGCAATACGGTTCAAGTTAGCTCTATCTGTAGATAGTCGTCTTGCCGCCGCCGCCCAATTACTGCCTTCTTCTTTAAGTACTCGGCTGATTAATTGCCGTTGAAAGTTATCGGTATCGGCTTTTAAGTTCAAATGCTCTTGCTTATCTAAGACAGAAACTAGGCCATTAACCTCAGTTGGTTTGTTAGAACTATCGACACCAACAGAGTTTAATAAGCCACAATCCTCTTGCTCGATAGAGATAATTACTTTATTAGGTTGCCGTGCTCTCGCTTTAAGCGTCGCTCGACTAACAACATGCTCTAATTCTCGAACATTACCCGGCCAGTTATATTGTGTTAAATGCGCTATAGCTTGCTCTGTGATTCTCAGCTGACTAATACCAAGCTTACGTCGAGTTTGCTCAACAAAATATCCCGTTAATAATTGCACATCACCTGCTCTTTCATAAAGTCTGGGAACTCTAATTGGATACACACTTAATCGATGATATAAATCAGCGCGAAAGCGTCCTTCTCCTACCTCTTCTTTTAAGTCTCTGTTCGTTGCAGCAACAATGCGAACATTTACTTCTTCCACGTTATCTTGCCCTACAGGCTGTATTTCATTATTTTGAATGGCTCGCAAAATTTTACTTTGTGCACCAAGGGGTAACTCCCCTATTTCATCTAAAAATAAGGTGCCACCATCAGCCAAAGAAAACTTTCCCGCTCGGTTTCTATCAGCGCCAGTAAATGCGCCTTTTATGTGTCCAAAAAGTTCACTCTCGATTAAATTTTCAGGTAAGGCTGCACAGTTAACATAAACCATAGGACCATGATGCCGCAGTGATTTTTGATGTAAGGTTCGCGCAACTAACTCTTTACCCACGCCTGTTTCACCATAAATTAAAATATTGAAATCAGAAGAGGCAACTATATCTAATTCCTGTTTGAGTTGTGACATGATAGGGCTATCACCTATGAGTTCGCCGCCATCTCGCTTCCACGCTTCTTCAGTTAATTCGGCCACCACCCGCTGAGAATGATCGGCTCTACTTTCAAGTTGCTCAAGTAAAAAGGCGGTATTGAGTGTTGCAGCTGCTATAGCTGAAATAACCTCTAACGTACGTACTTCAATGTCTTCAAAATCATGAGGCGTTAGGCTATCAATTGTTAATAAGCCAAGCAAATTGTCATCATAATAAAGAGGTAAGCCCATACACGAATGTACAGGTAAATCGCCCGCACGATCATTGAGTAGGCCATCATAAGGATCCGGTAAAGGTGAATCGGCAGCAAAGCGAATCGGTGATTTAGACTGACATAAAGCTAGAAATCGAGGGTGCTCTTGGATATAAAATCGTCGTCCTAATGTATCTCTACTAAGCCCTTGTAAGGCTATGGGTTTAAGTACATCACCATGATATGAAAGTAAAGCAACCGCATCACAAGCAATTGTCTTTCTAACGGTATCGAGTAATCGGTCGAAACGATCTTTGGAGTTTAAACTCGTTGCAAGATCGAGTGCCAGTTCAATAATTGCCGTTGATGATATTTGTTTCATTGCAGAACTCGCAGTTGATAATTCTTGTTAAGAAGGTGTACGCCCCTTAAAAGTAACACACTAGAGTCAAAATGACTACATTATAAAGGAGTCCTTTTGACTACAAAAAACAACATAAAAGACATAACACATTGAATTTTAAAGACAATAAACAATGGCACTTACTTTGCAATATATCAAAGTAACTAAACCATAATCATTAAGTATTCGATATGTACTCACAGTTTTTCATTGCTCGCCAACTCCCTAATATAGAAAACGCATTGGGATTTCAAAAATGTTTAGTGATAGGTAATTACCTAATGCTGCTGTCTTTGTTGATCGTGGCTTCTTGTATTTTTATCACGTTTGCCTATGACCAATATTTTAATATTTCAGTGCAGGTCTCCGCTCATATCGCCACTATTGTTTTTGCTGGTTTTCTTAAAATTGGCTATGTATTGCGCTGTGTTGCTTTACATGGTTTTGGAAAAAGGAACTTTTAATATGTTACAAATTCAAGACTCAGAAATTTCCCAATTAAGCCATGATGCTCAAGCCAATGATGCATTGACTTATATAGCACAACACCCGGTTTTAGATCTGCCATTTAGGAGCTACTTTCTGCTTGCGGTTATTTCCTCTATGTCAGCCCTTGGCATCTGGGTCGGTTATTTAAATGGCTTATTCAGTTTTTCACAAAGCGCGATTAGCCCATTAGCTTGGCATATTCATGAAATGATATTTGGCTTTGGTGCAACGGTTGCCGTTGGCTTCATCCTCACCGCTGCGCAAACTTGGACCGGTCAACCAAGTATTAAGGGCTTACCTGTACTCGCGTTTATTGCACTGTGGTTACTGGTGAGAGTTGCTTTATTGGTTAACTTACCCAGCACTGTTATTGTCGCAATGATCTTACAGAGCGCTTGGTGGCTTGGTTCTATCATTGTCTTCACACGCTTAGTGCTAAAAAGTAGCAACCGTCGAAATTACCTATTCATTCCTTTGTTATCGGTTTTAATGCTACTCAACATAGCTTTGCTGGTGCTAGATTTTAATGGCTACCATGAGCTCAGTCGTCATATCGCCAGGACTTGCGTATTAATGTTTTGTTTACTGATGGGGATATTAGGAGGCCGCGTGATCCCGTTTTTTACAGTGTCAGGTGCAAAGCTTGAACCGATAAAAGCGCCAAGCTGGCTTACGCCCCTTTTAACTACGGTATCTATTTTAGGTGTATTAGCCTTTTTCAGTTCAGCCTTTATTACCCTGGCATTTAGCCCATCAATATTAATGATAGTGTCTGGCTTACTACATCTTATCAGGCAAGGTTATTGGCGCAGCTTTGCTACCCTAAATATTGCATTATTATGGTCTTTGCATCTTGCTTACTTCTCTCTCGGTCTAGGCCTTATCTTACTTGGCTTAAGTTATTTCCAAGCACAAAGCATTGAGTATTTTGGTGTCGCCATTAGCTTTTCCGATGCACTGCATTTGATCACTATAGCAGCCATGGCTTTGATGATTTTTGCCATGATGTCTCGAGTATCTTTGGGGCACACTGGCCGCGCATTAACACCGAGTAAAGAAGTCCCTTGGGTATTTTTATTCATTGTCTTTTGTGCCTTTAGCCGTGCCTTGCTACCAACTTTAACGCTACAGCCTTTACTTGCTTGGAATATCAGCGCGTTAGCTTGGTTAATTGCTGGGCTTTTCTTTTTAAAAGTGTACTTGCCCATTTTAACCACTAAAAAAATAGTGACGTCATTCAGCGCTAGATAATTCAACTCAGTGCAAGACTGTACCGTAAAAAATCGCGTAATAAGCACTACATATTAATTTTAAGAGCTACTCGATAATTTAATCGAGTAGTCATTTTTCACCTCAGTTTACCTTAGGAGTAATCATGTTAACTGATAAACACATCGACATTATTAAGAGTACTATTCCCCTGCTAGAAAACGCAGGTCCTGCGTTAACAGGACATTTTTATCAGCGCCTGTTCAGCCATAATCCCGAACTACAGGACATTTTCAATATGGCAAACCAGCACTCAGGCAGACAGCAAGTTGCTTTATTTGAGGCTATTGCCGCTTACGCTAAAAATATTGAAAATCTAGCCGTGTTAACCACAGCAGTTGAACGTATTGCCCAAAAACATACCAGCTTCAATATCAAAGCCCCACATTACGCCATTGTTGGACACCACCTTATTGAGACATTACGAGAATTAGCGAGTGAAGCATTTACGGCTGACGTTGAGGAAGCGTGGACTGCAGCCTATCAATTTTTAGCACAAATATTTATCAATAGAGAAGCAGAGTTATACCAAGAACGCGCTAATACCTTAGGCGGCTGGCGTGACGCTAGGACATTTACCCTAGTAGAGAAAATAGTGGAGTCTGAGTTAGTCACTAGCTTTATTTTTATGCCAATTGATGACAAACCGCTTATAGGGTTTAAGGCAGGACAATATTTAGGTATTGAAGTGTCAGATCCAAACCGCGACTTTAAAGAAATACGTCAGTACTCATTATCTGATAAGGCTAATAACGAAACCTATCGAATTTCAGTCAAGCGTGAAGTGGGTAAAGTACCCGGTATCGTCTCTAACTATTTACATGATGAGATACATATTGGCGATGAGATTGAATTATACGCGCCAGCAGGTGATTTTTTCTTTACTGACCGCCAAGCCCCTGTAGTATTAATCTCGGCCGGAGTCGGCATTACACCTATGCAAGCTATGTTAGAAACATTAGCACATCAAGGTTTTAACAATTCAGTACAATATTTACATGCCTGTGAAAACAGTGAGCAACACTCATTCTCATCAAGAACGACGAGTCTTATTAAAGATAATAATTGGCAACAAGTTATCTGGTATCGTGATGAAGAAAATGAACAAGAGCATATTCATCATGGAATGATAGATTTAACCAAAGTGGACTTACCTATTGCACAAGGTGACTTCTATCTTTGTGGCCCTATTGCGTTCATGCAGTTTGCTAAACAACAATTATTGAATTTAGGAGTAGAGAAAAAGAACATCCATTATGAAGTATTCGGTCCTCATGCCGATTTATAATGGGCGTTAGTACTTAACGTTTGTCCACTAAATTATTAATAGAAATAATTACAAAATAACGGCTTCCTAAATAAGGAAACCGTTATTAGTATTCTTGGGCAAGTAATCTGCATTAGCATGACATAAAAGTGACTAGGTTAACCCAGAAAGAATGTTCTTAGCTCAGCTATTGTCGGCTGCGATCTAAATATTAGACTACCGTTAATAAGAATATTAGGGGAATGACGAATATGATTGGATTCAACTAAAGTAGCATTATCTTCAATATAGGCAACACTATAATCAATCCCCACATCGTCGAGTTTTCGCTTAAGATTAGGCAAACCAGAATCGGTCTGCGTTACTAGAAGTTGTACATCCATTGTTATCTCCAGTTTTAAATTTATTTACTGCCAGATTAAGTATAGCTAGGTATTTTTATTTAAAAAGTTTAGCAATTAAATTATTTCGGCACTTCTTAAATAATACAGCACCTCTGCCTTTTGAAGTCCAACCTTTTGATTACATAACTTATATGGCTTCGCTTACCTGACCACAAACGGTATGGTTATATTTATTAAAATATCACAGCATTGAAGTACTACAATCTATTGTTTGGTGAAAATATGAAATTACATACCAAAAATATCTTTATATCGAAGAGAATACGCAAAACAAAACTAACCACCACATGAAATAATGACCTTATGTACATCATTGTTAATGACTGAGCTTTTCAGTACACATTTACAATATAACTTGAGAGAATTTCATGACCCAATTAACTAAAAATACAACACCACCACTTAGCTTAATTTACTTAGATGCTAATGCCACGACTCAAGTTTTACCACAAGCCGCCACGGCAGCGTTAGCTACGATGGAGACACTTTTTGGTAATCCGAGTAGTAGTCATGTTACCGGGCTTCAAGCGAAGCAAATAATGGATAAAACAAGGCAACAAGGAAAAGCTATCCTTGGCGCAGGAAAGGGTAAAATTATTTTTACCAGTGGCGCTACCGAAGGTATTCAAACTGCTATTTTGTCTGGGTTACTTCATGCTAAAAAGACACTTGATAGCACTAAAAGCTATTCTATTTTGTACGGCGCAACAGAGCATAAAGCAGTACCTGAATCACTAAAACATTGGAATGAAATCCTTGAAATAAATGCCGAAATAAAAGCGATTCCAGTTGATTCTATGGGTAGACTTGACATGAACTTCATCGCTAAAGAGGTTCCTAATGCCTTAATGATTTGTACCATGGCCGTTAACAATGAAACCGGCGTTTACCAAGACATAAATTTATTAGACCAAACCATACGGGCTAATAACCCAACCACTGCCTGGATGGTAGACTGTGTGCAAGCGTTAGGTAAAACTAGCCTAGACTTAGCAAATACCAGTATTGATTACGCCCCTTTCAGTGGACACAAACTTTATGCCCCTAAAGGTATTGGTTTTATGTACGTTAAAGAAAATGCCCCTTTTACTCCTATTATCGCCGGTGGAGGTCAAGAGAGTGGCCTGCGTTCAGGCACCGAAAACTTACCTGGATTAGCAGCACTAAGTATCATATTTAGTATGCTGTCAGGTGAAAATGACTCTAGCTTTGCTCCCGTAGAGACCTTACATTTATTTCGCCAGCAGATTGTTTCGGCATTAACGCAAGCTTTCCCTAATATCGTGTTCAACCATAGTTTTAAAAATTCAGTAGCAACCACCATTAATTTTGCCATCCCAGGGTTTAGCTCTAAAGAGATAATGGACTTGTTCGACGCTGCCAATGTACGTGTTAGTTCGGGTTCAGCTTGTAGCTCTAAAGTAACCCGTAGTTTTGTGCTCGATGCCATGGGACTTCCTGCATGGCAAAGCGAATCAGCAATTAGAATGTCATTTGGCCCCGCAATGACCCAAACTGAAATTGATGTTGCCTGTAGCCGAATAGTTTCAGTGTCGCAGGCGTTAGTGCAAAACTGTTTAACCCTTGAGGAAAATAGCAATGCTATTAACGATAAAACGGAACTAGATGGTCTAGTACAGTTTAAAGTTGGCGGCAGTTGTAGTTGGTTATATGTCGACAAAACCACTAAATCGGCACTGTTTATTGATCCCTTGCAAGAAGTGACTGAACGTCTACATACATTACTCACTTGCCAAGGACTTAATTTAGTTGCTGTGATAGATACCCATGGTCATGCAGATCATGAATCTTGTCGTAGGAATATCATAAAAGAGCATTTAGCGGAGCAACAATCTGATTCTATTGGCTGGCCTGCTAAGACGCAAACAACAAGTGTTTGTGGTAGTGAATATCAGTATATAACCTTAGGTAATAAGTGGTTAGTTAAAGTAGTTACACCTGGACATACCGATGATAGCATCAGCTTAATATTGTGCGATCCTGTTATAGAATCATCAGATCAGCTCCAAGTACATTACGTTTTTAGTGGTGACCTAATTTTAATGGATAGCCTAGGGCGAACCAACTTTTCAACAAGTAGTGCGCCAGCAATGTATGAAAGCCTACAGTTATTAACAGCACTTATTGGTAAAGAAAGCCTTATTTGCCCAAGTCATGATTATCACAACGAATTTACCACGTGTATTGCTACTGAGATGAAGCGCAATTCACTGCTTCGTCAAGTTATCAATAACGAGATAAGCACCGAAAAATTTTCAATGAAAAAATTTACCATAGATAAAAACATTATCGATGAGTCTGGTAGTGAAATCATGTGTGGCGCTTTAAATGGTGCTTGCCAGAAGGTTATCATACGTGAGTATAACAGTATCAGTTTAGCTGAGGCAGTAAAAAAATCGAGTACAATGAAGTTGATTGATATTCGTGAACCACACGAATATGCACTGCAACACGATGAAAAATTCAACTGTAATGTACCTTTAACTCGACTCGTGCAATTTGTACAAGCGCAGCAAAAAAACAAAAAACAAGAATTAGTCCTAGTCTGTCGTAGTGGGAGTCGCTCTCAATTAGTAGCCCAGGCGCTTGCTCGATTAGGCTTTGAAAATGTCGGGCATTTGAAAGGCGGTTACGCTTTACATCAATATTAATGCTAACAAGCGACGACTTTTAAGCTTGTTATAAAAATGAAATCCGATGCAACTAACCTTGTCTCGGGTTTTACTTTTATTAACAGGCTAGTAATGCATTGGTCTCATGCTGCCCTGCTACCCCTTCCATGTTTTGACCTCTTTGAATACTCGCAATAGGACAAGCTTCGCTGGTGACCTGTAAATAGCGAGTACTATTCAATCTTATTTCCCTAAATGTAATTCGTAAAATGCAAACCATAATACAAAACTTTCTGCCTATTTATTAAAAATAACGATTAATAAAATGATTAAGCATTGCTGAAGGCAAGTTAATCCTAAGCTATGGCTATAAAGCAGCCTAATTATTTTTTATGGTATGCACTTTGCTTTACTACTTAATATTCAGCAAAATTTAAGAAACCTAACGTTTGTCACCTCAATGAAGGGAATGACTTAAATTAAGCTTACTTTGAGGAGTTAACATGATTTTATCTCAACATAATCAAGTACTAATGCTTTTTTTTATTTTAGCGCCACTTATTTATGCGTGTGGTGAATCAGAAGATGTAGAAGCAGAAGTTGTACAACCCCTCCCTGTAGAAAATACCATGACAAGCAACATTGAAGCTCAAAATTTAATAGAGCTAGAGGCAACAAAATCTCTTAATACTGTCACAATGGAAGGCAATTTTAGTTTTGAAACCCAAAGAATGGTGACGGTAGATTTGCACTTCTTAACAACGCAATACCAAGAAAAAATTACAATTTATTCAGCCATAGATGCAAGTACAAATACCCCAATAGATTTACTAGAACAAGGCACAATAATTCAAGCAAAGAGCTATAAGAGCATGTTGGCAGCAGCCACAACACTAAGCGCTTTAATTGTAGTTAGAAATGGTGATCTTTCAAAACCAGTTGTGATAACAATCAATAACAATGGCCTACTTACTCATACGTTTCAGGAGTAATAAAGATGAAAATAGCGATAATCAGTTTACTAATTCATTTATTAATATCTACTGCCAATGCAGACCCTTTACTACAAGCCATAACGCTTGATTTAACGCCAGCAGAGTATAAAAAGTTGGGGGCATCTGTCGCTATCTCTGGTGATATTGCTATTGTTGGGGCTCCTGGCTCAGCCAGCGACATAGGGCAGGCGTGCCTTTACCAACGTTCAGGTGAAAGTTGGAGCCTATTAAACTGTCTTAGCCCTAGTGCTGAAAGCGATGCAGTACAACAGTTTGGTACTTCTGTTTCAATATCAGACGAATTGCTCGTCATCAGCGCAGAGAACAAACAAAGTGGTAAACACGGTGTTGCCTATGTTTACCAACGTCTAGGTGATACTTGGTTACCACAAGCTGAATTAACCAACTCAAACTCATCCGCTAATGATAAGTTTGCTAGCGCTATCAGTATCTCACAAAATTATATAGCAATTGGCTCACCTGGATTTTCAGCCAGTACTGCCGGTGCTGTCCACATTTTTAAAAGTACGAGTTCTGGCTGGGTTGAAGACATGGTTATCTCGCCAGTTTCATCTTTTAAAAGTGCTAATTTTGGATCCTCTCTAATGTTATCTGGTGAATACCTCATCATAGGGGACGATGATCATGGTAGAGCCCATGAAGGTAGCGGATATATTTATAGACGAGAAAATGACATTTGGAACTTACAGGCTAGCTTAAAAGGTGGTGATATCACTAAGAGTGCCAACTTTGCTACCAGTGTGGCGATTTCAAAAGACTATGCGGTTATAGGGGCAAAGTCGGAAAGCAATCCCTTAATTAAAAAACACAAAAAAAGCGGTGCTGCTTATGTTTACAAAAGAACAGGTAAGTTATGGAACAGCCAAGCAAAACTACTCGCAAGTGATGCGCAACAAGGTGGTAACTTTGGCTCGAGTGTTGCTATATCAGGGGATCACTTAGTTATCGGTGCCGAAAGTAACAATAGTGCTAGGGGAGCAACTTATTTATTTCAAAATATAAGCGACGTTTGGACTGAGGTCTTTAAGTTTGAGGCTGATGATGCCAAGCAGCAAGATAGTTTTGGCCATGCTATCGCTATTGCACAGGACTATATAGTCATAGGTGCACACAACAAAAGTATGACAAACGATACAGAGGGAGTTAGTTACCTCTATTATCTAAATCGTGATACTAGCCCATCAGTAAGAGAGCAAGCACTAACCGAAGTACAAACTCAGCTAGCTTATGACTCAGCAGCAATAGATAGTGACAATGATGATTTGAATGACTGGGATGAAATTAATATTTTAGGTACGGACCCAAACCTAAGTGATAGCGATGGTGATGGCTTAACCGATAAAGAAGAAGTTATGATTTATCAATCAAGTCCATTAATTTCTGATAGTGACGGTGATGGTTTGTCTGATCTGGACGAAGTCGTACTTTATAATTCAGACCCTATTATGTTTGATACCGATGGTGATGGCTCAGGTGACTATGAAGAAGTCATGGTGACTAAAACAGAGCCCTCGTTAGTTGACTCTGACAATGATGGTTTAACCGATCAGCAAGAGCTTTTACAAACCAATACTGATCCAACGCTCGCAGATAGTGACGGCGATGGCTTGACTGATAATGAAGAGCTTAATTTATTTAATACGGATCCCCACAATGCCGATAGTGATAATGACGGCTTTAGTGATGGCAACGAAGTAAACGTTTATGAAACTTTACCCTTAGATAATAGCGATGCACCTATTATAGAGACCACCAGCACCTCATATTCCCCAGCAAACACTCAATTTGGCACCATGGCATTTGAAGATGAGTGGCCAATAAAGGGTGACTACGACTTTAATGATGCAGTATTTGATTACAATGTTGAAGAAAATAAAGTCAATGGCTTGGTTAGCCGCATTGTGTTTAAAGTATTACCTACGGCTCGCGGTGCTATTTATGATAACTCCTTACGATTAATGATTAACACGCCAATTAGCAATATTGGCCAAGTAAGCATGAAGTTAAAAGGCGTAACAACCGAGTTAACGCCAGTAGCAGATGGTAATCAATCCCTATTTATCATCATAAGTAAAATAGAAGATGCCCTACCACCACCACCAGGATACAAAATGTCGAATACTTTTTCCGGTAGCCCTAAGATTAATGGCAACCTTTATACCCTAACCATTAACTTCAATTATCCTATATCTTCTCAAACCTTGGGTACTGCGCCATACAACAGTTTCATTTCGAGAGTATTGGATACTGGCGAGCATATCGAAGTGCATTTCCCTGGCTACTTTCCCTCAAAGAAAGCCTCTAGAAGAAAGTTTGGTCGAGGCCAAGATGACTCAGATAAAACAGAAGATAGGTATTATCAAACGGAGGGGAATTTACCATGGGCTATGCTTGTCCCATCCAAGTGGCACCATACGAAAGAGCGTGTTGATCTATCTAACGGCTACCCGGATATTTTACAATGGGCTTCAAGCAAAGGAAAAAGCAAGAAGGGTTGGTATAAAAGTAAGCGTAACGCAAAATTTGTTTTTAATGACGTTCCTGATATTTAATACAAAGAAATTAGCGACGTTCAGCTAGAACAAATTTATCATAAAAAGCTAGCCTAATCGCTAGCTTTTATTTTGTTAACTATTGGTATAGCTAATTCACTAATTTCTC
>Ga0105354_1001971_pt1 | contig 12469 bp, 8 predicted proteins | sample GOMGulsemesocosm_FD_83658 | JGI IMG/M metagenome (GOLD analysis project Ga0105354, IMG submission 83658) | Methane-oxidizing microbial communities from mesocosms in the Gulf of Mexico - GOM9B Gulf of Mexico | ecosystem: Environmental > Aquatic > Marine > Cold seeps | place: USA: Gulf of America...
GTATTCAATTTTTGTTAATTCTTCATTGAGTAACTGAAACCCAAAAGTAGTATCTAATAATTCTTTTGGTTGTTTCATACCTAAAGCCATACTTGGGTATTGCATCCATTTTTTAAACTGTTCTAAATCCCCAAATACTTCCTCACCCTTACAGTATAATCGTGCCAATTGAATAGCACGTTCACTTACTTCTGGGCTTAATTTCTTTGAAGGTGCATAACGCTGTAATGTTCGTTCAGATATATGTAGTATGGCAACCATCTCTTTTAAATCAAAATCGATCTTTTTTGCAAGAAATAATAGATTACGTTTATTTATTCCATTCCTTGACAGTTCTATAAAATCATATACATTGTGTAATGGAATATCTAAATTTAAATAACGTAATAATCCTTCGTTTTTATCTTCTGAGAACGAATGTTGAACAGCTGTATTCATAGTCACAAACTTTAGTTACGACAAATATACAAAATAAACCGACAATTGTCACGAAAGACCCTTGCTTTTTTATACAAATCAACCTAATTCTTTTAATTATATTAAATAAAGCCCCTGATACTCTTGAGTAAATTTAGCTATTCGGGATTTAATTGATGCTTTTCATCGTTTTTAGGGACTTTCTTATAGTAAAGTAAACTATCTAATTGAGACTTGATGTCCTCTAACTCTAAACACTTTTCAATTGCTTTTATTGCAGTACCTGATAGATAACGCCCTAAAGGTAATATTGGTGATATACTATCTGTTTGCTTATTTTTTAAACTTCTTAGTTTTTCCTGAACAGCTGTACTGTTTTTTGTACTTGGAATGATGTAAGTCCGTTGCAATGCTAAGGGAACCTGATTCAACTTTGCGATTTGTTCTTTTGTATGTCCAGACCTAACATTCATTAATGTACTCAAAGGAGCTCCTAATTGAGATATTGGAGCTGACTGATCATTTAAATCCACTTTTCCTTCTAAATCACTATATATCAATACACTTTTTAAAGCCACATTATCTTTAATATCACTGAACTCTGGGGCTGATAACAATACTTCATTAAAAACAGTCATTAAACTAGTCGTTACCGTACCTCCTATATTATCATAATACCCTGCATCACCAAATAAGCCCATTCCTTTAACTTCTCCTGCTGGTGTTAAATATGGAAATGCTGCATTCATACGCATAGCTTCTGATAATTTAATGGAACGTGTTTGACCTTTAACTCTTTTTAAATGTTTTATGAAATCATAATACCCTGAGAAAGCCTCCACTTTACTAAAATCGGCAGGACTTATGACACTATATTTTCCCGTTTGTGCATGTGATGAATTCATCATCAGTAATGGAGGAACAAAATCGGATACATCTGATTTTGAATAGAAAGACAACACTTCTTTTTCTAAATCATTTTCTTTCAATTTAAAAACTTCTTTATGAGCAGCTTGCCATTCATTTTGTAATAACTCTCCTCGATTATCAAAAGAAAATAACCCTAATATATTTTTAAACAAATCTCTACCTAATACCCCAACTATCGACGTAGATAAATAATTATCTGCATACAATTCACTTGCTTTATAGTTAAAGTTAAGATCACTGGTATACTTCAGTTTAGTATTCGTTTCTTTTGCTTGTTGTGCCGTTGCAAAAAACAACCCATTACCTACTCCTCCTCCAGAAGCACCGGTCATAGAAAACAGATAATTTTCATAATAGGCATTATTCGATTGCTCTGATAAGTAACTATGAATTAAAAAAGCCCACAAACCAGCCCTTGAACCTCCGCCTTCAGAAGAAATAAAGAGGATAGGATAACTTCCTTTTTCAGCCTGTGCTATTTTATCTTTTCGATTTGCAATCCAATTGTATACATATTGCTTCATTGCCACTCGTTTATATGTACTTTCTACATCCTTATCTAAAGAGTAGTGGTCAAAACAAACTCTATTAGCATTAAATTCTCCTAAAAAGAACCCAATAATTAGCATAAAGGTAAATAGTGGAAAACGTAATTTCTTCCCTCCAAAAACAAATAAAAAGGATATTGTATACAATGCTATTAAACATATTAATAGTACTGACAACGGATTAAGAGACCTTGATAATTCTGGATTGCAATTAAAAATGATATAAACCAATAGTACTAATAAACCAGCAACAATAATACCGCCATAGAATAATGGTTTAAACCTTTGTTTTAATAAATCCCTCGTGTTAAACGAAATCATGAAGAAAATAAAAGCCAATGCTAAATTGGAAATAAACAACAATGATAAATCTTCTTCTGCTTGAGTATTCGTAGCTCCTAAACCTAAAATTAAAACAAACAATAAGAATATTGATATTCCTACAATGTAATTCATTCTTGGAACCTTACGCACCAATTTATTAATAAAACTATAAGTATGATACTCCAATAGTAATATTAAAAAAAGACCAATAATAGCGAATGTATTAAATGGGTCAAAAAGTTTCTCTATTCCACTATCAATACCAAAATGCTCCATTGCATTTAAGATTGCAAAAGCAGACATAAACAACACCAAACAACCTAATACTCTTGGTAATACTTTCCGTACATGATGCTTACAATTGTATGCATATCGAGTACTTTCTACAATACTATCATAATGCTTTGTAGGTACAAAGCCTATAACATTTTTAAACTTAACTAAGGAATAATTTGTTTTGTAATAATATTTTGGAGCATTCCAAATAAAAAATGAAATAATCAATAACAAACTAAAGTAAAGAGGAACCTCAACTGTAAATATTTGCCAAAAACTAGCAGCATCATTTTGATTCAATACCAATAATAAATCTAAGGTTTGAGGGAAATGCCAAAGCAGAAAATAAAGTAGTGCAACTAATATTACACTAATAATATTATGTGCTATTTCTGCAATTAAAACCTTAAACCAAATACCAAACCCCCTTATAAAAGAAACTACTTTACTCATAAACTACTATTGCCTTTTTCGTTTTATACTATTCAAGCTAATACAGCTACTTTTACTGTTTCTACAACAATTTTAATAATCTTATTTTTCAAATGCCCCAAAGCTATTTTAGAAGTTCCCGTTTGATATAAAGCCTCTAAAACAAGTAGTTCTTTTTGGCTTTTCACCAACCATTCTAAATCATCTTCAGTTAATTGCCCTTCGGCTAATAAAATTGTCCAGCGCTTTAATTTTACTTCAGATGCTTTTAAAAACGCATCTATATCTTTTTTAGATTGATTGCTGTATTCCGAATACTTATCACCTAATGCAACTAGTAAATTCTTTCTTAATTCTTTTAATAATTCATCAAAATCCATGGTTAGTAGGTTTAGTAGTTCTTAATTATATCCAATAAAATATTTTCCTTCTCTTTATCCTTTGATACTTCGTATTTAATTAAGGCATCAAAGGCTTCCATAACTTGTGCTGAAGCTTCTTGAGTAAACACTGCAGATAAGTGTCCTTTTTCTTTCCAGCGCTTAAATAAGCCTGCAACACTATTTTTATCAGCATCCGTCATTAAGTGCCACATTTGATAGCTAATGGTATTATCAGGTTTATTTTTTTCGTACTCTTCCATTTTCTCCATTTCTAATAACACCTGGGTTATTTGATCTTTGTAAATGGTATAATCTTCTGTAGCATGTTCCAATAATGCTTTTGTTTCTATTTTTAAAGAAACTTCTTGTTGGTAGCTGTATTGGTCATAAATAGCTGTTTTAATACTGCTGCATGAACTTAGTAAAATACTGTAAAACAGTATGGCGTAGGTTAGGTGTTTTTTCATAATTATCTTTCGAGACTTTGAAAGCCTCATTTTTTTCATACCTATCTTATCTTATATAGGTTGTTTAAGTAATTTAGTTTAGCTCCTTCTCCTTGAGGAGAAGCTGGGATGAGGTGTTTTTCCCCTCACCTTAATCCTTTCCCTATGGAGAGGAAGTATTGTTATAACATAAAATTATTAGGTGCTGGTTCATTAAATACCTGAATCATTGTTTTTACAATTGCTTTTACATGAAAATTAATGATTTTTTGTCGTCCTGCCGAAGTCATTAAAATGTCTTTATATTCTTCAAAGTTATCCATAAAAAAGTTCTCGGTTAATACAGCAGGCATTTTTGTTTTGGTCAATACATAAAAGCGACGTTCCTTATCTAAATCACCATCTGAAAAATCGGTACGCAATGTTCTGTTAGGGAATTCATTTTGAAATTCTTTACCGAAAATTGTTGCTATTTTATCACTTTTCGTATCGCCCGGAGAGGTAAAAAATTCTGAGCCATGACCACCACCAGCATTGCTATGTACACTTAAGTAAAAACATTTACTGGCAGGATATTTATTAGCACGCTTCATACGTGTTTCCAAACGTACATCCCAATATTCAGGTGCTATGTTTACATATGGTATTCCTAAAAAAGTAAGCTCCTGAATAATACCATTTACAATAGCACGGTTAAATTCACCTTCGTAAATAACTCCTTTATTGCCCCAATCTTTACGTTTTCCTGGGGTTTGGTAAACTCCGTTAATTACCCCCCCATGGCCATTATCTAATAATACAATCATATTGGTTCCTTTTTTTTTGTAAAATTATACTTCTTGTTTATCCTATGCTATTAATTTCACTATAGAAAACAGTAGGTTCAGTAAGTTTTTCTTTAATACCATAGTCTTATTTACACGGATTACAACCTTAAATCCGCGCCATACGGGCTTATTTATTCCGGCAATACATCATTAGGAATGTAATATTTTCCTTCTTCATTTATCTCTAAAGGTAAAGTTATAGGGCGACCACCTAAAGCACTATTCATATAAGTCAAAGCCTTACCTGTATCATCATCTACACAAATGATTATAAACCCACCTTTCCAACCATCTTTGGGAACAGTAGCACGAGTTACCCAACAATCTTCTATAATCTCTTTGGAAAAAAGGTTTTTTTGATTTTTAATAAAATCAGCCTTAAAAGGTATATTATTAGCATAAAAAATGCCTCCCCTTTGTTCATCTAAATCATCTATTATTTTTTGTAATAAATCTTTGCAATATTCTTCTGTATAATTCATTTTATGATATTTTTAAATAATCTTCTAAATCAAAAGTTTCAAAATATTTTAGATTTTTGTTTTGCCCAAAATTAATATTAAATGCATCTAAATCATCAATTATATCACCTTCATCCCATATTGTCTTTTTGGAAAACTTTTTTGCTTTAACAAATTCACTTAAAACATAAGCTTCGTGAACTTCATCTGGTATTTCATGAAACTTTTTCAAATAACTTTTGGGATAAGATTCTTTTATTTTTAGCCACATTTTCATATGATATAACTCATGTTGCACTGTATAAGAAGTTACCTTATATACCCCTTTTGCGGTAGCTCCTTTAAATAAATATAGAGCAGGACCTTCTAATTCTATTTTATAGTTTTTACTGATTAACTTTTGATCAACCCAAAAACCTTGTAATGGTTTTTGTTGCCATCTTTTAAATAACTCTATAAATGTTTCATTATTTCTATCAATTAAATGCATTGATACCCCATACTCTTTCTTAACTCTATCTGAAATTTTATTAAACTTTTTTAACGTTATTTCTCCTTCATTATTTATAGTAAACTTACCTGTGTTTCTATTCTTTTCAGAAACCTCAGCCAACTCATCCAACACCTTAGTTTTTTGAGTTGGAGTCATCTCACCTTTCTCAACTAACTCATCCAAGTGTTTATTTAAGTCATCAGAATGCTCTAAAACATTAGTTGCCGATTTTTTAAGTCCTTTTCGTATCCAATCCGTAACATCTACCGATAAAGATAACATTTCCAAGTAAAACAAATACTCGCTAAGAGCATTTCCTAATTCAGTATCTGCTATACCAGTTAGTTTTAATAAGGCATTGGTGGTACCAGAGGTGATTTCAATAATAGCGGCTCCTTTTTTGAAAGAACTAATTACTTTTCCTAATTTACTTACTTTAGTAAGGTGCCTTAATTTTAATAAATTACCTACTCCTGAAATAGTAGTGATTACATCAACCCCATATTCAATAGAAGTAAATGTGTTTGCTACAGCCTTTTTTTCTTCTACTGCTTTTAAGTAAAAAGCAGGTATGAAATGCTCTAATTTTAATTCTGTTTTTTGCTGGTCTACATTTTTTATACCTATAGGCTGAAATGGATGGTAGGTATAGTCTATCGTTACATCTTCATAAGTTCGTCTTCCCGTCCTTTTAATTTTACCTGTTTCTAGTTTAACCTCAAATTTAGAGTAATTATCTATCCAACCAATATCTGTATTACTATGATATATCCCCAAGGTTTTATCAGATGTATACGGCAGAACTATTGGTCCATCAAAAACTTCCTTTTTATCTTTTTTAGCATTAAAAACTTTATATTCAGGATTGCTAAATTTACTTTTAAGCCAAATTTCTTTTATAAAATTGGTATACGCAACAAAATTATCGGTATTCATTTTATTAAATAACCCATAAAAATAAGACTCTTTACCATTCTTTTTAGCTAACAACTCGCTTAAAAATATAGTTGGTGTTCTTTCTAATGTCGCTATAGTTCGAAGCACTTTTAATACAATGTCTTCTTTGTTTAAGCCTACATTAGTTAATGAGCTTTGTAAGGCTGTACCTACTACATCCCAAAGGGTGCTTTTATTAACGGTTTCCAAGAAAATTTTAGGCGTGTAATGAAATAGCTCTAATAAACCATTAATATCATTCCTCTTGCCCGAAATTTCATTGTCAATAAATTTGGAATAGGTATCCACAAAAACTTTTTTAATGCCTTTATTTCCACTCAACTCTAAATATTCTATATAAAAAATGGTTTGGTTTAAGAATTCTAACAACGCCCCTATATAGGTAAATCTTACTACTATTGCTGAAGCATACTGTTTGTTTTTATCATACCTTTTCTCTCCAGGGATTATATATACATAACGTAATGAATATCTGTACTCATTAGAATTATCCATTAATTTATACTTCAATTGCGGGTACAAAAACACCTTAGCATTTTGTGAAGCTTTGGAAACTTGTACTTTCCGTTTTTTTTCAGAATCTCTTGGATTTACATCAAATGCTTCTCGTAAAAAACGATCGCCTAAACTATTGGTATATCCTTCATGATCTTTATAATCAAACTGGTGTTCACCTATATCAACTTTGTCTGCATCATAAGCAAATACATCAGGATATATATATACGTCAGGTAAATCCGGAAGTACAACTATACGCTCAATATCATAACTGTAATAATAATTCGCTTTCCCTTCGTTTAATTGTACTGCAATAAAATTAGTATCATCAAGAACTTCCCAATCTGTAATATCATTTATATTTCTATACTCTACTTGTACCCCACCATTTCCATCAGCTACTTCTTGTTGTTTGTAATACACAATATTTGAACCTGTTTGCGATATGTATACACTCGTTTGATTGGTAAATGATATTTTAATAGCCAAGGGGACTACTGTTGATTTTTTTGTAATGTCTGTTAATAAAACCTCTTTTGTTGTTCTATTAATTTCATTATAATTTTGATCAACAATTCCTATAGTAATATTATTTTTTGCTTTTTCTTCTTCCTGTCGTCTGTTTATTTTTAAATAATCTATTAAAGATTGTATGTCTGCCATAGTTTGTTAATCTTTTATAGGGAAAAACGCTCCCAATTTTGTTTTTATTAAAACATGCCTTTCTATAAAAGAAAGGCATGTTTTCAATTAACTACTTTTATACATCTCCTGAAGTATCAATTATTTCTTCTGAATTTTCTCCTACCTGAGCATCAGTCTGCTCAATAGGGTTGGTAAACGAATTACCATCTGCATCAAAAATTTCATCGCCATCAGAATCAAATAACCTAAAATCATTACAGTCTGTATTACAAGGTAATCCTTGTACATTTAAACCTATTGCTCCTGCTTGAATAACAGTTAAGGACGTAGGAACACGGGTTTCCCATGTTTCTTCTACGGCATATTCTGGGGTCTGTAACTCTTCTACAATAGATAAAAACAACTCATCATCCATCGTAGGTACTTGTCCGCCATTCCATACTTGTCCTGTTGAAATATACCAATTTACTGCTTCTTCAAAACCTGGACGTACTGTAATAACTACTCTAGCCATACCACTTTGCAAGAAAGAGCGGTGTAATGGGTCGTTATATTCAGACACATTATACAATTCTTTCCACTTGTTTTTATCTGCCCAATAAAACGGATAAAAATTATAACTCATAATATTCCATTCAAAAGCTTGCTCAAAGAATTTTACTAAAGCTGTATAGCTTTCAATATTAGCGTTGTTATAGTCCACTCTAAAATCGGACAAATTATCTCTATCTACTAAATAATCTTTACCCACATTGGCATGACTTGCTAAATAAGCAATACAGTTTTTACGTAATATTGTATTTTCTATCTGACGATAGAATCCTGGGTTTACTCCATAATCTTTCACCTTAGTTACTTTAGCATTATAGGCTGCTAACTTTTCTTCATACGCTTTTATAATGGCATTAAATGTATTTATTTGCCATTGCTTATACGTTTCTGGAGTACGTTGACATCTAACATACACTACAAAACTAGCTGATAATGTATCCCAAGTTGAAGCAGAAACACCTACTTCTGTTTGAATTCTATTTAATGGTTTACTAACTGCATAAATATTAGATGTTGAATATGCTAGTGGAGGATAACTACCTATACCTATTCTAATATGAGCATCTTCATTTAAATCTCCATGCGGATAAATTGCACCACTTAAGTTAAATAAGATTGCTTCATATCCGTTCGGAATTGTAACTGCATCATTTGTAGAGCTACCTTCTTGACCATGATCTTCAAAATTAACTTTAAAAGCCTTACTTACTTGAATATATCCGTTAGGTGCTGGTTTTACCTCTGCATTATATACCCCTGCCCAATGTGCATACGTACTATCTGTAATTTTAGTATAATCACTTAAATTTAAGGTTTCTGCTCCCCTAGGATCTATAGGTTTTAAAATCGCTTCCGCCGCAGCATCACTTTCTCCAGCAATAGCTAAATTATGAAAAACTGCAGGCTCTGGAATCATGAACTCATACATTAAGCGCTTACCATAATTGAGTACTTGGTTTTTATAAATTTTATCTACCCAACGATACACTCCAGAAATATGACTATCGCCTTGTCTGTTATCGAACCCATGGGTGTTTTTTTCTTCAAACTCTTCTATTACCTTTTTAACTCTTTCTTCTTTGGTTTTCTGAACCACTCTATCTAAAGCACGTTCTGTTACCTCTTGTGCATAAGTAACTGCTTGGCTATTTGATTCTTCTGAAGAAGTACTTGAAGAAAAATCAGCCCCAGTGTTTAAACCATATTTTGTTCCAGAAGCTCCCCACGAAGCAGAAAACTCTGCATGAGCACCTATTTGTTGATCTTGAGCTAAAACAGAAGCTGTTTCTTGATTCATTTCAAAACGATCAGTAGATGTCGTATCTGTTAGCTTTTCAATTTCTTGTTCAGAACTAGTGGTAGTAGTGTCTTCCTGGCGGCGTAACCTGCGAGTTTCTTTTTCTTTGTACTCACGTGCCATGATGTTTTCTATATGCGATACTTCACCAGGTACATAACAACAAATGGTTTGCTCTACTTTTCTATAATCTGCAATACCTAAACGTTTAATTCCATAGCCAGATGGTATATATTCTAAAACACCTGTAGTATTTCCAGTAGATGAACCATTACCCCCAGTTCCTCCTCCTGTATCTCCAATAAATTCTAATTCGAATGTTCCTTTACCCCTAGCTCTGTACCTTCTTCTAAGACCTCTTGTATACCTAGAAATTCTTGCAGTTCCTGAAATGATAATTTTTCTATCATTGTTTAAAATGAACTCTCCAGTAATGGTAAGGCTTTGTTTGTGCCTAATATTAATAGTTGGGTCTAATAACTTTATGGATAATTTATTATTAATAATGGTTGCCTCCATAGCTGTTGAGCTAACAGAATTCCCATCATTAAACGTAATTATATAATTACCACTAAGTACATAAGCATCTTGAAAATCGGTAGCAAATAATAACCTTAACGATATTGTATCAGTACCATAAATAGAAAAAGAAGCTGTAGGAGTAACTGTAGTATTAACTGGTGTTAATGCTCCATTATTATTGACAACTGTTTGATTAAAATTAGAATTATTAAACAACTCTCCAGTGTATTCTGAAATTTCACCATCTAAACGCGCTAATACTTCATCGAAATCTGTATACTGCTTTTCATCAATACTTTCAGTCACATAAGTTAGTGCATCATCTGATAATTGTTCTTTTAATATTTTTTTATCCAGCTCTGGTGTAGCTACATATTCAAATTCTGGTAAGTTTAAATCTTTATACGTTTTAATAGTTCTTTCAATACCAATCTCTAAATCTTTATACGTCTGCTCTCTTGGTTTAGCCTTTTTATAGATGGCCTCTATCTTTCTCTTATAGCCAGTTTGAGCGTCAATTTGCAGCACATCTTCTGTTTTTATATAAACCTTTTGTGCCAAATTTAACTCTTCTTTTATAGTGTTTAAACGAATAATCTCTTCGTTAAGAATTATGCGCCCTACTTCTTTATCTAGTAAAGAAGTGTCCTGCGTAGTTCTTTTATTCTTAGAATTGCCTATTATAGTCTCTCTAGAAAATAATTCTTTAGGAATGACTACTCTAGATTGTGCTAATTTTTGATAAGCTTTGTCAGTCTTTTCTACTTTACTCAATTTTTTTAAATAAAAACTAGCTACAAGAACGGAAAATAACACCTCACGTATTGGCCCAGATTTGTATGTTATTATTTGGTAAAAAACGTTATCCCAAACTTTAACTTCTAAGGTTTTATTCAATCCTTTAAGAACTCGTCTTCTTTGATTATTAGTGTTTACTACGTTTAGTGTAGTTCTGTTAGCAGTTAGCCAAATAGCAAACTCGTACAGTTCAACCCCCACTAAATCCTTAACAGCCGTTTTTGTTTTTAAACTTTCTCTAGTAAATGTTTTTGCTTCTTTTAATAATGCTTCTTTTTTTTCTGAAACATTAGATAAATCTGCTATAACTTTTAGAAACTTACTATTAGATTCTTCGCCATTATGAGGGTGCTTCACAAAATTATTATCAATTGCTTCTTCTTCAATAATTTCTGGTGCTCGCATAGTAGCAAACCTAAAAAGATCTGTTTTTATTAAACCTGCATTTACTCCAGCTTCTGGAGTAGGTGCTTCTGGTGTTGGATTTGGATTCCCTGTTGATGCCATAGTTTTTAATATTTAATTTGGTTAATATTTATTTTATTTCTTGAAAATTTATTATTAATCTATATGTGTTTATACAAGTTGATAAAGCAGATACTCTCTATGATTTTTGGGTAGCCTAATTTTATTTAAATACATAAAGCCCAATCTATTTATCAATTTTTTAGCATTTTCATTCCCAACGGTAGTGATAGAATTAATCTTATCTAATTTGAAATATTCAAAAGCTATTTCCTTTAATTTACTAGTGCTCTCAAAAGCATAGCCTTGTTTTTCAAATTGAGGTAAAAAAGCAAAACCTAAGTCAACTCCCTCAATACCCTCTCTGTTATAAAGTCCACATGTACCTAACTTTACGCCATCAGTTTTTCTAACAACCGTGAAGTCAGAAAAACCATGTTTTTTTAAAGGAACAGTTATACCCTCATATATGTATTTTAGAACATCATTATACGTGTATACTTTATAATCTCCCATATATTGATACCATTTAGGTGTATTTATTAACTCTAAAATAAATGATGCATCCAATTCAGTTGTTACTTGAATTAATAATCGTTCTGTTTCAAATGATTTATATTCTTGATGCATGTTAAATTATATTTAAGAACTCTTTTCCTTGATTAATAATAATCTCTGCTTAAAAGAACTCGTTCAGAATAAATTTATTGCAAGCAAAAAGTTAAATATTTACTAATAAACACATTACTTAAATTAATCCTTAAAAATTCTGAGCCAATAAACTTACAACAACGAAAGGGGTAATAAAATAGCTATATTCTGGTATTTTACGCATCACTATATTTAACTATACGGAATACCCAATACTAGGTATTTATTAAAAATATCTCAACAAAAAAAGAGACCTAAAGTATACTTTAGGACTCTTTTTAAAATTTTAATTCTAGCACGATAAAGTGATAGAACATTCAATTGTATAATAACTATATTTTACTTCCCGATACAGAAATTCCCAAAAATATGGCCTAAGATATCTTTATCTATATCATACTCACCAGTAATATCTCCCAAATAACGAAGACACTCGCGAATATCAATAGAAAACAAATCAGTAGTAATTCCTAAATCAATTCCATTTTGAACTTCCATAATACTTTCTAAAGCTTTAGATAAAGCTTCAAAATGTCTGGAATTTGTA
>Ga0105354_1001977_pt1 | contig 12437 bp, 10 predicted proteins | sample GOMGulsemesocosm_FD_83658 | JGI IMG/M metagenome (GOLD analysis project Ga0105354, IMG submission 83658) | Methane-oxidizing microbial communities from mesocosms in the Gulf of Mexico - GOM9B Gulf of Mexico | ecosystem: Environmental > Aquatic > Marine > Cold seeps | place: USA: Gulf of America...
GTGCCCAGCCGCAACTCGCCAGCAGGTTTATCAATAAAATAACCCAACAATGGCCGATTGATGTTGCACGAACACGGACCGAAAAATCAATTCGCTATATGGCAAATTTCATCCCTGAATTTGCGAGCGCTACCATGGGCAGCAAGCCATTATTTGGCGCTCAGCAAATTCCCGGTATCGATGCCGATCTACGTACCGCCGATGTTACCTTTGGCCAATTTAGGTATGCTCGGTGCGAAATTGTAAAAGCGTCTTCAGTGCTAACAAGTGCCGATGCGATTATTAATCATTTGGTCGGCTTAAATCTCATTGAACAGCCATCGCAATCTCGGCATTATTTTCCGAACACCCAAACATTATCAGAACAACAAATATCAATCAGAGCGCGTGAACTAGCCAAGCAAAGAAACTACCCCGAAGCTTTGGCCAAACGTAACAGTGCTAATTAATCTGGCTACCAGGTACTTAACCTTGCCGCTTAGCAGCGCAATATTTAAACGCCAATACTCGTTAACGTAGTTTTTGCTTGGCGAACCTAACAAAGCAGCCTATCATCGTGCTAGATTTTATTGACTAAAATAGACAGGCATCATGAGTAAGAAGCACTACGTAGTTTGGAAAGGCGTTACCACCGGAATTTTTGACAGCTGGCCCGCAGCTCAGGCTCAAATCAACGGCCGAAGCGACGCACAATTTATGGGTTTTGGCTCACTAGCCGAAGCTCAGGTAGCATTCAAATCAACTTATACCAAAGCGCTTATGAAGCGTTCATTGGCAAAAAGCCCTAGCCAGTCAAGTGCACCTGCGACCAATAAATCTGCGACAAAAAGCCAAACCGCACCATCAGGTCAACTAAGTGCTGACATTCGTATTTATTGCGACGGCGCTTGCTCGCCAAACCCGGGAAAATCAGGAACGGGTATTGCCGTTTATCATCAGCAGCAAATTAAAGAGCTGTGGTATGGCCGATACTTAGCCCATGGCACAAATAACACCGCCGAATTAACAGGCTTATTAGAGTCGTTCATTTTAGCTCAAAGTTACATTAAACAAGGTCAACACGTTCAAGTATTATCCGATTCAAAATATTCTATTGATTGCATCACCAAATGGGCAACGGGCTGGAAAAATAAAGGCTGGACCCGTGGTCGCGGTGAAGAAATTAAGAATTTAGAGCTTATCAAACAATGCCATGCGCTTTATTTAGAGCTCAAATCTCAGCTCACTATTTCACATGTTAAAGGTCATGCCAACATTGAAGGCAATGAACTGGCCGATCGCATGGCCGTGCTAGCCAGAATGCAACAACAGCCTGATTTTGTGCAACGGACAGATCCAATCGACATTGCAGCTATTTTAGCGATGCCATCTGGCTAACCTATTTAATTTATAAACAGTTCAATTTTATAAACAGCTGTCACTGACTAAATAGTTTTTTTCTTACCATCAGTCGATACTCCTTTGGCGAATTGCCTAAGGCTCGCCGAAAAAGTCGTGTAACGTGTCCTTGATCTTGATAACCAACTTCAAGGGCAATTTCTTGAATGGTTAAATTGCTCGACGCCAGCAACTCTTTAACCGCTTCAATGCGTAAGCGCTGCCAGTATTGCGTGGCACTGCTATTAGTTGCTGCTTTAAAACGCCGAGTTAACGAACGGTGACTAATGCCAAACTGTTGAGCTACCTCATTAAGCACCAGTTCCGACGCTAAGTTATGTTTCATCCAAAATTGAATTTCAGCGATAAGTTCATCCGGATGCTGATCACCAGAGCCTTCTAAATAACGCTGTTCTTCGTAAGGTTTACGTATTTCGTGCGAAAAATTTCGTTCAACATGTTGCGCTGCGCCAATGCCGTACACTTGACCAATAAGATGCACAATAATATCAGCCAGCGCATTAAGGCTTGCCGCACAGTAAGTGCGTTGTGATTGCGTAATAAAAAAATCAGGTTTTAAATCGACCTGCGGGTAGTCACGACTAAACTGTTCGAAGTAATGCCAATGAGTCGTCGCAGGATGATTATCAAGCATGCCAGATTCAGCCAAAAAACATACCCCAGTGCCAACGCCTATCAGCGTTGAACCGCCCTGCCAACAATCTCTAACCCACTCAATTAACTGCGCACTTGCGCGTAACACCGGTCGTGGGTTTCGCCACAGACTTGGTGCTATCACCACATTGGGCTTACTGGCACCACCAACTTCAACATCAGGCATAATCGCAATGCCAGCTCGAGACGCAATAGGATCGAGTTGCTGCGCTACGAGTTCAATAACGAGTGGACGTACCTGAGATTTATTTCGTACGGCATAGGCTTCTCCCGCTTTAAGCATTTCTATTGGCAAGGTTAAACTGGTCGCAAGGACATGCTCAAAGACTAAAAAAGAGACGGAAAAGTTTGCAGAGGCATCTTGATTCATTAGCTAAGCCATAAATTTGATATTTTGGCCACATTAACATAATAATTGGCTTATATAGCCAATTATTATCAATAAAAGGACGTTAGACTAATAACTCTTAATCATCAGTGAGATTTTTCATGGTCACATTACCAATTATAGTAGGCATGGGCGGCATTAACGCTTCTGGCCGTACTTCTTTTCATCAGGGTTTTCGTCGGATCATCATTGATAAATTAACTAGTCAAGCACGCCAAGATACCTTTATTGGACTGGCGAGTTTAATGAATTTGATCAGTGTAAATAACGGAATTTTCACTGATCAGCTAGGCAACACAGTTGCACCCGATCAAGTTGAAGCGATTTTTGGCGAACAAATCATTGCCGGCACCTTAATTCGTAAGATTGAACATAACCATTTCGATCCAGACGCGACGCATTGTCACAAAAAGTTAACTTTACATCCTTGTGATGGCCGAATTAAATTTTCGACTCGGGTTAAAGATTTACCCCAGCCATTGCCAGCAACCTGGACTGTTACCAAGATCCATGACGGCCAAGCTTGGGTCGAGATTGATGAAGAGCTTGTTATTAAACATGACTCTTTCCGTGACAACCCAATTAAAGCAGCGGGTCAATTCCCAACAGGTTTTAAGCCAGAGACACTATACAACAGCCGTTATCAAGCACGTGGCCTTCAGGCTACTATTTTCGGTGCAACCGATGCTATTCGCTCAGTTGGTATCGAGTGGGACACTATTTTAGACAAAATAAGTCCAGACATGGTTGGTACTTATTCTGGCTCTATGGTCGGTCAAATGCAAAGCGATGGTTTGGGTGGGTTAATGAAAAACCGCCTCAACGGTGGTCGTGTAACGTCAAAGAATTTAGCACTTGGTTTAAATACCATGCCAACTGACTTTATCAATGGTTATGTTACCGGCAGTGTTGGCGTAACTCATACCGCCACCGGTGCTTGTGCGACCTTTTTATATAACTTGCGTACCGCCGTTTCAGATATGCAAGCGGGTAAAATCCGTTTAGCTATTGTTGGTAATGCTGATTCATTAATCACCCCAGAGATTATCGAAGGCTTTGGTAATATGAGCGCGTTGGCCAATGAAGAGGGGCTTAAAAAGTTAGACAATAGTCAGCAAGCAGATCATCGTCGTACTAGCCGCCCATTTGGCCAAAACTGTGGTTTTACCATTGGTGAAGCAGCGCAGTTTTTTGTATTAATGGATGACGCTTTAGCAATCGAAATGGGCGCGAATATTCTTGGATCTGTTGCCGATGTATTTGTTAATGCCGACGGTATTAAAAAATCGATAACCGCACCAGGTCCAGGCAACTATATTACCATGGCAAAATCGGTGGCATTGGCCACCAGCATTGTTGGTAGCGAGAGTGTTCGTGAGCACAGCTTCATTTTAGCGCATGGTTCAAGCACCCCACAAAACCGCGTTACCGAATCATTAATTTATGATCGCGTCGCACAAAACTTTGGCATCACCAACTGGCCACTTGCAGCACCAAAAGCCTATTTAGGCCATACTATTGGGCCAGCAAGTGGCGACCAACTGGCATGGGCTTTGGGTATTTTTGCCCATAACATTATGCCGGGCATTACCACTATCGACAAAGTGGCTGACGATGTTCACGACGCGCGCCTTAACATTGCAACAGATCACTGGCAGTGTCAGCAAATGGATGTTGCTTTTATTAACTCAAAAGGCTTTGGCGGCAATAATGCAACAGCGACCGTATTATCTCCTGCTAAAACCTTAGATATGCTGGCCAAGCGCCACGGTGATGTTGCCATAGGTGAATACCACAAAAAATTAGTTGATGTTCAAGCGGCGCAAGCAACGTATCAGCAACAAGCCGATTATGGCCAGTTCAAGCTAATCTACCGCTTTGGTCAGGGCATGATTGATGACAACGACATTGAATTAACTCAGTCGAGTATGAAAATCCCCGGATTTAATCACCCAATCGATCTGCCACAAAACAATCCATTTGATGACATGGTTTAGATTTCAAGTTTAGACTCTCGGTCTAGTAATTGTATTTAATAGTGAATAACAAAAAGCCTGCAAGTTACGCAGGCTTTTTATGCAATTGGTATTAATCGCTGGTAAGTTAGAGTAGCGTTTTAAAAGAAATCGCTCAACTCGATTTGATTAAGACTGTGCTAGAGCCTGACGTAAATCGGCAATAATATCTGCGGGTTCTTCAATGCCAACCGACAGGCGGATCAAACCATCAGTGATCCCTATTTCTGCCCGCCGCGCTTTTGGTACACCAGAATGAGTCATGGCCGCTGGATGTTGCGCTAGGCTTTCTGTACCGCCTAGACTTACCGCCAGTTTAACCAGTTGCATACTGTTTAGTACCTTAAATGCCGCGCTCTCGCCCCCTTCAACTTCAAATGAAAAAGTTGAGCCAGCACCAAGACATTGTTTTTTATAAATGTGGAACTGTTCATCTTGCTCGGTCAAAAGACCAGGATAATCGATTCGAGTAACCTTAGCATGCTGATTTAAAAACTCGACCACTTCGCGCGCTCCGGCATTAGACGCTTGCATACGAATCTTTAATGTTTCTAATGAACGTAAGATCAACCAGGCTGTATTAGAGTCCATAGTGGTGCCTATGCTGTTTCTTACTTTTCTTATCTTGCTAATTAGCGCCTTGCTACCAGAACAGCTGCCGCCAATCAGATCTGAATGGCCGCCGACATATTTAGTTAATGAGTACAAACATAAGTCCGCGCCATGTTTAAGCGGCTGCTGCCATAACGGACCCAGCATGGTATTGTCTACCGCCAAAACAGGCTTGTGACCTTGCTGCTCGGCAATCTCGTCGAGCAATTTACTGCATTGTTCGATATCAATTAAATTATTAGTCGGGTTATCAGGTGTTTCTATCATTACTACAGAAATATTGCCCAGCTGTTTCGCCTTATTGAGCGCCTCAGCCAGAGCCGCACTGCCTTGGCTTGAAATAAAACCCACCGCCGCAATGCCCATCTGCTTTAGCATGCCATTAACTAGGGTATCTGTACCGCCATAAATCGGTTCAGAGTAGACAATGACATCACCAGGTTTGGACAAAGCCAACAAGGTGGTCGATATTGCCGACATGCCACTGCCGGTTACTATACAGTCTTGTGCCTGATCCCAGATAGCAATGCGATTTTCAGCAATCTCGATAGTTGGGTTATTAAAACGAGAATAAACCAGTCCTGCTTGCTCGCCTGGGTTGAGTTGACGTCTGCCCGAGGCTAGATCAAAAAAATCTTTACCTTGCTCTGCGCTATCAAAAACAAAAGTAGAGGTCTGAAAATTAGGACATTTTATAGAGCCTTCTGACAGCTTTGGATCATAACCATAACCCATCATTAAAGAGCCCGGTTGCAGTTGATGCTCGCCGATATGAGTTTTTTTGTAGTTCGATGACATGTGCTTTGCCTTAAGCGCTTGTTAACGCTAACTTGTTTATTTATTTTAATAATTAGCGCATTGTAGACTTATTCTGATTTAATACCAAGTTGAATCAATGGCTTCACAAGGAAACTAGATTTTTGCCAATGACCAACCTGCCACTGCACAATAGATTCATTAACCCATTAATTGTGAGATAAATTGTTAATCGTGTCCCTTTTCATTACCTTTTCATTCTCGACTTTTCATTGTTTTGATTGGTCTTTTTTCTGTGACTCTAGACAAGTCGGTACATCAAAGTAATAGCCTTGAAAATAATCTACGTTAATGGTTTTTAGTTTATCAAAAATATCTTTACTGGCCACATACTCTGCTACCACTTTAATATTTAGTTCATGCGAAAAAGTGACGATAGCTTTAACAATTGAGAAATGTTTTTCGTTTTGTACAATATCTTTTATTAGCGAGCCATCAATTTTTAATATATCTATCGGCAATATAGTTAGGTAATTGAAATTTGAATAACCACTGCCAAAATCATCAATCGCAATGAGGCATTTATAACGTTTAACTTCTTCAATAAACGTTAGTACCCTCCCGCTTTCTAAATCTAAACTTTGAGATTCAACCAATTCAAAAGTAATAAACTCGCCACAATTTGTTTTTTCAAGCAGCGAGAGAATAAGGTGACATGTTTGATCATTTAAAATGTCTGCTTGCTCTAAGTTGATTGATATTCTTTTCTTATTAGCGGCACAATAATCAAACGCTTTTTTAATCACTATTTGACTAATCAGATCATACACTCTGGCTTTTCGCGCATAATCTAGAAATAAAAATGGTGATATATATTCAGAGCAGGTCTTCTCTCTTAATCTCATTAACACTTCAGTTGAGTAATGCTGACCTTTGGCATTGACTAACTCTTGGCCAAATATAAAGAAGTTTTTAGCTTTTATCGCTTGTGATAATTTTTGTGTCCAAGCCATAGATTCTATTATTTCGTTGTGAAGGTTATTATTTTCCTGATAGGTGCTAATTGGCAAGTTATGCTTTTTAGCATAACTTAGTGCCAATGAAGCATTGTTATAACATGTGTCATCTATTGTACTTGATAAGCCAATTTTTAAAGACAGTGATACTGGAACATTATTAATCAAAAATACCCGATGATTAAATAACTTAATAATACACATACACCAATATTCAAATTTATTTGTAGACATTGATTGTTCTAAAAGGAATGAAAATTGGTTATCACTGTCTCTATAAATTGTTACCCCTTCAATAAGCTGATTCCTAAAGAAGTTAACTATATTAAATACCAGTTCCACATAATATTGATGTGAGTAAATTCTTTGAATATCATTAAGTTCATCTATTTCGGCAATAGCCAAGGTACTGTATTGCCGTGTATTCAAATCGTCTAAGAGTTTGTTCTTATTACCTAACTTCGTCTCAAAATCAGTATTTTTAAGCAATAGAACATTTTCTTGTTCATATAATTTAGTGATGTCATGACGAATGGATATAAACTCGGTTATCTGGCCGTTATCATTAAAAATCGGTGTGATGGTGCTGGACACATGATAATCTTTACCATCTTTTGTTCTGTTTTTTAACACACCATGCCATACATCACCTTGCTTGATCGTTTTCCATAAGTTGGCATACACAGAGTGAGGAGTTGAGAGGTGTTTAACAATTTTGTGGGTGTTTCCGAGCAATTCTGTTCGACTGTATCCTGATATTTCGCAAAAAAGGTCATTAACATAAGTTATTCGCCCGACTGAATCGGTTTTTGAGACGATAGCACTAACATCTATCGCTTTTTTGTGCTGATGTAAAAGATCATAGTCTATTTCTGGTTGTACGGTGTTTACGGCAACCTCCTTCACTTCTTTACAAGGGTCGCTATATTTGCCCGTGTTAATTTTATACGCTAAATTCAACATTAGCGCTTTATGATTTTTTAAACTAGCAATTTGAGCAAAGAATACTTCTTGGGTTTCAGTGGATATATCCGTTAATGTGGTCAAAACTCGCGCTAGCTTCTTGTTTGCCGTTAAATGGACCCAATAAAACTGATATGTGCCTAATTTTTTGCTTTGCTCAAACATGCTTTCTACTTTAATAAACGAGTCTTGGCCATCTGGTTGATATTCGGGCGAAAGTTCACTTGGATGTAAATCTAAACAGTCCTGATAAGACTTTAGTTCAAAAAATTCAATAGCAGCTTGATTGCAGGCTACAATCTTTTGTTTAGATAAGAGTAAGATTGGTTGCTTACTCTTTTCAAAGATACTTTTCCAAATGTTTGGCATACTCGTAAAAGAAGAAACCATTAAACTACACTCTCCCAAATAACAGCTAAATTAGCCAAAAACTCATAATGTTTGAAATTAATTAGACCGCCACTGTCATTGAATAAATCAGTGTCGCTTCACTTTTCGCGCGATTTAAAGTGGGATAGTAAATAGCGCGAGGGTATTGGCCGAACCTTAAAGTTCACTTTAATCCGTACGACTCGATAAAAACACCAGTTACAGTATCCACTTTAGTTTTTATCTCTGCATCGTTAAATTCTACAGAAGAGTTCATTACCTGAGGCCAAAATAATAAGCCTTGGAATAAGCTTATATATACGTCTGTCATTAATTTAGTGTCGCCACTTTTTAGCCTTCCGGCCTCAATAGCTTGATTAAACCACTGAGTAATTGCACAGTTATTATGAATGTTATTAATGTAATTTTTGGCCATTTCAGGCTGACGCATAAATTCAATCAAAATAGTTCGTGCCAATGACATGCCGTAAATACTGTAAATTACCTCAATTTCTTGATAAGTAATCTGCTGAAGCTGTAACTCGGTACTTTTACTGTCATCGAACTGATACATATTATTGATCTTTATCGAATCATTAATAGCAATTAATACCGATTCAAACAATACAGATTTGCTTTCAAAATGACGATACAGCGTACGCTTAGATACTCCTGCTGCTGCAGTTATGCTTTGCATATTTGCCGCTACAAAACCATAGTCGATAAACTCTTTTTTAGCAGCATTAATAATATCGATATGCTTTAGTTGCGATAATGTCAGTTTATTTTGCATAAAAATAAGCCTTTCAATAATTGTATATAGGTGCATTATCGGCTTTACGTCACGAAAGTAAACTAATAGGTTTACTTTTGTGACGTTGAGTGCAAAATAAGTGCATCTTGAAATGCCAAATACGTTTGAGCACCTGCTTGAACGATCCTGCGAAGTAGTAAGTTAATACTTGCATCAAACAAGTAAAAGTATTGGTTTTTGTTCAATGAGCCAAAAAATAGCTAACCACGATATATAGAAGTGAAAAAAATTAACATGAGTATAAAGCAAAAATTAATTCTAATAATAACCTTGGTCTCTGTGGGCCTTATCACGATTAATATCGAAACTACGGTAAGCAAAAATAAAATTCATTCGCTAAATGAGATTCAATTGGGCTTGAAAGACATCCAAATTTCTATGCTTCAATTAAGGCGTTATGAAAAAGACTTTTTATTGAGACAAGATAAAAAATATCAAACAGCCTTCAAATTAAAAGCAAAGACCACAGCAAAATCTATCGTAAAATTAAAATCAATTTTACAGTCATCACAAATCCCGTTAGGCGAATTGGCGGTTATTGCAAAAAAATTAAGTCAATATAACAACTACTTTTCACAGCTAGCCGACTTATCAGTGGTGCGAGGTTTGAGCAAAACCCAAGGTAACTATGGTCAGCTACTCAACGTAACACTTCGATTAGAAAAGAGTATTTTTAGCGAAAATGATAGTGAATCAAAATTATTATTGCTAACGATTCAGCGAGACGAAAAAGACTTTCTGTTACACACAGAGCAAAAACGTATCTCCAGTGTGCATAAAAATATCGAGTTATTATCAGCTAGATTAGCTAACCCACAAAGTATTAGGTTAACACAAGAGTACCGTTTTCAATTTGATAACTTGGTAAAGGCATCGTCAAAAATCGGTTTTGACTCAACCTCAGGTGTTCGGGGTGATATGCGTAAGTCAGTGAGACAAATGGAGAACTTACTTGAAAAAGAAATCATAAGACTAAATGACTATTTGGATAATTACTTAGAGTCAGAAAAGTTCATCAGTCTTATGTTATTCATTGGTATTTCTGTTTTTATTGGCTTGATTGTTAGCTTGATTGCCAAGCAAATCATCACGCCATTACAAAACTTTTCAGAGCGAATATCTCAAATCAGAAAAAGTAATGATTTGTCTCAACGCTGTGTCGAACGTTCAGATGAAATAGGTGCGATATCCAAAGAATTCAATACATTTATGGCACATTTTCAATCTTTAATAAAAAACATCAACCAAACTGTCGATTCGTTGACTGAGTCGACAAATATTGTATCGCTCAACGTTGAAAAAACATCACTAGGATTATTAAACCAAGCGTCTGAAAGTGACATGGTTGCTACAGCAGTTAATGAAATGGGTATTACGGCAACTGAAATTGCCAATAATGCACACACAACTAAAGAGAAAACCGACGCAGCCTATATTAAAGTTGGCACGGGCAAAGATAAATTAGACGCTACAATGGTCAATATTAATCATCTGTCTGATGAACTAATAGTTGCTGAAAATGAAATTCTCAACTTGGAAGTGAAAAGTATTGGGATCTCCTCGGTGCTAGAAGTAATAAAAGGGATTGCTGATCAAACAAATCTGTTAGCGCTCAACGCAGCCATTGAAGCAGCGCGTGCCGGAGAGCAAGGGCGAGGATTTGCTGTCGTTGCAGATGAGGTAAGAACATTAGCCATTCGTACTCAAGACTCAGCATCAGAGATCACAACCATTATCAATGAACTTCAATCGACTACTTCGGGCATCGTAAAAACAATCAATCATTGCAAGGAGCAAGGACTGTCCAGTGTAGCGCTAGCAAAAGATACTGAAGACGTGTTGAATGAAATAATTGTCGATGTTGAATCTATTGCTGATATGACAGTACAAGTTGCAACAGCCGTTGAAGAACAGTCAATGGTAGTCCAAGATGTAGACAGAAATATTGTTCGAATTAGAGATATTGGCGAGCAAGTAGCAAGTGATTCGCAAACTAACGCTAAAGCAAGTTCAGATGTTGCCAATCTCGCGATGGAATTACATCAAGAAGCTAATATATTTAAAGTTTAACTTTATACTTTTATGGCTATTATTGTGGGCTAATAAATTACTGATATCAATGATGGGCAACAGCACTAGATATCGCTAAGAGCGGCAGCAAGTTACAAAAAATTAATAACACGCTAATAGCCATATAGCGTGTTATTAGTAATTGTGACCATGGTATTTTTTATTAAGTTTTGTATGGATACCAGTTATACCAATTCCATTATTTAAGTGATCTATTTTGTAGCGAGGAAAAACGAATTAGAACACAGGTTCATAGTTCCAGACTGAACCCCAGCACCTACGTCCATGTAGGCGAGGCGTTTATTTTCCTATGTAGTTGTTCTACATATAAAATAAACAACGCAGTTATCATTTGTTTTAACCGTGAAAAATGATCACCTTTTTAATGGAATTGGTATTACAACCTGTACAACCTTTAGTGATTTACAACATCTTGATATTTAAGGCAGATCCTGAAGCGGCAACCAGCTGCTCTATCTTCGAAAGTCCTTGATGAATTAGCTTGTTGCAAGACAATATAAACTCATTATTTTTTGCAAGCACGTCCCCGAAATTTTTAAGTATGTGTAAAGCTTCTTTTTGATTATTTGAGCGCATGGATGAGCAATATTTAGCTTCTATTAAATGGCTAGCTCGACTTCTAGAGAGTATTTCGAACCCTGAAAAAGTATCTTGAATCTCATTATTATTCTGAAATTTTTGGATCCAGACCTTCGACACCATAAATTTTATATCGAAGAGATACATGATTAAGCTTTACAGTAGCGATTTTAATATTAATATTATTTTTTGTTGAAAAATCAGTTAATAAATCCAATGCTTGTTGTTCAAATTTATCTAATTTTTTTGATATTGAGGGACGCGAGAAATAAACCCTATCCCCTGTCATTGCATCACCATGTATGTTTTTAAGAAAAGCCCGAAAGTGATCATCAGCTTCAGCTGTGCCTTTAACTTCAACAACTTAAGATTTACTGCTTTTAGCTCTTGCGCCGGAATATCAGCTCCAATCGAAAAGGCGATCATTTTCGCAGGTATTAATGTTGTTTTATTCATTACTTTACTCTTTTAATACAAATTTAAATAAGTTCTGACACAAATCATACCAACTATAAGTTCAACTCAAGATCACAACCTGAGCTTTCGACCCAGATAATAATGAAAATTATCATCAAGGCTTCGGTATTTTTTGCTCGCTCATAATACCGAACATATATATTTTGAATGTAAGGCTTTGTAAGAAAATGGTTCTAACCCGACCGCATAAAGGGCCGTATTGAAGGTAAAATGCAAAGCAACTACATAGTGTTATAAATCTAAATACTTTTCATATCAAACATGAGTTCTGGATAAGAGTTTTGTAACCCATTGAAATAAAGGTA
>Ga0105354_1001979_pt1 | contig 12432 bp, 8 predicted proteins | sample GOMGulsemesocosm_FD_83658 | JGI IMG/M metagenome (GOLD analysis project Ga0105354, IMG submission 83658) | Methane-oxidizing microbial communities from mesocosms in the Gulf of Mexico - GOM9B Gulf of Mexico | ecosystem: Environmental > Aquatic > Marine > Cold seeps | place: USA: Gulf of America...
AGCCGCTGTTCCCTGCATTGGTGCATTGATCGCGGTACGCTCAGCTGCCGCACGCATAATTGCGTTACTTGCCTTGATCCCTGGCAAGTAGAGCCTACGACCGAACACGGTTTCCACATACCCTTGATCACGAGCTTTTTCGCGGATTTCTTCCATGTAATTTTGCACTCCAGGGTAGGTTGCAAAATAGTGTTCAATATATTCTTTAGCCTCTACTCTTCCAATACTTAGCTGCTTTGCCAAACCAAAGGCTGACATACCGTAGATCAAACCGAAGTTTATTGCCTTAGCACTGCGGCGTTGATCAATAGTTACTTCCTCAACGGGTACTTTAAAGACTTCAGATGCCGTAACTTTATGTACGTCTTCACCTTGAGTAAAAGCATTGAGTAACCCTGCGTCACCTGACAAATGCGCCATAATACGCAATTCGATTTGCGAGTAATCCGCCGCCACCATTTTATAACCTTTAGGAGTCACAAACGCCTGGCGAATCTTACGCCCTTGCTCTGAACGAATGGGGATATTTTGCAAATTAGGATCTGTTGATGACAATCTGCCTGTTGCAGCAACCGCCTGATGATACGATGTATGAATACGTTTAGTACGCGCATTAATCATCAATGGTAGTTTATCTGTATAGGTTGACTTTAGTTTCGCTAAACCACGGTATTCCAATAACAGCTTTGGCAGCTCATAAGTTTCAGCCAAGTCCACCAGCACTTCTTCCGCTGTTGAAGGAACACCTTTTGGCGTTTTCTTTTTAACCGGTAGCCCTAATTTATCGAAGAGAATCTCTTGTAACTGCTTAGGCGAGCCTAAGTTGAATTCTTGACCTGCCGCTTCATGCGCCGCAACCTCTAATTCTTGAAGGCGCTTTTGAATGTCCATGCTTTGCTGTGCCAACATAGTTGGATCAACCAGCGCACCGTTTTGTTCAATACTTGCGAGAACAGGAATTAACGGTTTTTCAATATCATGGAAGACATTAGCTAAGGGCTCAATGGCCTTCAGCTTATCGCCAATGGCGAGATGTAAGCGCAGAGTAATGTCAGCATCTTCAGCGGCATATGGGCCAGCTAATTCAATATCAATTTGGTTAAAAGTTAATTGCTTTTTCCCTTTACCCGCTAGCTCTTCAAATTTTGTGGTTTGCACACCTAAGTATTTTTTTGCCAAACTGTCCATATCATGGCGAGTCGCAGTGGAATTTAAGATATACGACTCGAGCATGGTATCAAACTCAACACCTTGCAACGCAATGTCATACCTAGCAAGCACATTCATATCAAACTTCATGTGCTGGCCTACTTTTTTAAGTGCCGGATTTTCTAACAGAGGCTTTAATTGCTCTAATACCCAAGCACGATCTAGCTGATCCGGGGCGCCGACATAATCATGTGCTACCGGCACATATGCTGCTTCACCGGCTGTCACGGCAAAAGATAAGCCTACGATCTCAGCTTCCATATAATCTAAGCGGTCTGTTTCAGTATCAAAGGCAAACAGATTGGAGCTCTGTAACTTGTCTAACCAAGTAATAAAGTCTTCTTTACTATAGATTATTTGGTAATCTAGCTTTTCAGGAGCACTAGGCAAGGTTTCATCATCTATATCATCTACGGCACTTGATCCAGCCGCTTTATTAGTAGGCGCATTAACTACGCCGGTTTTAATCTCATTAATCCAGCTTTTGAATTCATAAGTGGTGAAAAGTTCTAACAGAGCATCTTTATCCACAGGCTGATTCTTCAAATCAGCTATGGACAACTCCATTTTGACATCTAGTTTGATTGTCGCCAAAAAGAAGGAGAGCTCGGCAAATTCTTTGTTATCTTCAAGCTTCTTCGCCATAGTTTTAGAGCCGCGAAAGCCTAAATCGGCGATTTTATCTAAGTTTTTGTACAGACTTTCGATACTACCAATACCTTGTAGCAACGCTAGTGCCGTTTTTTCGCCAACGCCTGGTACACCGGGAATGTTATCAACCTTATCACCCATTAGTGCTAAATAATCAATAATCAGCTCAGGTGGTATGCCAAATTTCTCATTAACCCCTGCCACATCCATAATGGTATCGTTCATAGTGTTAATCAAAGTGACGTGTTCATTCACCAACTGCGCCATATCTTTATCGCCGGTTGATATCAAAAGCGACGTTTTGGCAGCCGTTGCCTGGGCGGCATAAGTACCTATGACATCATCGGCCTCAACCCCTTCAATCATCACTAACGGAAAGCCCATCGCGCGAATAATATTATGAATAGGTTCTATCTGTGAGCGTAAATCATCCGGCATTGATGGACGATTTGCCTTATATTCCGGGTAGTAATCATCGCGGAAAGTTTTACCTTTGGCATCGAATACCACAGCGATGCGACTATCTGGATATTGATTGACTAAAGAGCGCATCATTGAAGTTACAATACGCACTGCACCACTTGGAAAGCCTTCACTGGTTCTAAGATCCGCTTGTTGGGATGCAAAAAAAGCACGGTATAAATACGAAGAGCCGTCGACAAGTATCAGTGAGGGGGTTGCCATAAGATGATTCCAATAAATTCAAAAGCAAGCAGTATATCCTTTACCATAAAAACCGCATAGTGATGAGTTAATTATTGCTTAGATCCTCGCTTAAAAGCTGAAAAGAGTATAGTACTTAGCCCTTATACCCCGTATTATTTGCCTTTATTGGCGACCTCAAAGAAAAAGCTGTATATTCATACAGATTAGCTTTTTTAGATTTAACAGCATGAACGGTGATTGCGTGGCAGTATATACACATTTAGACACAGCAGACTTTACTGCTTTGATGGCAGAGTATGATTTAGGAAAATTAGTTAAATTCCGCGGTATTGAAGGCGGTATTGAAAACACCAATTACTTTGTCACTTTGAATAAAAAAGGAGTAGTAAGTGAGTACGTACTTACTCTTTTTGAAGAGTTCACTATGGATGATATGCCCTTTTTTGTTGAACTCGCCACTTGGTTAGCCAATAAAGGTATTCCTGTCCCCTCTCCGGCTAAAGATAAAAATGGCATTGCGCTCAAACAAGTCAAAAACAAGCCCGCTATGTTACAAAACCGCTTTACCGGTCATCATTTAGAGCAACACGAGTTAACCAGTGAGCACTGCGCAGAAATCGGTCGAAAACTTGCTCAACTGCATATTGCCGGCAATGATTTTTTTCTTAAGCGTAACGCACATCGTGGTTTGTATTGGTGGCGCCGTGAAAGTCTTAATATTCAAAAGCATTTATCATCTGAAGATGCCTTGCTGCTACAAGATGAAGTCGCACGTTTTGATGCTTTATTAAAAGATCACGGTGAACAATTACCGCAAAGCGTTATTCACGGTGACTTATTCCACGACAATGTTTTATTTAATGGCACTCAAATAGATGCCATTATTGATTTATACAACTCAGCCACCGCCTATATGCTGTTTGATTTGGCCATTGTCGCCAACGACTGGTGTCGCGATAGCGAAAATCGCATTGACAATGAGAAAGAACAAGCGCTACTTACAGCCTATAACAGCGTTCGCGCTTTTACAGACTCTGAGCGTATAGTTTGGCCACAAATGACACAAACTGCTGCTATGCGTTTTTGGCTATCACGTTTAATTCCTGCCTTTGGTGTCGAGCAAGAAGGTCGCGATAGCTCGGAGATGGTCATCAAAGACCCCGATGAGTTACGCGCTATTTTACAATTTCGCCGCGCTAATCCTTCAACGCTTCCCGCTTAATTAATAGGTTATTTATGGACGTCACAGCAATTATTGATGGGCTAAACGATGCACAGCGCGAAGCCGTTACTGCACCTGTAGAAAACATGCTAGTACTGGCCGGTGCGGGCTCTGGTAAAACTCGCGTATTGATTCACCGTATCGCTTGGCTCGTTACAACCGAAGACATGTCTCCCTATTCTATTTTAGCGGTAACATTTACCAATAAAGCCGCTAAAGAGATGCGCGGGCGTATCGAAAGTCTACTCGGTGTTAATCCACAAGGTATGTGGGTAGGTACCTTCCACGGTTTAGCGCACCGTATTTTGCGTACCCACTGGCGCGATGCGAACCTGTTAGAAAATTTCCAAATTATGGATAGCGAAGATCAACACCGTTTATTAAAGCGTATTTGTAAAGATATGGCACTCGATGATAAACAGTGGCCTCCTAAACAGTTTCAATGGTACATCAATGCTCAGAAAGACGAAGGCTTACGCAGTAAACACATAGAACGTACTAATGATCCGCAACAGCAGATGTTTATCAAAGTCTACCAAGCTTATGAAGAGAGCTGTGATCGCGGTGGCATGATCGATTTTGGCGAGTTGTTATTGCGCTGCCTAGAATTACTTCGAGATATGAAACCCGCTTTATTGATGCATTATCAAGAACGCTTTCGCTATATTTTAGTCGACGAGTTTCAAGATACTAACTCGATTCAATATGCCTGGTTACGCCTATTAACCGGTCATGAGCGTAAATTAATGGCCGTTGGTGATGACGATCAGTCTATCTACGGCTGGCGCGGCGCTAAGATCGAAAACATTCAAAACTTCCCTGATCATTTTCCAGGCGCAAGCACTGTTAAACTTGAGCAAAACTATCGCTCGACCAATACTATTTTAGGTGCAGCTAACGCCGTTATCGCCAACAACAGCGGTCGATTGGGTAAGCAGTTATGGACTGAAGGCGCGGATGGCGACAAAATTTCGCTCTACGCGGCTTTTAATGAACAGGACGAAGCCCGCTTTGTCGTAGGACAAATACAAAAATGGCAGGAAAACGGTAATTTACGTGCCGAATCAGCCATTTTATACCGCTCTAATGCTCAATCACGGGTAATGGAAGAAAGCTTAATCCGTGCAGGTGTTCCCTATAAAATTTATGGCGGACATCGATTCTATGACCGTTTAGAAATTAAAAATGCACTGGCTTATATGCGCTTAGTCTCTAGTCGTGATGATGACACTGCGATGGAGCGAGTAATTAACGTACCGAGTAGACGCATTGGTACTCGCACTATTGAAGCAATCCGTACCCAAGCACGTGAAGAAGGTATTTCAATGTGGCGCGCAGCCAATGAAGTGGTTGAATACAAAAAAATCCCGGCTAAAGCCTGTGAGGCATTACAGGGATTTTTAAACCTAGTTAATCAACTCGATAGTGACTCTGAAGGCACTAAACTTGAGGAGCTGACCGATCACTGTATTCAGCTATCAGGTTTGATTCCGCACCATTTAAAAGAGAAAGGCGAAAAGGCGCAATCACGTATCGAAAACTTGGAAGAACTGGTGAATGCTGCCAAGCAATTTAATCATCAGTGGATGCACACAGAAGATGAAGGCGTTGAAGATCAACCAAGCACGCCGTTAGCCGCTTTCTTAGACCAAGCAGCGCTAGATGCCGGCGAAGCTCAAGCAGATGAACATCAAGATAGTGTGCAACTAATGACATTACACTCTGCCAAAGGTTTAGAATTCCCGCTGGTCTTTATGGTTGGTGTAGAAGAAGGTTTATTCCCTGGCAGCAAGTCTGCTGAGGAAGCTGGACGTATGGAAGAAGAGCGCCGCCTCTGCTATGTAGGCATTACTCGCGCGATGCAACAGCTTTACATTACCTACGCTGAGTCACGCCGTATGTATGGTCAAGAGAACTACAACAGACCTTCGCGTTTTATCAATGAAATACCTGTTGAGCTGATGGAAGAGGTGCGCTTAAACGCCAGTGTTTCTCGCCCATTAACGGCCAGACCGCGCTCCAGCATGTACTCGCAAGAAGCAGAGCAGCATAGTGGCTTGCATATTGGCCAGCGCGTCTATCACGACAGCTTCGGTGAAGGTATTGTACTCAACGCTGAAGGCACTGGAGCGAAAACACGTGTACAAGTTAACTTCGATGATGCCGGCATTAAGTGGCTGGTATTAGGCTTTACGACACTAGAAGCTGTTTAGGGAAGACAAATTAGAGCCACGTCTAATCCATCATCTATTTTTATAAGGAACAACCATGGCATTGATGTTTGAAGAGCTAGATTATCGCCCCACTCCCATTGGCGACCTACGTCTGCGTAGGCGTCGTATGGTGCAATTTGGTGATCTCGATATATTTGAGATTATTCTCGGCGATGATTTTTTGATGACTAGCTTGTTTCATGAATCAGAAGACCAGCTCTCAAACATTGGTTTAGCGCAAGTTAAAGGAGACAACCTCGATGTTGTCGTTGGCGGATTAGGCCTTGGTTATACTGCTGCCGCGGCACTTGAGCACGACAGTGTTGGATCGCTCACCGTCGTGGATTATTTAGAGGGCGTTATCGATTGGCACAATCGTCATTTAGTGCCGATGAGCGAACGCCTCACCTCTGATCCACGTTGTAAGTTTGTACACGCTGACTTTTTCGCTTTAAGCCAAGATACTCAAAATAGCTACCAACCGGGTAAGCCTGAACAGAAATACGATGCTATTTTATTGGATATCGACCACACACCTACCAATGTACTCAATCCGAGCAATCTGCATTTATATACAGAGCAGGGCTTAACTGAACTTGCGAGTCACTTAAAAGCTAATGGTGTATTTGCGCTGTGGTCTGATGGACACCCGATTGAGAGTTTTAATGATCAACTCAATAAAGTCTTTTGTAAGGCTGCTTCCCACTTAGTTGAATTTGATAACCCTGTCACTGGTGGCACCTCTGTCGGCACTGTGTACGTCGCACATAAAAAATAATGAACATTCATAACTATATCCACAACTACAGCGAAGCTTGTGCGCGCAATCAACAGATTATTTGCGAGCAACTAGCGCCTGTTTTTGCTCAATCAGATTTAGTGTTAGAAATTGGCAGCGGCTCAGGACAACACGCTATACATTTTTGCCAAACGCACCCTCACCTAAACTGGCAATGTAGTGATCAGGACCAATGGCTAGCAGGTTTAGATAAGAATATTGAAGCCTCCGAGCTACCCCAAATAACGCCCCCCATACAACTAGATGTGAATACTCAGTGGCCGAATAAGCAATATTCACTCATTTATACCGCTAATTCTTTACACATCATGAGCATGCTAAGTGTGCAGGCGCTGTTTTCCAATTTAAACAACCATTTGACCCATACCGGTTATTTCTGTTGTTATGGTCCGTTCAAATATCACAATGCTTTTACCAGCTCTTCAAATGAGCAATTTGATAGCTGGTTGAAAAATAGAGATCCGATGAGCGGTATACGGGATTTTGAAGTGATCTTCGAGCTTGCTAAGGAGCAACAGCTGAAGCTGATCAGTGATATACAAATGCCTGCAAATAATCAGTTACTTATTTGGCAAAAGCAGTCTTAGATTACAAGCTGTTAGCGACTTCTGCTGTGGCTTTTTCTTTCAAGTAACTTAGTACTTGTTGATAGTGCTCTGACTGACCGTTTGCTGCATCCGCGTAATAACCAAAACCTTCGCGCTGCACCACCATATTCCCCACAACTTGCAATTGTTGATCCTCAAGCAATGTCGATAACAGGCAACGCCAACCTAGCGCTATGCCATTACCTTTTTTCACCTCTGTGATCACCGAATTGTAATTGCCCAAAAAGACGCATGCTTGCGCTATATTGTCTTGATATCCACAAGCACTTAACCAATCTCGCCAGTTCAACCAACGCTTGTCGTATTCATCCATATGGATCAATGGATGGCGTAGTATGTCAGCGACTTCTGATTCCTCATTTAAGCCGTGTTGTTGAGCATATTCTGATGATGTCACCGCACACACTTGCTCTGTGAATAAAGAGTGTCGCTCAGCACTATTGAGCTTTCCAAAATCAATAATCAATGCCTGATTTGATACTTCACGGATACTATCTGATAGCGTGATATTAAACTGTAGATGTGGGAAATTAGCTTGTAGTTCTGGCAGTAAAGGCAACAGCCAAAAGTGCGCGATACCGCTATTACTAATGATATTGAGCTGATTATCCTCTTGAGTATTTTGGCGTAGCCGTTCTGATGTCATTGCCAGCGCCGATAACAAAGGCTCAATGCTATCGTAGTATTGCAAGGCCTTTGAGGTAGGTTTTAATAACCGGCCGGCGCGATAAAACAGCAAGCAATTTAAATTCGCTTCCAAATTTTTAATGTGCTGCGATACTGCAGGTTGAGTACTCGTTAGCTCTTTGGCAGCAGCGGTAACAGTTCCTAGTCGCACCACAGCTTCAAAGGCGATCAACGCTTTGTGCGGCGGTAATTTTGACATCAGTCTTTTCATAAGTTTTTCTTATCATTTTGATTAGAACTTAGCTAATTGTCACTGGCGGATATACATGGTGAAATTGACATATAACTTGTTGATAACGCTATGGCCACATCATGACTATCCAAATAAAAGAACAGAATAATCGCCTGCAAATTATACTTGAGCAAAACAGTGCCGAATTTGAATTACCTGCACTTTGGCTCAGGGAACGCTCTCAAGAGTGCGATCAAATTGATACAAAAACCAAGCAACGTCTATGGAATCCACACTTATGCTCTGCCACTTTATCAATTCAACAAGCAAGTTTTAGCCATAACACTCTGCAAGTCACTTTTAGTGACAATCACAGTAGTGCTTATACTACTGATTATTTAAACGAGCAAGTGACTTGTTTCGACACCGGCTTACCCAAACCTTTTGCCTGGGGTGCCGATGATGACTTACCCGTGCGTTTTGATTGGCAAGAAATACAACGTAATCAACATTTGTTTGAGCATTCAGTCAGCGAGTTCCTACGCTACGGCCACCTAACTTTCTATAACACGCCTACTGAGAAAGACAGTTTACTTAATATTGCCGAAAATTACGGTTTTGTTCGAGAAACAAATTTTGGCCGCTACTTTGAAGTTTTCTCTAAACCTATGGCGAATGACTTAGCCTATACACCTCACGCTATTGGCCCACATACTGATAACCCATATCGCGAACCAGTACCGGGCATACAGCTACTGCATTGTTTGGATAATCAAACTCAGGGCGGGCTCACTACCTTAGTCGATAGCCTTAGCATCGCAAAATTGATACAAAAAGAGCACCCTCACGCGTATAAATTATTGACTGAAATTGTTGTCCGCTTTCGTTTTACTGATCAAGATTGCGAGTTGATTTCTTTCCATCCTCTTATTGAACAAGATAATTTAGGTAATGTACTTGGAATCCATTACAGTCCACGCTTAGATGATTTACCTTTACTTTCTCAAACCCAAACTGTTGAATTTCAAAGTGCGCGTAACATCTTAGGAATATTGTTATCGGATTCTCGCTTTGAGAGAACATTCAAACTCAACAAAGGGGAGCTAATGATGTTTGACAATAATCGTATCCTGCACGGGCGCACTGCATTTGATCCCAATCAAGGAGTGCGACATTTACAAGGATGCTACATAGATAGAGACGGGCCAAAGAGCTTGTACCGTGTCGCGAACAAAAACAAACCCAATGACAGGTAGCATATGATTAGCCAAGCGAAGTTCACTAAAATGATCGACGGCGACAAAGAAGATTACGATTTCTTAGAAGTGCTAGAAACGCAATACGCATCTGCTGTAGGCGAGCGTTTATATATTGCTTTGGGCGAACTCGATAGCTCGCTATCGGGCTATAAAGTCACCCGTTTAGAGCACAGCCTACAATCAGCTACTCGCGCGTACCGTGACGGAGCCGATATAGATTGGATAGTCAGTGCGCTACTACATGATATAGGTGATATGTACGCGCCTTATAATCACGATCAATACGCGGCGGTTATCTTAGCCCCATATGTGCGTGAGCAGTGTCGCTGGGTGATTGAAAAGCACGGGGTTTTCCAGCGTAAATACTATGCTGAACACACTAATGGCGACCCAGACTCTAGAGATCGATTTTACGATCACCCACTGTATGATGACGCGGTATATTTTTGCGAACACTGGGATCAAACCAGCTTCGACCCACAATATCAGCATTTACCACTAGAGTTTTTCAAGCCCATGTTAATGGAAGTCTTTAGTCGAAGCGTTAATCTTAAAGAGGTTTTATTACCAGGCATTAGAAGAGAGCTAACGGATCGCGCTATAGCAGCTCAAAGAGAGGAAGCGCATTCAATAACAGCCTAGGAGGCCGTCCGAGAGCAGACTGATCTACTGCGAACCAGTCTATTTGGCCAAATTCAATGCGCATTTTCGTTAATTAGAGCAACTACTCGCCTCAAATGAGCCCTAAATTTGACTCAAATCGTCTGACTCTCGCTACGATCGCAGTTCTCGGGCAGCCTCCTAGGAGTCTGTTCGAGAGCAGACTAATCTACTGCGAACCAGTCTATTTGGCCAAATTCAATGCGCATTTTCGTTAATTAGAGCAACTATTCGCCTTAAACGAGCCCTAAATTTTACTCAAATAGCCTGGCTCTCGCTACGACCGCAGTTCTCGGACAGCCTCCTAGGAGCCTGTCGGGTTTAACGCTAATCTACTGTGAAAAACAGAGCTGGCGCGCTACTTTTCTATTCATGTTTCCTTGCAGCTTTATAACATTCTCTATACAGAGGCATTTTACAGCCTCTGTAATGCTTAGCGCTTTAGTATTTAAGACAACTCATTTACCTCAAGTGTGCCTGCAATACGAATATCACTGTCCTCTTGCACGGTGTCCATACTTTCCTCACGCAAAGATTTTATCAAACCCACCATCATCACGATAATCACAAAAGTAAAAGGTAAAGCGCCGGCAATGGAGGCGGCTTGTAAAGCCTTTAATGCTTCTTTGCCGCCGAGTAATAAGATCACTAGAGTTACAAATCCCAGTAACACACCCCAGATAATACGTTGTTGAATAGGAGGCCTGCGCCCGAAAGAAAGTAGCCGACCTAACACTAAAGTACCTGAGTCAGCGGAGGTAACAAAGAAAACAACTACTACAAACAGAGCTGCTACTTTGGCAACTGTCGCTGCTATGCCTGGAGATAAAACATCAAACGCCGCATAGATAGTACCCGCGTAATCCCAGTTATTAACCGATGTTGTGTAAATGCTCATATCGGCGCCGTACACTGACTCATAAATACCTGCTGAGCCAATAACTCCAAACCAAATAATGGCTACTAATGACGGTACTAACATCACCCCAAATACAAACTCACGAATAGTGCGCCCACGCGAAATACGCGCAATGAACATGCCTACAAAAGCTGCCCACGCCATCCACCAGCCCCAGTAAAAGATAGTCCAACCACCTTGCCATGTACGCTCATCTGGACTGCGAGCTGTCCAGAGTGACATTTCAACGGCACTTGATACATACTCACCAAACGCGGTTAACGTACTGGCGATTACATAGTTAGCGTTGCTGGCAATTAGGAAATAGCAGACGATGACTATACAAATCCAAGTATTGAGTTCCGAGAGGATTCGAATCCCTTTAGCAACACCTGTAGTTGCTGAAAAGGTTGCCATTGCAGTTATCACTACAATTGAAATAATTGTTACGCTTTGAGATTTTTCTGCGAGTATTCCCAGTGAAATAAGACCGGAGCCTATTTGCTCTACTCCCAGCCCCAAAGTAGTTGCTATACCAAAGATAGTTCCAAATACTGCTAGAATATCGACAGTGTGACCAATAGGCCCGTAGATACGATCACCAATTAATGGGTACAAAGAAGAGCGCATTGACAGCGGCAGCCCTTTGCGAAAAGCAAAGTAAGCCAGTGACAAACCGACAATCGCATACATACCCCAGGCAATAGTTCCCCAGTGGAAAATCGTCAACCTAAGACCACCGGCAGCGGCTTCTGCTACGAGATCATTAGGTATCGGAAACCCTTTGTCACCCGGATTCAAACCCGCACTCAGTGCCGCTTGTTTTGCCTCGAAAAAACTGGCCACAGCCGCTTTTACTTCAGCGCTGAGAAATGGGTTACCCCACTCCAGCCGCTGGCAAAATGTATCATCGGCTCGGACATAGAAAAAAACAGCATACCCGCTCCCGTGCCACAGCCAAACAGCATGGAAAACCAAGCAAAATTACTGAATTCTGGTCTGTCGGTATCTTGCCCCAAGCGTATACGCCCAGACTTTGACACAGCGACAAACACACAGACGATAAATGCAGCCATCATTACTAAAATGTAATACCAGCCCAACGTTTGTTCGATCCAACTTTTGATCCCCAAAAATTGTGCGCTAGCAGTTTTTCCGAGCAACACTGTGTAGAGTATAAACACTGCCACCATAACGATAGCCGTGATGCCAAGCGTGGCGTTGAGGCCTTTCAAAATACCTCGTTTTTCGATGAGCTGATCGAGCTCTTTTTCACTGTACATATATGTTTCCTATTTAATGGTTGTTGTTATTTTTTGTATTAGCGGGAAATCACATTAGGAGTCTGTCCGAGAACTGGGACCGTAACGAGAGCAAGCTCATTTGAG
>Ga0105354_1001982_pt1 | contig 12420 bp, 8 predicted proteins | sample GOMGulsemesocosm_FD_83658 | JGI IMG/M metagenome (GOLD analysis project Ga0105354, IMG submission 83658) | Methane-oxidizing microbial communities from mesocosms in the Gulf of Mexico - GOM9B Gulf of Mexico | ecosystem: Environmental > Aquatic > Marine > Cold seeps | place: USA: Gulf of America...
AACAGCTTGAAGATCACCAATACGAGTCACTTCAATAAAAGTCGGTCCGTAATTTACCCGCGCACCCATCGCCTCTAGAACTTTAGCGAAGAGTTTGTCGCCCTGCACACTGTTACTGCCCACCCCATCAACGCGTACTTTTCCGCCTTTGATAGCGGCGGCGGCTAAAAAGTAGGAGGCTGACGATGCGTCGCCCTCGACCATAATGCTGCCGGGTGCTGTATATTTTTGACCGGCTTTAACGCTTAGGCGTTGATAGTTGTCATTGATTACTTCGACACCGAAAGAGTTCATAACATCAATGGTAATATCAATGTAGGGCTTTGAGACAAGATCCCCGTCTACCACGATCGTAAGATCGTCTTTCGCAAAAGGCGCAGCCATTAATAGCGCGGTTAAAAACTGGCTGGATATACTGCCTTTAATAGTGACTTCACCGCCTTTTAAGCCAGTACCGACAATCTTTAATGGCGGGTAGTTCTCGTCTTTAAGGTAGCTTATATCAGCGCCTAGTTGTCTTAACGCATCAACTAAGTCACCAATCGGACGCTCATACATACGAGGGTCGCCCTTAAGTTCGTAGTCGCCTGCGCCAACACAAAGTGCTGCGGTAATTGGTCGCATTGCGGTGCCTGCATTACCTAAGAATAACTCTGTATTCGCCATGTTAAAGCTGCTGCCTAAGCCTTGTACAGTACAGCGTGTGTTGTTATCGCTAAGTTGATAGTCAACACCAAGTGCGCTTAACGATTCAAGCATTCTGCGAATATCATCACTGTCTAGCAGGTTGGTGATTACCGTTTCGCCGCTGGCCATTGCAGCGAGAAGAAGAATTCGATTTGATAAGCTCTTAGACCCAGGGATTTGAACTTGTCCACCGACCTTGGCAATAGGCTCTAGTGTTAGGCTTTGCATTGATGCTCCGATGTTGTAAAAAATTGAGGAAGCTTAAATTACCTGCAAATAAGGCGTAGGTCGAGTGCTATTTATACTGTATTTGCGATCAAGGTTAAAGATTGATTTTTTTGTAACATTTATAGTGAAAAGCTCGCTCAATGTGATATTTTGCTGCGCTTTGATTTTGAAAATAGGGATAGCAATGATTTCTGGCTTTGACTATGGGACCTCTAATTGTGCCATTGGTGTGATGAATACGGCATCTTCTAATGCACAGCTGTTGCCACTTGAAGGTGATAATGCATTTTTACCTTCGTCTTTGTACGCGCTTGGACGGGAACTTATCTGCGAAAGTGTTGCAAAGGGCGTCGAATGCAGTCAAGTACAGGAAGAATATAAGCTATCTCGCGCTTTAAATCTAAATATGGCCACTCGATTTCGCGCACAAGAAAGTATTGCTTCTGCGGAGCAAACGCTATTTTACGGGCGTGAGGCTTTTAGTCAGTATTTTTCATTGCCGGGTGAGGGGTATTTTGTAAAGTCTGTTAAATCGTTCTTAGGTACAAGTGGTTTAAGGCCTGCATTTATCGATTTTTTTGAAGATATTGTCACTGCCATGATGATGGAAATAAAGCAACGTGCTGAACGACAGTGTAATGCACTTTTGACGCATACTGTCATCGGAAAACCTGTTAATTTTCAAGGTTCTGATGCTGATCAGTCGAATGGACAGGCCTTGGCAATTTTAGAGACTTCAGCAAAAAGAGCAGGATTTAAAAGTGTTGAGTTTTTGTATGAGCCAATAGCGGCAGGCATAGATTTTGAAAAATCACTGAACCAGAATAAACGGGTACTTGTCGTTGATATTGGTGGGGGAACGACCGATTGCGCTATGGTATGCATGGGTCCTGGGCATATCAATAAAACGGATCGGCGCGCAGATTTTTTGGCGCATGTTGGTGAGCGAATCGGAGGGAATGATTTTGACATCCAATTAGCAGCAAATACCTTATTGCCTTTGTTTGGAATGAAGTCGGTTTTAAAAAATGGCTTACCGATGCCGACCCAGGCGTACTGGGATTGTGTATCAACGAATGATGTGGGTGCTCAGCAAAGTTTTAATAAGCTTGAGACAAGCCTAACGCTGGAGCGTTTGTTGTTAGAGACAACAGAGCCTGACCTATTAACACGTTTTATTAAAATGCGCACTAATCATCAGAATCAGCAATTAGTGCGCTGCGCAGAGCAGGCAAAAATAGCATTATCAGAACAAGCTTGTACTCAGGTAGCGTTAGATTTTGTAGAAAATAGCCTCAGTTGCTCTGTTCAGTTAGAGCAAATGCAGCATGCGGTTCGCCGTCCGCTAAAGGGTATGATTCGGTTGATGAATGAAGCAATTTTACAGGCGTCAGTATCTCCAGATTTAATTTACATCACAGGCGGGTCGGCAAAGTCCCCAGTAATACGCCAAGCTATAGAAAAGAGTATTGGCAATGTTCCGGTAATAGACGGCGATCACTTTGGTAGTGTCGCTAACGGACTCACTGTGTGGGCGGATAAGATTTTCAGATAATGGCATGCATCAATGCGACAGATCTATTATTAAAAGCTTGAAATCAAGGGCCAATAAACGCCTTTTTATTGATCCAGATGCATGGTTTTGCATCGTGTTTATAGCTTATAAAACATCAAATGATGTGTTTCTATGCGCTTTTAAATTAATGGCTAGTAGTTGGGCTAGCGCTTTGATATGTTCTATGAAGACTCAACGCTGTTGTTTTTTTGTTCGCTTTAAGTGCTTCAATAAATTTGGTCAAAAATCCGCGGCGCTGTACTTTAAAAAAGGAATTATACGAGTTTAATAAAGAGCCGTTAACGCTACTAAATCGTCAAAGGTTTGCTGCCAGCCTTTGTAATTTGTAAAACTGCATTTAATATGCGGTTTTACTTTAGGGATTTATTATTGACTCTATGGCTCTTGCTGATAAAGGTTTGTAAGCTATGCCAGAGACAAAAGCGTCGCCAAATCCAATGAACTCTCAAGAGCAATCTGTCGTAGCTGCCAAAAGAAAATCCAAATTTACTTATCTCTTTCACGTAAAGCAAAAACTTACCTTTAAAAATACCTTCTCTGGATTACTTTTCTTATTATTATCCTTAGGGATGAGCTTTATCGTGCCTAGTGTACAAGTAGCATGGGTGGTTGCTGTACTATTAATGACCATATACCTGTTTGCTTTTGAAATAGTACGTATAGACATAGCGGCAATAGGTGTCATGGTTTTTTTGGGACTTACTTCTGTTTTAGCGCCTTTTATGGGGTTAGAGCAAGGTTTGGTGGATCCACAGCAGCTCTTTATTGGGTTCTCATCGAATGCGGTTGTTTCTATCATCGCTGTCATGATTATTGGGGCGGGCTTAGATAAAACCGGCTTAATGGGGAAAGTGGCACAGCAAATACTAAAAGCAGGGGGGACTTCTGAAAAGCGGATTATTCCTATTGTTTCAGCCACTGTTGCTATTATTTCAAGTTTTATGCAAAACGTTGGCGCTGCCGCTTTATTCATTCCTGTCGTTGGTCGCATAAGTGCTAGAGCTAGCCTGCCTTTATCTCGATTGTTAATGCCGATGGGATTCTGCGCAATTCTAGGCGGGACTGTTACTATGATAGGTTCCAGTCCGTTGATTCTATTAAATGATTTGTTGATCACATCCAACCAAGGATTACCAGAATCGTTACAAATGGATACTTGGGGGCTTTTTTCGGTTACGCCTATTGGTCTTACCTTGATTGCTGTTGGTATTTTATACTTTGTTGTTCTAGGGCGTTTTGTACTGCCCAAGGCCGTTGATAAAGAGAGCAAATCTTCATCGCCAATGCATTACTTTAAAGAGGCCTATGGTTTAGATTATGGGTTGATTGAAGTGTTAGTGCCCAATGACAGTGCCTTGATTGGTGCAAACTTAGAGCAGGTTGAGTCGCCAAATGGTGTCAGGATGATCGCCGCGCAATTTCCAAACGGCAGTGTGCGTATTGGCCCTGGAGGTTTAAATAGAATGGTGGGTATCGATGCTAACACTGTATTAGGGGTAATGGGGTCCCCTAGCCAGCTCAGTGCCTTTTGTAGCAAGTATACCTTGCAACTACGCCCGGAAATGGATTCCTTTGCCGATGCGCTCAGTGCTCAAAAAGCCGGTATTGCAGAAGTGGTTGTACCGCCAAATTCTAAACTCATTGGCAAGTCAGCGATAGACTTAAGGCTTAGAAATAATACTGGGATGTCGCTAATGGGGTTGCACAGAGCGGGTCAAACGACGGGTGCTGGTGAAAATGTACGCGCCATAGAATTACAGGCGGGAGATACGCTCATTTGTCATACAACGTGGGAGGCGCTGTCACGACTGGAGAGCGACAGAAATTACATTGTCGTCAACAAAGATTATCCAATAGAAGAGCTAAGAGAGCACAAAATTGCATGGGCGTTAGCTTTTTTCAGTATTGCTATTGGCATGGTGCTTTTTACAGATGTGAGATTATCTATTGCATTGTTATCAGGTGCTTTGGGAATGGTGATTACTAATGTCATAAATATAGATGAGGCTTATAAAGCGGTCAGTTGGAAAACCGTTTTTTTACTGGCCAGTTTAATTCCATTAGGAATGGCTGTCGAAAGCTCAGGAACTGCCGCTTGGATCGCCAACAATACTTTGAAATGGTTAGACGGGGTGCCGATCTGGGGGCTGCAACTAGCGGTGGCTGTATTGGCTACATTCTTCTCATTAGTCATGTCTAATGTTGGGGCCACTGTCTTGTTAGTGCCTTTAGCAATCAATATTGCCATAGGGGCAGGCGGTGATCCCGCTGTTTTTGCCTTGGTAGTGGCTCTGGCAACTTCCAATGCTTTTTTGATACCAACTCATCAAGTAAATGCACTAATTATGGGACCTGGCAGTTACAAGGTAATAGATTTTATTCGTGCCGGCGGAGTGATGACGCTGCTTTTTTTAGTAGTATTAATCAGTCTGATTAATACTATTTACTAGGGATTAGTTGTTAATTATTGATTTGTGTTTTAAATACAATGGGTTGCTGCTTCTCTTTGGACGCTAATTCTGTTAGTTTTTGGTATTTAGGCTAAACAACCGTTTTATTTGAGATGCTGCAATTGCTGGATTTTTACGAGATAGCTGGTTATTATTCGCATCCAAATTTTATTAATAGACCGCTATCTGTAAAGATTATTAATTGATAATACTTTCAGATAGATTTCAACATCGATATAACTTAAAGGATAGCAACATTATGCCTACAGCAAGCGCTCGTCACCTATTAGTGGCCTCAGAAGAATTATGTAATGATATTAAAGAACAAATAGCAGCAGGTGCAAGCTTTGCTGAAATGGCAAAAGAGCATTCTTCTTGCCCTTCAGGGCGCAGCGGTGGTGATTTAGGCACTTTCAGCAAAGGTCAAATGGTTCCTGAGTTTGACAAAGTTGTTTTTGAAGAGGCGATCAATGTTGTACACGGGCCTGTGAAAACTCAGTTTGGTTACCACTTGTTAGAAACAACTGAGCGTAGCGACTAATATCTGCTATCAAAGGTACAGCACTGTCTGTGCCTTTTATTTCAATATTACTTTGATATAGCTAGTTCTATCCAAGCTTCACCTCGTTGTGTTACCTTCTTATTTTCCTCATAATAATGTCTCGTTTCAGCGAAACTTTAGTTAGTTTGCATACAGAACCAACCGCCTGTAGCGAATGTCTCACTCATCCAACCTGAACACTATTCGTTTAGTTGTTTTCAATAGCCAAGCGCCCAGATGTCGTGGAACTCATCTTGAACGATTAAATAGCGCTCGCTACGGCCATGTTTCTGGATGAAAACTCGTTATAAATCATCGGGACAGTTTTCTTTATTCCCGTTAAGTGTGGGTTTTTAAAGAGCTTTATGTGTTTTGGATTGCATATGTCAAAGAAAAATGTGAAAGTGATTTTCTGTTTTATACTATAATGGGATCTCATTATATATTTGGGCTTAATCGGGAGCAATTTTGAACTTCTTCAAGAATAACTTAGACTTATCAAGTAATAAGCATGTGCTTAGCAATACGGTAACGAGACAAATTGTTAACGTCGAAAAGCTGACACTTAGCTTAACCAGTAAAGTCGATGATTTTTATGAAGAGGAGTTAGATAAAAAGTATGTCGAGTCAGCTAACTTAGATTCTAAAATTCTACTACACACAAAGCGCGATCCCAAAAGCATTACGATCAAAGAGTTAACGCTTAAGAAAGAAAAATTGGATGAGATAATCAAACCTCACCAAGAAAGCAATCGTAAAATTCTCGATGGGATTGTGAATGTATTAATTGAGAAAAAAAATACTCGCCGACACTTTGAAATCATTCTCGGCACTTTGCTACTTAATTATCCTATTGATAAAAAAGACGCTAAATTTGATAAGCGCAATGAAATAAGTAAAGTGCTAAGGCCTATTTATCAAAGCGCATTAATATCGCTGTTAATTGAAAAACTACTCAATGACGGCTATTCATTTAAATCTGAATATTTAACAGACTTATTATTGCCACTTAAAGATGGGAGCGAAGAAGCCCAACAGGAGGCGTTGATAGAATTTCAAAAGATAATGGTGGAAATACTATATTTAAAAGAAATGGGCTATGTCTCGCCTAAATCTTTAGAAATTTTATCCCGATCAGGTGAAAATAATTTACTAGATCAACAAAATAGAGATGCTTTACGAGCGCAAAGCATTATTAGCACTAAAGAGTTTCATCATTTTGGAATAGGCGCTTTAAAAATTAAGCCTGTTCAGATTCAACCGGCGCCCGTTGAAAAAACAAATGTAAAGCTTGATGCAAGGCAGAAAAAATTGTTCGCAGATAAAAGAGAAGAAAAGCATCAAGTTCTCGTGCAGAAAGCTGAGCGAACAGCATTAATGCAGCAAGCCGCTCGGTTTGCATTTATAAGAGATGTGATGGATTCAAATCTTGACGGGCCAACTGAAATTGATGATCTGTTAAAAGTTTGTCAAGTTTACACTTCTTTCATGTTGTCAGTTAAAGGCTCCGTTGATAAAGAGTTGAATATAAAAGCTTATGGCATCATGAAAAAGCAAGCAGCAGCGGGCGAAATAAATCTTTTATTTACGGAAAAATTATTAGCAATGATGGGACGGTTCCCCATCGGTAGCGGTATTTATTTTATGGATTTACGCCGTAATGCCAATGAGTTTGGCAGTGTAGATAAAGCCATTGTCACGGGTATGAACCCTCAAGATGCTGATGAGCCCGAAGTAAAAAGAGTAACCACCAAGTATAAATACAAATTAGACACGGGTACTGTCAGGGTGCCCAAGAAGATTAATCTGTATTTTGAAGAAGCAAGAGAGGACCAGTGTTTTACCCCCAGATTGAAAATGCGCTTTAAAACTCAGTTTAAAAGCGAAGATGCTGATTTGCTGTATAGTTTTAGAGCTAATGACGAGTTTAGAACCTTGGCCGTGTCTGAAACTAAACTCTGGTAATCTCTCAAGTCCTGATTTAGGCTACCTCTCATTCATGTTAACCAACCTGACACTAAAGACATCTAATTTAAAGTCCGTGTTTTATTATTTCAAAACCTCAGTCTATATACTTTGCTCAATATCCCTGCGTCTCTGTAGAATCAATTTCCAAAGTAAGAACAATGCCTGAGGCAGGCTTCCTTTGTACTGTTCTTTATTTGGTATAGCAAAAATGATCAATTGTTGTGAATAAAATCACGTAAACTATTGGCTTTAAATGACTGATCAAAGCTAAAGAAGGGAGGAGCAGCCTTTAATAAAATATTGTTTCAATTTTTATACTTGTTCGTGCCAGTCATCAATATCATCTATAAACTCTTTACCCACTAAGGATATGAAAAATGAGCACTTCAGCAGAGTCTGTCGTCAGCAGTGTCGAAGAAATAAGCACATCAACTAAGAATACTAAGCGTAATCCGATGTTAACGGAGCCGGTGTTTTCTCTATTTTTGCGCATGGCCATGCCAATCATATTCGGCCTATTGGTCAATGGTCTCTATAACTTTGTCGATGCTATATTTATTGCGCGTGCAGTCGGAACAGCCGCTATTGGTGGGGTGACTGCTGTCTTTCCAATACACATGGTGTTGATTAGTTTGTCGGGCATGATGGCTGGAGGGATGGCTTCTATATTATCCCGCAAGTTAGGCGCACAAGAGCATGGACATGCTAATACCATTTTTAGTAGCGCTATTTTCCTAAGTGTGATCAGCGGGGTGTTTTTTGCTGCGCTAGTGATTCTGTTTAAAGGTGATATATTTAATTTTTTAGCCATGCCGATGAATTTACAGTTTTACGCCGATCAATACATAACACCGATCGCGATATTTGCTTTTATCAGCTTTAGTTCGGGCGTCTATTCTGATGGATTTCGTGCCGAAGGGAAGTCCATGGAGATGATGAAAATGCTAGCACTGTCTTCGGTGCTCAATATTTTTCTCGATGCACTATTTTTATTTGTATTTGATTGGGGGGTGCCAGGTGCAGCTTGGGCGACCGTGTTATCAATGGCGCTCTCACTGGTATACGGTATTAAAGTAATGCACTCATCCGATCACTTAATAAAATTTGAGTGGTCCAAATGTCGTTTTGAGCCTAAGTTGCATTTAGAAGCAATAAGCCTAGGAGTACCGGTGTTTTTGTCTTATACCGGTTACGCGGTGATGTTAAGCGCAGTTAACTATGCAATAGTAACCGTAGGCGGGGATAAGGCAGAGTTGTTAATTAGTGGCAATGGCATATTCAATCGTACTTTTATGTTGATATTTCTACCTGTGCTGGGGATGATGATTGCTTTTCAAACGTTCGCAGGATTTAACTATGGGGCTAAACAATATGCCAGAGTGGCGGAGGTTCTCAAAGTCTCAATACTGACTAGTGGGGCTTACGCACTGGTTTGTTCGGTGTTTATGATACTTAAACCACAATGGCTATTTCAGTTGTTTACTCAAGACCAAGCACTCATAGCGGCAGCATCTGAAATATCCAGTATTACCTTTATAGGCTTTTTTACTATAGGTATTGCCATGATGTGTCCTGCTTTATTCCAAGCGTTGGGTTTTGCCAAGCCTGCCGCATTTTTAAATGCCTTTCGTACTTATATATTACTATTGCCAATGTTGTGGCTGTTATCGAGTGAGTACGGTATTAAAGGGATTTGGTGGACTTTTCCGGTGATAGATCTTATCGCATCTATTTTGATTGGTGGGTATTGTTATTTCTTCGTGAAAAAAATGGTGGCGAAGTAGGGGGGGTAAAGCGTAAAAAGCACCTCAATAAGAGAATTGAGGTGTTTCTAAGAGGTTGTCCGAGAACTGCGCTCGTAGCGAGAGCAAGGTTAATTGAATAAAATTTGTTGCTCTTTTGAGGCGAATAGTAGGCTATTTAACGAGAATGAACAGTTGAGTTACGCCAGCGAAGTAAAAATCCTTCAATATCTAAAATGTATACTCAAGCTCAATTGTACTCTTCTAACGTGTTGCGCTAGACCGATAAATTCCTAGTTTATAAAAACAACGAACTCTCATGTCCCATTGTGAGTGTATTTGCTACTATCTCTCATCTGGATTGCCTCTATAGAAATGAGATCAAAGAAATGACTAAATTAAGTGTTAATTTAAATAAAATCGCCTTGCTTCGAAATTCACGGGGCCGAGATTTTCCAAATGTTGTCAATTTCGCGCAAAAATTTATGAATCTAGGTGTTCAAGGTATTACTGTTCACCCTAGACAAGATGAGCGACACATTACCCAGCAAGATGCATATGATTTAGGTGACTTGTTACACGACAATAAAGGGGTTGAATATAATATAGAAGGTTATCCTTCTGCTGATTTTATGGCGTTGGTTGCACAGATCAAACCAACACAATGCACTTTAGTGCCTGATGCTCCTGATCAGTTGACTTCAGACCATGGCTGGGATTTGACTAAAGACATGCTGCTCGTTCAAGAGACGTGCGCGCAGCTAAAAAGCATGGGAGTGCGCGCGGCTATTTTTCTCGATCCAAATGTTGATCATGTAGAGCTTGCGGCTAAATCAGGTTGCGATAGAGTTGAGTTTTACACAGAATCTTTTGCTGCAAGTTTTGCGACTGATCAAGCTAAATCTGTTTATAGCGAATATCAAAAAGCAGTCGCGCGCTCCATAGAGCTCGGTATTGAGGTCAATGCAGGCCACGATTTAGATTTACAAAACCTTCCTAAATTTTTACAAATCCCGGGTGTGCTGGAAGTCTCGATTGGCCATGTTTTAACCGTTGAATGTATTGAGCAAGGTATGCAAAGTGTTGTGGCCCAATACCTGGAAATTTGTAAAAACAGTGCATGATAAGGCCTTTGTGCCTAGAGCCTTCGAAACATTACAATGCCTTTTATCTGTAAAAGGCATTTTTCTTTGCTTTAAGAAGAAAGTTAAACAAGGTAGGGTTTTAGTAAAAATCCTAGCCTTATGCTTAAATGTTATGTTTTAAGGTGAAAAATCAATATAATTTACGTATTATTACGAATAAAAGTAACTAGCAGTGAGGGTAACGAGTTTTTATATGTATAACCTTAGTCAGTCTGTCACATGGAAAAAACTACAGCAATTAGCATTATCATCAGCCGATGATCGTATTTCAGATGCATTTGTTGATAATCCTAAAAGATTTGATCAGATGAGTTTGCGCCTTGATGGTCTGTTTTTGGATTACTCCAAAAACTTATTATCAAAAGAGGTGTTAGATACTTTAATACAATTAGCTGAGCACTCTCCACTGCGCCAGCGCCGCGCACAAATGTTCTCAGGTGACATCGTAAATATTACTGAGCAGCGTCCGGTTTTGCATACAGCGCTTCGTAATCGCAGCACTGATCCGGTCAAGGTTAACGGCGAAGATGTGATGCCTGAAGTGCGCGCAAGTTTAGAAAAGCTAAAAGCCTTCACTGATGAAGTGCGCGATGGTAAGTGGTTAGGTTACACCGGTAAAAAAATCACTAATGTGGTTAATATTGGTATCGGAGGTTCTGATTTAGGGCCGAATATGGTTTGTAGGGCGCTGTTAGAACAGCGTCATGAGCGCTTAAAAGTGCATTTTGTCTCCAATGTCGACGGGCTTCATATTAGTAAAGTCTTAAAATCTTTGAACCCTGAGACCACTTTGTTTATCGTCTCAACTAAGACTTTTTCTACTCAGGAAACGCTGCTTAATGCCAATAGCTCTAAGAGCTGGTTTTTACAGCAGGCGAGCGAGCAAGATGTGTCTAAGCACTTTGTCGCGGTATCGACTAACCAAGAAGCGGCGATGGCGTTTGGTATTAATCAAGAGAATATCTTTGGCTTTTGGGATTGGGTAGGAGGCCGTTATTCGCTTTGGTCCAGCATTGGATTACCGATAGCGCTTTCTATTGGTTATGAAGGTTTTATTGAGTTGCTTGAAGGCGCTTACGAAATGGATCAGCATTTCATCAACGCGCCGCTTGAAAAAAATATGCCAGTATTGATGGCGTTAATTGGTATTTGGTACATTAATTTTCTGGGCGCTGAAACTCAGGCTATCTTGCCTTATGATCAGGCTTTGCATCAGTTGCCTGCGTTTTTGCAGCAGCTTGATATGGAGAGTAATGGTAAGTCAGTAGATGTCGAGGGTCAGTTGTTAGATTACAAAACGGGGCCTATCGTTTGGGGGCAAACTGGATCTAACGGCCAGCACGCTTTTTTCCAATTGTTGCACCAGGGTAATCGCTTTGTGCCGGTTGATTTTATCGCCACGCTTAACGTCGGTGGTAATAATACTGATCACCATTTTGCGCTGCTCACTAATATGTTGGCGCAGGCCAATGCGTTTATGGTGGGTGACCAGGGTAATGATACGCAGGCGCATGTTAATTGCCCGGGCAATCGACCAAGTAACGTGCTGTTATTAGATGAAATGACGCCGCGCAATTTAGGTGCATTGATTGCGCTCTACGAGCATAAGGTTTTTGTCCAGGGGGCTATCTGGAACATTAACTCATTTGATCAATGGGGTGTTCAGTTGGGTAAGCGTCTGGCAACAGAGATAAGTAGTGATATCAAAAATAAGAGTGCTGATTTTGACCCCTCTACTCAAGGTTTGATGAACTTAATTAAAGAGCATATTAGTTAAACAGCATAAAAGGCCTTTGCATCGTGATGATGGTGTAAAGGTTTTATCTTTATACATGGGTAACCAAGGAGGGTTGACCATTGTTGCATTTAGGCTTTATGAGCTCGCTTTTTTTGTCGAGGCTTGCTGATCAGGTAATACTTTTTTTAGTCCCCCTCGTTATATTCCAATTGACCTCAGATGCAGCGCTCTCAGGTTTTGCCTTTTTTGTTGAAACCTTGCCAAGATTTATCGCATTCCCTATTTGCGGTATTTTGACAGACTTCTATTCTCCATATCGGCTCTTAAGTCGTAGTCAGCTGGCAC
>Ga0105354_1001984_pt1 | contig 12404 bp, 6 predicted proteins | sample GOMGulsemesocosm_FD_83658 | JGI IMG/M metagenome (GOLD analysis project Ga0105354, IMG submission 83658) | Methane-oxidizing microbial communities from mesocosms in the Gulf of Mexico - GOM9B Gulf of Mexico | ecosystem: Environmental > Aquatic > Marine > Cold seeps | place: USA: Gulf of America...
AGTCGATAAAATGCCAAATTCTACTAAAACTTTAAGTTTTTTTCCTTTTGACAGTAAGGCGTAGGCATGATATGATTGTTTTATATCCTGCACTGTTATAGCTATTTTATCATGAAATTTGATGTAATAGATGTTGTTTTCTATTATTTTCGCTACAAACTTTTTATTAATGACGGTAGATGAAGGGCTCATAACACGTAAATTTTAAACAAAGATAGATTATTTTATTTAAAAATTATATTTAATCGTGTGTTTTGTGCGTTTAATCAGTTTTAATGTATTTTTAGTGTGTTTATATTGTTGTTTAATCGAAATAAATTTATTTCTTTTTTGTTACTCAATAAAATAGCATAGCTTTTGGATTATGAAAGATGTGTTTTTACTGAATGCTGTTTGTTATGATAGCTAGTGTATGTAACCGAGCCTGTATTAAATTATTGTTGTTATGAAATAAACGCCTTAATTAATAGGGGGAATAGTGTGATGGTTTTAAATGTCGTATATTTTCCCTCTAATTCTATTTAACATAATATAAATTATAAGCCAAATCAGTATGTTTTTCTGAAAACGAAAAAAGCATCTGCTTTGACGTTATAATGTCTATTATGTCAAGCCTTTCAGGTAAATAGAAATCTCAGTGAGAATTTTTTTCTTAATGGATATACTAATTTCTCTTATAATTTGCCGTTATGCTAAATTGCCACACGGCCAACTACACAGATTGCTTTGTAATATTTAATTTAGAACCTAAAATTAAATATCACACGCAATTTGCCATCACACTGCCAACGCACAAGTTTTTATTTCTGCCAGCCCACAAAAAAAAGGTTTATTCTTTCTCTCCCAACACACACATAAGTTATAGCAAATTCTCTCCATAACATTACGTTCAGTTTGCCATAACACATGTTTTGCCAGCACACTTATTATGTTAATATGACATTCATTATCTACTAATTATGTTAAATAGAAATTACTTTCTCAGTTCATTTTTTGATTTACTCCATAGCATATCAAAAATAAATTCCTGATAACGACTTCTAAAATTATCATCATCTGAATATTTCTTAAAAATACTAGTATTGGTAAACATCATATTCTGCATTAGATCTTTAACTAAAGTGTTTGACTCCTCACGTGCATTAGATTTATCTGAATTAAGAATAGACATTAAGCCGTCTATATCTTTCTCTAGCTTTAAAGGGATGTCTTTTGTTAAAACAGCTTCTGCGTCTTTAGCATCAATACCTTCTCCCCAATCAATATCTCCAAAACGATTATTAAATGAACTTACAATACTTTCTAATGTGTCAAATTCAGATTCTGACATTCCTCCTCCTATTTCAACAGGTATTGGTTCTACATAACCTTCAGCATCTTCCATAGCAATATTTACTTTGTCATTTATTCGACTAGTTCGATAACTATCCATATCAATCACTTCCAAAACGTTTTCATCATTTGGCTCCTCTGGTATTGTTAAATGTGGAATTAAATGTTTTAAGGTTAACCATAGCATTTCCCAATATGGTTTTTTAATATCCATAATCCTTGAGAGATAACTGTAAGTTCTAACAAATGTCTTTGCATTACTCTTGAATTGAACTTGTTGATCTAGGATTAAATCTTCATTAAAGTTTCTAACAATTTGATCTACGATACTATCTAGTTTGCTTCTATCCGTACTTTCATCATAATAATCTTCAAAAAACTCTTTGAGCAAGTCTTCATCATAGATTTGAACTTCATCCAATCCTTCTTGTAAATCATTGAGTTTATTTGGATCTGTTTCACTACTGAGTATTGTAGTTGTGTAATACGGCTGAAATGCTTCTTGTATATCTTCTAATTCATTAAAGAAATCCAGTACAAAAGTTTCTCTCTTATGCGGTTTCTTAGCTCTATTTAACCTTGAAAGAGTTTGTACTGCTTGCACATCCGATAATTGCTTATCAACATACATAGTGTGCAGTAATGGCTGATCAAAACCTGTTTGGTATTTGTCTGCTACAATTAGAAATCGATATTCATCTTTATTAAACTGTAATGGAATATCGTTCAATCCATCCTCAAAAGCATTCATTTTTTCTTCGGTAAGCTCTTCATCTGTTGTCCAATGTTTTTTCTTGCCAGAAAATGCTACTATTGTCTTATAAGTTGAATTAATTTCTTTTAAGTAGCTATCGAAAGCCTCCTTATATTTCATTGCCGAAATAATGGATTTACAAACTACCATAGCTTTTGCCTTGTTATCAATTCGCATACGCACATGCATATTAAAATGATCAACCATTATTTTTGATTTCTCTGCAATAGCAATATCGTGACCTTCTACAAAAGCACGTATCTTCTTATTTGCTTTCTTAGTATCAAATTGTTCCTCTCCTGATGAGACTTCATTTTGTTTTACCTTGTAAAAGGATTTCCAAGTGGTGTAATTCTTTAAAACATCCAAAATAAACTCTTCTTCGATAGCTTGTTTCATACTATAGGTATGGCAAGGCAAATACTTAAAATGTTCTTCTCCATGTTCATCTTTGTAGGCTTGTTCTCTACCAAATGTCTCTAAAGTTTTGTTTTTTGGAGTTGCCGTAAATGCATAATAACTCGCATTATTCAGCATCTTACGTCCTTCAATTAAATGATTGAGTAAATCTTCAGTATTAATTTTCCCTGACTCATCTCTAGGAATCTCATCAGCATTTATGTCTGCAAATAAAGCATTCATACTTGCCGCTGCTTCACCGCTTTGACTACTATGAGCTTCATCAATCATGATGGCTACATTCTTAGTTGTCATATCCTGTACAGTTTTTAAAACAAAAGGAAAGGTTTGTACTGTACAAGTAATTATTTTTTTGTTATTAGCCAAAGCCAATCTCATATGAGTAGTCTTACTATAAGAATCTTCCTCAGGATCTAAAGCTTTTATATCTTTCACATTTCCTGTAATGGCTTCCACCATTTTTTTTACTTGTGCGAAAGATTTGATATTGTTTCTTATTTGTTCATCAAGTACTTTTCTATCTGTAACTACGATTACACTATCAAAAAGTGGTGTCGTGTTATCTTTACCAAATAAAGACACTAACTGTAATGCTAACCAAGTAATTGAATTAGATTTCCCTGAACCGGCTGAATGTTGGACTAAATAACGCCCTCCTACTCCATTTTCTTTAGTGTGAGCTAATATCTCTCTAACAGCAGTTAATTGATGGTATCTGGGGAAAATCTGAATACGCTTTGTTTTACTCGTTTCTGGATTAGTTTCGCTTATTAGTGTCGCAAATTTTTGAATAATGTTACTTAAACTCGATTTACTTAATACCTCTTCCCATAAATAAGCTGTTTTTTGTCCATTTGGATTAATAGGGTTACCTGCTCCAAAAGGAGGAAAAGGTTTTCCTTCATTTAGTCCTTTATTGAATGGGAAAAACGCTGTGTTTTTATGGGCTAATGATCCCGCCATATATACCTGGGTAGTATCAATAGCAAAATGTACCATACAGCGACCCAAATTGAATATCTTATCTTTTGGGTTACGATCATACATGTATTGTTTTATCGCATTTTGGACCGCCTGATAAGTAAAAGCATTCTTTAATTCTGAAGTTATAATTGGTAAACCATTTAAGAAGATAGTCAGATCCAACCTGTTCTTATGTGTATCTGCATAAATTAGTTCCTCTGTTACTGAGAATATATTTACATCATACCTTTCTTTATCCTTGACATTGTAACTCGAGTTTGGCTCTGGATAAAAGAACATAACTGTTTTATCTAAATGTACAAAGCCTTTACGTAATACATCAATAATTCCTTTTTCTTGTATTCGTTTATCCAAACGAACCAGAAAAGAACGTTCTCCTTTTTTTTGAATATAATTGTAAGTATCCAACTGTGTCTTTTCAATAAAAGCCATGAATTGAACTTTATTCATGCAAAATTCTCTATCAAAATCATTTGATATTGACTCTACATAACCTTGTTCTTTTACAAGGTGTTTTACAATAAGTTTTTGTAATGCTTTTTCGGATGTATCTGTAGTTTTAATCATATCAATTATAATTCCTGTATTTTAAATTGCATACCTCTAAAATCGCCACTTCCATCTCCTGCATTTCTGTCGAAAGTATGCTGTTTGATTTGGTACATTAATACCAAACCTTTATCATCTAGATATTTTTTTAATAAATCCGTACGGATGTAATCTGATTCTTGTTTAAGTATTTCATCTTCTTCATATTCAACCGAGACAAAAGCCCTTTCACCATTTTCGTCTATAATTTGAAAATTTGTAGGATCAGCTTTTAAATTGAGATACTTACCAATGTTAGGTGAAGGTATATTTCCTCTTATTGATGGATAAACTTCAGAATCAGATTCCCAAGAATACTCAACAATTGCTGGTGTAATATTAAGTGAAACTTGTATCGGAACTAATTCTTTTTCTTTATTTGCTAATTTTTTCTCAAATATTCTGTCAAGCATAAGTCCACTACTTTTAAAAGTAGTGTCAATCTTATGTGTTTCAGTAGAAGGGATTAATCCTATGTTACTCTTCATATCAGGTATACTATCTGCCCAATATAATTCCCCTAAATAAGTATTATTTATGGAGTTCTCTAAGTGGAGATCATGATCCCAGTCCATTGTTCTATTAAGAATTTCCACTTCTTTACCCTCGATATCTTCTTTTTTTACAAGACAGGGTTCAACCAACAAAAAAGATCTTACATTGTAAGAATTTTCGCTTTTCTCATTTTCTACAAAATACCCATAAAGTAGTGTGAATTCCTTTGAATCAAACTGCTGTTTAAAAACTTCTTTAAGACTATCAAATTTCTCTATGGATGTCCAATTTTCAGAATCCGATTTTTCTGCGAGCAACTTCTCTGAATATAACTTTATATTTTGGTTTTTCTTTAACGGGTTACTTACTTCAATTTGAACATCACTAAGTCGTGCATAAAACCTTGTAAAACTTGTATCTCCTTTATAAAACACTGGTAATTCTCCAATATTTAAAAGGTGACCAGCATATTCAAAATAAGCATTCCATGAGTATTTTTTTCCTAATCGATCTATCTTACCTTCCATTCCATATTTACTAGATCCAAAGTAGAAATCTTTATCAATGCCATTAGGTAAATCACCATAGGTTTTAGACTCATATCCAGCCCTTAATAAACGTTTATATATATAGGCAACAGCTTCCAAATGACCTACATGAGTACCATCTAATAATCTTGGAATTGTGTAGGTAACAAAATCACCAGATAATGGGTCTGGATCTGGTCCTGAAGACCATGTTATTTTCACTTTACTCATATCGTCTTCAGTAACTTCATCCCATAATTCTGTTGATAAAAACTTATATTGATTAAAAGATTCTGACTCTCCTTCAGGCAATTCAAAAACACCTAAATGAATTGCTAAATCAATAATATGTTTGAAACTATCTATAACTATGTAATGATATGATGGTGCAACTGGATCTGAACTAAATTGAAGATTATAAACAGTTTCGGCATATCCTTTTAGTACTTTATTCACGAATTCTTGGTCGTTTTGCCTTCTTAGGCAAACTCCATATGCAATCCCCGATAATCTTTCATATATATATAAACGTTTCTTATTAGCATATTCCTCTATTTTTGAAAATATAAAGCTTGGGTTTGTGGTACCATATTCAAGAAGTTTTTTGGTGGCTTCATCTCTCGTATTATGTGAGGTAGATTCTAGCAACCATATTGTAATTTCTAAAGCAATTTCTAATTGATCTGTTCCCTTTAATTTATGAAAATCAACTTTTAAGAAATTAGAAAAAATGATAGCGTTTTCATAGACGAATTTCGTCCAAGTTAACTCAATATCAAAACCTTTTAATTTTGAAATTTCATCTTTAGAAAATAAAAAATTCAAGGGTGAATCAGGGTTAAAAAACCTTGATTTAGAGCTATCCAATAATTTTGTTATATCATCCTTAGATTCAAGTTGTGCAGATAACGTTGTCCTTAATTCTAAATTTAATTGACTCGACTCTTCTCTTTGTAATTTTATCCATAAATAGTCTTTTACAGAAGGTACATTTCCAAAATTTTGAATTAAAAGTTTGTATTCTCCTGAAAGTACTATTAGAAATTTAATTATATCATTGGCTAACTGATGTTGCTCTTCTATATTCCCAATAATGTGGTTCTGAAAAAAATCTCCATCAATGAGTTGATTTATGTTATTGTTGTATTGTTTCAATAATGCCTTGGCCAATAAATAACCACCAACCTCTTGTTGTGTATGTACAACAACATCCACATTATTTAATGACTCTTTGAGATAAATTAAGTATTCCTCTAGAATACTATGTGCAACAGTATCATCTACCTTAGTTACAACTCCTCCTTCAATATTAGAATAATATGATAATATTGGAAGAAAAGCCCCCATCTCATTTAACATTTCAGTTGAGCATCTTTCTATACCATTGTTTACAACATCAACAGAAACAAGACCTAAATCAGTTTGTAGTTTTTGTGATAAGCCATTAATATACCGGTCAAATACAGAAACAAAACCTTCTAAACCAAATATTGGCTCGAAATTCTCAATTTTATCAGGGTTCAACATTTTACAATAAAGATCCAGTAATAACGGTGTTTGAAAATAGAAAATATCAGCTTGATCTGGTGAATCAAACTTTATGTTATAGTGATTAAAATATCTTTCTACAACATCTAATAATAAACCTTGATTGTTAAAACCAAGCAGTTCTTTTGTTTTAAATGGTATTTCATTATTATCCCAAACTCGTTCTATATATGATGTTCTTAATGTAGATACTAAAAAAAGGAATGGATAAGATTTTAATTGTTCTACGAAAGAATCAATGCTTCTCCGCCAGATAGGGCTAAATCCATTGTTACCGTAAGAAGTTTCATTTAATCCATCAAAAATTAGAGTTATTCTCTTTTGGTTTTCTTTTCCGTAATTATTTAGTTTATCTAAAACTTCAGAAAGCCTGTAATTATCTGGCACCTCTAATTGGCCCAATAGAATCTTATCAAATTGATCTGGATCTCCACTAAATGATCTAGCTTTAATAAAAATAACTGGTAATCCCTCACTAATTAGCTTGGTCGTAAGAAATGCTGCCAAATTAGATTTACCCATTCCGGCATTACCATGTACGAATCGAACCTTAATCTTAATATTATTCAATAGAGCATTAACACTTCGAATTTGATTAACTATTTCAGATAATCGTCTAAAAACAATTTCTATGGGATACTTTTCTTCCTTATTTTCACCTGGAATTCTCGAGATAAATTTATCATCTGGTTCGCATTCATCTATTTGATCAAGATTAAATGCCCTTGCAACCTCCAGGTCAACATTGTCGAATTGACCTAATCCATCAATCTTATCAAGTTTCTTAGATTCTAGTATTTCTTTATATTGTTCTATTTGATCTAAAAACTGTTGAGCTCTAGATTTGAGTAGTTCTAATTGTAGATACTGTCTTGAATTTTCATTTATTAGAATGTCTTCATTTATTAATAGCTCTTTTAGCTCTTGATAAGTACTCAAAAAGTCAATAACCCAATCATTCAGAATTCTTAATTCATTTTGAAGGTGGCTATAATAATTGTCAGGTTTAGCTATAAATTCAAATATATCTTCTCCTATTCCTTGGTCAACAAATAAATCAGTATCAAATTTTGATTGTACATCTGCTGTGTAATGTTTATCATGTATTTTACCAAACCATTCTTTGTCAACTTCGAACTTTTGTCTACTTAAAATAGTATACTGTTGTTTAAAAAACTGAAACAGTCCAAAATAATTATTTTTATTTTCAGTCTTCATCTTTTGTCGTAAAGTCTTGGTGAAAAGTTTGATTTACTCCCATAAAGAAATTCCAGAAAGTCTTCTTATTCCCATCTTTTACTTGGACTTTATAATCAATCCAAAGACAAACAAGAACAAGAGAAAACTTAATAATTACAGGTGTAAATTCAATTTCATTAAAATATTTACCTATGAATAAAGCAATTCCCATAGCTGCCAAATATCCATGCTCAATTACAATTTCACCATAGTTTGGAAGTAACTCTTCTGGTAAGGACATTGATATTAATTCAGTAATTAAAGTGACAAGAGCTCCATATCCAACCGTTTTATAAAGCCATTTTTTTCGAGTAACATAATCAATGATTTTTTTAACCCCATATTTCAAGATACCTAGTTCTTGTATTGAATTTGTATTTTCTTTATTCATAAAACTATTTTATTTCCCTCACATCAATTTTACCAGTTACCGCCTCACTTATTAAACTTTGTTGGTATTCTTTGATTAATGCGATTTCCTTCTTTGTTTGCTTCTCTTGTTTTAAAATAAGTTGATCAAGCTCATAAATTGCTTCTTGAGTCTCTTTATCAGGTAAAGGAATATTTAATGTGCTAAAGTCAGTAAAGCTAATGTTTTGTCCATCTCTTATTCCTGAAATGATAGTATTAAGTAATTCAATAAATGGTTTAGATTTTAGGAAATACTTGTAAAATATTCTAAGTTTTTCGTTATCTAATTCTTCCCTTATAACAAATACGGTATAAGCAGGACTTACTATACCTTGGAAATAAGAAAACTCTATTCCCCCTTGAAAACTTCTCAAGCTAATTACAAAACTTTCTTTTAAAACCAGTTTTTGACTTAATAGCCCTTTTTCATCAGGTGTAACAAAATTCTCATCACACATATATTTGGGTAATACTCCCCTATTCTGTGTAACAGCAAGCAATTCTTCTTTTGGTTTATTCTTGACTTTTATTTCCTTGAAAATCCACTTTCCTTTTAATATTTCCCAATCATTGGGGAAATTATCTTCCCATTCGCACACTACCAATGGTTCTTGTAAGCCATTAATAGCTAACTTATAAGCTTTCTCTTTTAAAATTTTTATAGATTTTTCTTTATTAACAATAAACTGCTTTATTCGAGTTGTTTTATTGTCCAAGAAGTTGGCAATGGTAATTTGCTCCTGGAGTGTTGGTACAGGATATTTAATCTTACTTAAAGTATCCCAACTAATTGACAACCTAACCCCCCCTCCAAAACCATAAAAGTATTTCTGTGTATCTAACGAATGAAAAAGATAATAAAAGTATTTAGGATAAATATCTTGTTTTCTTTTTTTTAATCCCAAGTAAGCGGATGTGATAATTCCTCTCTTATCTGAATAACCAACCCTCAAACTTTTATGGTCATTTTGTAAATCAGTAAACCTGAATACTAAATAATCAGGATTAATAATTTGATAAGTATCAAATGACTCTGGTAATAAACCAAAGTTTTCTTTTCCTTTTTTTGATATAACCTTACCATAACTCAACGATAGAATGTGTTTCTCAATACCTCCAGCATTCTTTTCCTTATTTTCAGAAAAAAAATATTTTAAAACTGTATTCCCCCAATGTTCTGGTACAGAACCAAGACAAGTTACTTCAGCATCAATATATGCCGGATATGCTTTATACTTACTCATTATGCAAGAATTTTTTTGAGTAATCCTTCACTTTCTTTTTCTAATTCCAATAAATCTATTGTTATATCATCAAGCCTTCTTAAGGGTTGGTATTTGTAGAAATATTTGGTAAAAGGAATCTCGTAACCAATGGTTGTTTTAGTATAATCTATCCATGCATCAGAAACATGAGGAACTACCTCTCTCTCAAAGTAAGTATCAATATCTTCCAATAATGGAACATTCTCAGAATCTCTTAAGTCAGAATCTGACTCATAAATGATCGTTCCATCTTTTTCTTTTTTCTTTAAAATTGGTACTGCTTCTTCATTCTTCCAGCTAATGGTATTGATAATTTGCTTTTTCTCGCTATTGCCAATTTTTAACTTTTGCTTTTTTATTTCCTTATCTAGTATGTTTTTATAGGAATTGAAGTCACTAAATACTTCTTCACCAAAATGTGCGAATAACAGTTGAGCCGCTTCCATTACTTCTTTTTGAGTTGTCCAATATATCGAATCAAACAATTTGTTTTTGTTTGCAGGGGATACTTTAATTTCATTGTTTTCCCAATGTTTCAATAGTGCTTCTTTATGTTGCTTCATATCTGAATATACATCTACACCATACTGTTCATAGATGTATTTCATCTCATCTTGTAATGAACTATGAAATCTTAAGCCATTCACCTTTTCTTGTGTAAACTGGCAAGACAAACGCAATGGTCTATTTATTGTAATTTTTTGATAACCAAAATCAGAATTTTTGAATATCTGAGATTTCTCAGAAGATTCGTAATCCAAATAAATATCTGTAATCTGTCGTATATGCTCTTTAGTTAATTCATAAGACTTGTCGCCTAGACTTTTACGCATTTTTTTATAGATTTCAGAAGCATCTATCAATTGAACTTTTCCTTTTCTGTGTTCTAGCTTTCTATTTGAAAGAATGAAGATGTAAGTTGAAATACCTGTATTATAAAACATGTTCTTGGGTAACCCAATTACACAGTCTAGCATATCCTTTTCAATTAACCATTTTCGTATATTACTTTCCCCGCTTCCAGCGTCACCTGTAAACAAAGCAGAGCCGTTATGTACAGAAGCCACACGAGAACCGAGCTCAGTGTTATCTTTCATTTTATAAGCCATATTAGCCAAAAACAATAATTGTCCATCACTAACTCTTGGTGTTCCTTCACTAAATCTTGGGTCTAGTATTTTCTTGCCGTCTTGAATCGCATCAATATCAATCTTCCAGCTCTTACCATATGGTGGGTTAGATAACATGAAATCAAACTCTTTACCCATAAATCCATCTGCACCCAAAGTAGATCCATAAGCAATGTTTTCAGGGTTTTCATCCTTAATTAACATGTCAGACGTACATATTGCATATGTTTCAGGATTTACCTCTTGGCCATATAACACAAACTTGGATTTATTATCTGTAATATCTAAAGCAAATTCCTCCGACTCTGTTAACATCCCTCCAGAACCACAAGCAGGATCATAAATAGAATATCGTGCATGTTCTTTCAGTTTTCCTTTTAGTGGCTCAAAAACTATATGAGTCATTAATCGGATTATCTCTCTTGGTGTAAAGTGCTCTCCAGCCTCTTCGTTGTTCTCTTCGTTGAATTTTCGAATCAGTTCCTCAAACACATATCCCATACTCAAATTGGTCAATCCTTGCAACTTTTCTCCTCTTGAATTGATAACATCTTTTGGTCCTAAATTAATTTCATTAGAAACTAACTTCTCTATAAGTGCATAAGTAATACCAGCTTCACGCATAGTTTCTAACTGATTTCTAATCTTAAACTTTGAAATGATTTCTTGTACGTTTGGTCCAAAACCATCTAAGTATTCTTCTAAATTGGAATCAATGTTATCTGGATCTGACATTAACGAAACAAACTTGAATTTAGCATCAGTTGGCCCGTTTGTGCCCATTGTAAATCTAGAAGTATTGTAGAAAGGGTAACCTGAAAATTTATTTAGAGCAGACTTATCATCAATCTTATTATCAACTAAGAATTGATTATTCTCTAAGACTTTTTCTTTCGATTTCTCAAGTAGAACATCCAATCTTCTTATTACTGTAAATGGGAGTATAATATCTCTGTACTTTCCTCTTACAAATACGTCTCTTAGTACATCATCTGCTATGCCCCAGATAAAACTTACTACTTTATTGTGTGCTTTATTTTTCATTTAACCTAAATTCTTACTACTTACTAATAGTTCTTTTACATCAATATCCAGAATGTTTGCAATTCTGTTTAAATCTTCAATACTCGGCTGTCTCCTGTTCTGAGCATAAGAATTAACCATATTATAACTCTTCTCTAGTTTTTCAGCTAACCAAGTTTGCTTAATCCCTTTCTCTTCAAGTACTTCCTTTATACGATTCATGTTTATAACGAAATTTGAGTTTAAATATACAATAATAATCAGATTTTATATCATTAAGTGAGATATAATTTATGCATTCCACACACATTTATTTCCGCTACACTCCAACAAAAGAGTGTTAACTCTCCTATTCCTATTCAAAACTTAAAAAAGAGAAAGAATAAACCTTTTTCCCAGCGCACTAAAATAAAAACTTTACCAAAGCAAAGTAACATAACGCAATTACATTATAGGCCAACTGAAGTGAAATGCAATTCATGAACAACATCTAGTAAACAAAATCTAGTGAATAAACGGAAATCATGAGGACAAAAACCTTTTTAAACACGCCCCGAACTAAAGTAGTATGTTTTTCTGAAAACGAAAAAATTATCGACTTTACCAGTTATTCTTTAGTATACTATTACAAAAATTACTCAATAACGAATTTTCTTTTAAGAATTCCAGTTGGATTAATAAGTTCAAT
>Ga0105354_1001989_pt1 | contig 12382 bp, 9 predicted proteins | sample GOMGulsemesocosm_FD_83658 | JGI IMG/M metagenome (GOLD analysis project Ga0105354, IMG submission 83658) | Methane-oxidizing microbial communities from mesocosms in the Gulf of Mexico - GOM9B Gulf of Mexico | ecosystem: Environmental > Aquatic > Marine > Cold seeps | place: USA: Gulf of America...
CCTTTTTGTTTGCCATCCATATAAGACTTTGAAATAAACCCAAAGCACAACCATATTTACAAAAGATATGACGAGCAAAAATAAAATCAAAAGAAAATACACAAGTTGCAGCACAAAGAAAAATAGTAGAACCAAAACCCACTTCTAAATTGATCAAGTCGATAAGTAATGGCACCGGCGGCATTAAATAACTGAGTAAACCAACAGCCCATGTAAATGCCATACTGAAACTCAGGGTTGCAACAATAAGCCTAGGAACAAGACTCTTATTTTGCTTTTCTGGTTTTTCCCATAATGTCACGCGATTTAATTGTTTCAACATTACTTGGTTTATCATTTCCACAACTGAGAAATGCGGGCATAACCAACCACAATAAATACGTCCAAACTTCCAAATTAATACAATAGAAATACCGACAAAAGCAATGGCAGGAAGAAATACTTTAAGAAAGATAATGCCCGTTGCTTGTATTGTGCTCCCACCTTGGTATAACACTGTTTCTAAGCCTAATGTCCATTGATGGCCGAAAAATATGAAATGACCTAAGGTCAAATCAAAACGGAAAATATTAAGTAAAGGTGCAAATAAAAATAATAAGAAAAATAATGTACGTGTGATGGTTCGTGAAGTTTGATATGTCATATATATACAACTTAGAAATTTGATCAGGTCAACCTTAGTGAAAAATAGCATTACTAAAATCGACCTTAATCGTACTAAAAAAATTTAGCAGTCAGAAAAATTTTAAATGATTTATTTATATCCACGCTCTATTAGATGCTGAGTATATTGTTTGTCAGTACCATTAATATGCGTGATTAACCAATTTGTTAAAAATTCACTTACTTCCTCAAATACTTCATGACCTTTTTCATTATATTTATTTTGCATTTGGGAAATTCTATTAATCATATCTTGATGTTGCTTTTTATGTTCATCAAAATCAGGATATTCATGATCAATTAGAATTTTCTCTTCACGTTCAAAATGATATTTAGTGTAATCAACTAGATCATTCAATGCTTGGTGCTCAAACTCTTCACTCATTGCATAATCGTATGCAGTGCTAAATTGATTCAATAAATTAATCAGCTTTTTATGGTCTAAATCTAAAACTTCAATACCAACACTATATTCTTCGTGCCATTTCAACTGAGTCTCTGTTTTAGTTTTATTATATATAAATGGTATTAATAGAAGCGCCAAAATTAAAATCCATGATATTGGATTATTCATTCCCGATAAAAAACCTAGAAATATTGCGACTATGATAAGACCTATAATTGCAGCGTATAACAATGCCTTAGAATGTTTCTTCATTTCTCTATACCCTTAATTTTTATGTGGTTTATTTTACTTCAGATACAACAATATGAATTTAATCGGGTTAAATTATTGTCTTAGATCAAACTATTTTTAGTTTAACTTTAATTAAAATTTAATCAGTTTAAAAATTTGATCTAGGTCAGGTTGCAACAAATAAAATTGATTGATAGTGCGCTCAAAGCAGAATAATTATTCAACAAAACGTATTACAGGGTAAATCGTAGGATAAGGGTTCTCATAAAAAATTTATTTTTAAAATAGTAAACCTGAGGGAAAAATGATGAAAAAAGTAAAAACAGCATTATCAGTTCTCACAATGGCACTTGGATTTGCAACAGCAGGCATGAGTTTGTCTGTTTCCGCTGCAGAGCCAACGCTATCAAAAGCTGATTTTGAGAAAGCACAGCTACAATATTTTCAACGTTGTGCTGGTTGTCATGGTGTTTTACGTAAGGGGGCAACAGGTAAAAATTTAGAGCCAAAAGAGACACTTAAAAAAGGACAAAAGCGTTTAGAAAAAATTATTGCATACGGTACAGAAGGCGGTATGAATAATTTTGATGATATTTTCAGTAAAAAAGACATCTCAAATTTAGCTACTTTTATCCAGATGAAACCACCTGTACCACCTGAAATGTCAATTACTCAAATGCGTAGTCATACTAAGCAATTTATTGAAGCAAAAGATTATCCAGTAAAACCTATGCATAACCTTAACTGGAAAAATTTCTTTATTGTTATAGAGCGTGATGCCGGTAAAGTGGCGATTGTTGATGGTGATACAAAAGAGATTATTACACATATCAACACAGGTTACGCAGTACATGTAATTAAAGGTACAGAGCATCATAAAATTGATCATGCAGAAGATGTTGGTCGTTTTTGGTACACAATTGGTCGTGACGGTAAAGTTACAAAAATTGATTTATGGCAAAAGCCAGAAAACATGTTAGTTGCTGAAACGAAGATGGCTTACGATGCTCGCGACATTGCGGTATCCGGTGATGGTAAATACGTAATAGCGGGTGGTTACTGGCCTGCTCATTTTGTAATTATGGACGCTGTTACATTAAACCCACTTAAAGTTGTTTCAACTCGTGGCTACAATACAAAAGGTGATTTCGTAAACGAAGCACGTGTAGCAGCAATTTACACGTCACCAAACGAATCAAGCTTTATGGTAGCAGTGAAAGAGCTTGGTCAAATGTGGCAAGTTGATTATAAAGACCTTGATAACCTAACGATTACTCAAATCGATTCTGCTGAATTCTTACATGATGGTTTCTTTGATCCAACAGGTCGTTACTTTCAAATCGCAGCTAACGCATCAAACAAAATGGTAGTTGTTGATACTAAAACGCGCAAATTAGAAGCAATGATTGACGTTGAAAGTCTGCCTCACCCAGGTCCTGGTGCTAACTGGATTGATAAGAAATGTGGCCCTGTAGGCGGCACAACTCATTTAGGCATGGGACTTGTTTCTGTATGGGGCAATGATCCTATTGGTCACCCTGAAAAAGCATGGAAACTATGTTACGAAGTTGAAACTGATGGTGCAGGTGCATTTATCCGTACACATGAAACATCACAGTTTGTTTGGGCCGATCAACTAAAACACCCTGAACCTGAAGTGCAACAGTCAGTGCAAGTATTTGATAAAGATACTCATGAAATCGTAAAAACGATTCGTGTAACTACTGAACCTGGTAAAGCAGCACTGCATATGGAATTTAATAAAGGTGGCAGCGAAGTTTGGGTTTCTGTTTGGAATCGTAAAGAAGCAAGTAAGCCTATCGGTGAAATTGTTGTTTATGATGCAAAAACTCTTAAAGAAAAGTACCGTATCAAAGGCTTAACGACACCAACTGGTAAGTTCAATGTTTATAACCGTATGAACCATAAAACTTAGTAATATCTCTTAAATATAACGGGCTTTATGTCCGTTATTTTTTTGAACCGTCAAATTAGAATATAGCAAGTTAGGACAAAGAATTATGGCTAACAATAAATTAAATAAGCCAAGCTTTTGGTCTCGCCGACTTATGTTTGGTAGCACAGTAGCAGGTGCAGTAATTTTTTTCGTGGTAGGGATCATTTTTTGGGGTGGTTTTAATACAGCCATGGAAGCGACAAATACAACAGAATTTTGTATTGGTTGCCATGAAATGCAAGACAATGTTTATCAAGAATATACTCCAACAATACACTTTACAAATCGTACAGGTGTAAGAGCAGGTTGCCCCGATTGTCACGTACCAAAACCTTGGATCCATAAAATCATTCGTAAAATTCAAGCTTCTAAAGAAGTTTTCTCATGGTTAACAGGGAAACTAGATACAAAAGAAAAATTTAATGAACATAGATTTGAATTAGCACAAAGTGTGTGGGGGGCAATGAAGGATACTGATTCACGAGAGTGTCGAAACTGTCATAATTTTGAATCAATGAATCCAGAATTTCAAAAACCGCGAGCAAGAAAACAGCATATGAATGCATTTGAAACTGGACAAACTTGTATTGATTGTCATAAAGGCATTGCCCACCATGATGTTCGAGATCAATTAACAGATGAACAACTAGAAAAACTTGAAGCTCCTAACCCTGATTATATTCGAGAAGTTCCTAAAGAATATATAGCAGGACTTGCTAGAGTTGAAGCAAGAGAAGCACAAGAAGCTGTAAAATTAAAGGAAAAAGTAAAAGCAAATAAAGCTAAAATGGAACAACAAATTGCTGATGCCGTTAAATTAGCAGTCTCAAATAGTAGTACATTGCAGCTCGCTTCTTTAGAGCCAAATGAAAAAGCACACTCTTCCAGCAATATGAATGTTGATTGGTCAAAGTCAGATTCTGAAGATATTACAGTATTTTATCCAGGTACGTCTTCTATAGAGTGGATATTAGGTCGTAAACATGGTGGTAAACGTGCATTTTCTAAAGGTGATCGCTGTGTTGAATGTCATGGGGAAGAAACTGCGGTAATTGGCGAAGCGATTGTATCAGGTGAAAGTGAAAAGAATCTTGAACCAAATGTGATCCCAGGTAAACGCGGTAGTATTGCTGTACAAATTGATGCTACTCATGATACTAAAAACCTATATTTACGCTTTAGTTGGGCTGAGGGAGATCATGCGCCAGTACCATTTGTAGAGGGAGGCAAAATGGATCCTGAAAACCCAATGAAATTAGCCTATATGCTAGCAACAGATGATGTTGAATTTGCTGATAGAGCAGGGTGCTGGGGTTCATGTCATGCCGATGTCGACTCAATGCCATTTGAGCCAAGCAGTGAGATACTAGTAAATTCTGAGTTAGCACAACGGCTTAATCTTAATGCAGGTATTACTAAGTATATTAAAGAGTCACGTGAAAAACTTGAAATTAAAGGGCGCAAGAAAAAACCTTTAGGTGGCTGGGATAAACTTAAAGACGAAGCAGATATTCAAGCCTCTAATGATTCTGGTTTATTTATGGACTTGATCCGATACAAATCAGGAACAGGTGAAATCGAAGACGGTAAAATTCTTGAAAAGCGTGATATGCACGGTGGTCAAGGTTCTGAAGTTGAAGCCTCACTTAAAGCAGGTACTTGGTCTGTTGTGATTAAGCGTAAGCTAAGGTCGGATAGCCCTGGAGATGTAGATATAGAACCAGGAAAAGTATACAACTTTGGTTTTGCGATTCATGATGATTATTCAAGCGCACGTTACCACCATGTTTCTTTAGGTTATAAATTAGCATTAGATAACCCAGAAGCGGAGATTAATGCAATTAAACAATAACAGACAGGTTCAAAGTTGATGTCCCCAAAGCATGGTAATTTATTAGCCATGCTTTTTTCTTTTTTACCCCTATTTTAGTAAAAAACTCAAATTAACTTATACTTACTTAAAGAGAAAGTACCCGGTTACTAATACGTCTTAAATTATATTGATTAATTTGGAGGTCTATTTGAGAGTAAAACCTTATTTATATATATTAATTATCATATCTAATTTGGCTTTAGCTGATATAACAGAAAACTTACGTTGGTCACTAGATGCCAGTGCACGATATAACGATTTTTCAATACCTAAAAAGACCAGTCAAATATATTTTCTAGGTTTAGATACCCATAAAGTATTTTCTAACAACGACGGTGACTTTGCATACAGTGTTATGCAATTTTACTTTACAAAGTTATCAAACCAGAACCCTTACCCCTTTATGTTTGACTCTCCTGATGATGGTAAGCTCATCGTGAGAGAAGCGCATATAAATTATTTGACAACAGATAAATGGGTACCAAATATTAGACTTGGTCACTTTACTATGCCTTTTGGCTTAGAAGACAGTAATGATACTAATGGCCGTTTACTAGATTATGGTCACGGTTCAAATCTTGGTACTAAGTTGGATTGGGGAGTGTTACTTAATAAAGTGCATGATCACTTTGAGTACAAAGTGAGTTATTCATTAGGTGGCAAAGATGATCCCAAATCAGTTGATGGATCTTACTTATATACTGGGCGTATTAGTACATTAAGCCATGAAGATTATATATTTGGTTTATCATTTTATTATGGCGAGCTTGATAACATTGACCGACAAAGAGTCGCATTTGACGTGCAGTATTATTATACAACTTGGGGAGTAAAAGCTGAGCTGGCGCAAGGTCAAATAAATGATGATGACGAACGATATTTATTATTAGAATTAAACAAACAATCCATTGATGATTCCAATAAAATATATTCACAATTTGTATATAAAGATAGAGATAGTTTCACAAAAGCACAAAATCAGGCGGTGATTGGAATTAGCTTTCAGCTTAATACTGAACTTGAGGCCAGTCTAGAGTATAAAAAACAACTCAAAGAAATAAATGGCGCTAAAAGCGGTTTATTCCGAGCACAAATACGTTATAGGTTTTAATATGAAATTTATTTTCCCCCTTCTTGTGGTGTTATATCTTCCTAACACTTATGCAGATGCATTTTGTGCTTTGAGAGATCCTGTTGCGCAAATAAAAATATTATATCCAACAAAAACAAACCAGCTTTCAATTGTAAAACAAATTGATGAAGGGGTGAGGCAACAAGTAAAAACAGCTCTACCTAATAATGATTTACATTTCGGAGAATTAGGAAAACATACGTTATACATTGCATTACAAGGTCAAGAAAAGCTTGGATATATACATGTCAGATCAGAGCAAAGTAAATGGGGGATTGTGGAAATTATTTGGGCAATAGACAAAGACTATAGAATTAAAGATTTTGCATTTCAACGTTGCCGAAGTCCTAAAAAGAAATTGATTGATAATCAATTATTTAAAAATATGTTTATAGGTAAGAATTTAGTGGAATTAAAAACATATTTAGCTAATGATGGTGTTACAGCTAATCAAACGTTGCTCAAAATAGCACCAGGGGCACCAGAGCTGGCCAATGTTGTTTTAAGATGTGCATTAAAAACATTATTATTAACGCAATTGGTTTGGAAGGAAGAGCTCGATAAGAATTTCTAAAAAGAAGAATATCAAATGAAAATATCTTATTATAATCAAATTATTGCAGTATCAACTCTTTTTATAGGCAGTTGTATTTTTGGTTTTATTTGGACTAAATATCAAAATGTAGAATTCCAATCTCGTATTCATTATCAGTCGAGCATTCACTCTAAATCTTTCCAACATTTCTCTAGTATGTATCAAATATGGCTAACAACACAGGATCTGTTTTTTTCTGGAAAACAAGCTTACCTTGCTGGTGGAATAAACAAGCAAACTAACATCTTGCTTAATGAGCTCAATGAATTAATGCGGGGATCAAAAGAGCAGACTGATGAATTAAAGCAATTGATGACTTTAATTAAACAAAACGATAAAACGATTTCCTCATTGGTCACTTTGGAAAATCAGCCGGATCAAAAATGGCATATAGCAATTGAAAAGTCAGATTCTATTACCAGTAGCACTATCATCATGATTGAAAAGTTAGAACAAGACTATATTCAGCAAGAATTACAATTTTCAAATAAACATAAAATTGCAATAAATAAGTTAAAAGCTTGGGTATCTGGCTTAATTGGTATTTACTTATTAATGATTATTTTTGGTACGCGTTGGATCAGCAAAAACATCGTGAAACCATTGGAAAACATTACTCACATAGCCAATAAACAATTAGATACAGAAGAAGACATTGAATTTGTACAACACCATGGCCCTCAAGAAGTGATTGAACTGTCAGAAACAATTCAAAACTTAACACAACATATCAAATTAGAAATTACAAAAGCAGAATTACAAAGAAAAAATGCTGATGAAGCGAACAAACGCATATCAAGCATTATGAACTCTGTGCCCACATCGATCATTTTAGTAAATGATCATGGCGTAATTAAAGAAATAAATAAAGCAGTCAATAAACTATTTGAAGCGGATGAAAATGAAATATTAAACAAAAAAATTGGTGTGTTTTTACCAATACTTGCAATGGTAAACGGTCAGTTTGATAAAAATAGCGCAACAAAAACAATGCAAGAGGGAATTTTAGCTAGCAGCATTAAAAAACCATATATTGAATATTCAGGATGTTTAGTATCAATTTTTGGTGAAAACCATTATTTGATAGCGATCAGTGATATCAATGGTAGAAAACATGATCAATTAGCTTTATCTCAATTAAATCAGCAATTACTACATGCTGAAAAAATGGCTTCAATTGGACAATTAGCAGCAGGCATTGCCCATGAGATTAATAATCCAGTGGGTTATATACAAAGTAATATTGAAATTTTAACTGAGTATTATGAAATCATTATGGCTTTTAAAAGCCTTGTAATTGAAAATAGCCCTTCCAACGAGATAAAAAAATTCTATCAAGAGCAAGACCTTGATTATATTTTTAATGATATTGAAGCAGTTATTAAGTCTTGCCAGGAAGGTACCGGCAGAGTATCAAAAATTATTAAGGATTTAGGGAGTTATGCACATCAAGATAATGAAAAAATGGAACCTGTTAAAATAGATGAACTCATCAATAAAAGTTTAGTTTTGGTGGCAAATGAACTTAAGTATAAAGTAGAACTGATCACACAACTTGAAGCATCTTCAGTTATTTTTGGCTATCCACAGAAACTACAACAAGTATTTATTAATTTATTAGTTAATGCATCTCATGCAATAGAAAGCTCAGGAAAAGTATGGATCACCAGTAAACTTGTTGATTCTGAGGTCAATATTAGTATTAAAGATAATGGTCATGGGATTTCCTCTGAAAATATGAAGAAGTTATTTGACCCATTTTTTACTACAAAACCGGTTGGTAAAGGAACTGGCTTAGGTTTACATATCGTCAGCTCAATATTAGAAGAACATAATGGACATATTACAGTTAGCTCGACTTTAGGACAGGGCACTGAATTTATATTACATTTACCTTTAACAAATCACTAAGGTTGATAAGATTAAAGATGGTTTATCTTATTAACATAAAGTAATTAAAACTAAAATTTAGTCAAAAACACTACTCTATAATTTTGAAAATAGCTAACCAACTGATATTAAATAAAATTTATTTTGGAATGAAGTTTGCCTTTATTATTAACAATTAGAAATAATATAGGCTTAGAATATGAAACAAGTAAAAAAAATTGCAATTACCTTTGCAGGAGGGCTGTTACTTTTAATCGGCCTATTATTTATCGTTTTACCTGGTCCTGCGATTCTAATCATCCCCTTAGCGCTCGTTTTATTAAGTAAAGAATATCCAATAGCTAAAGAATGGTTACGTAAATTCCAGCGTTATTCTCGTAAAAGCGCGGAAAAATTAGATTCGTTTTTTGCAAAAAGATAATTTGTTCTTAATACATTTAAAATTTATTAATGATATTTTTTATTAGTGCAGCTGTTTTTTCTGGCTGTTCTAATGGAAACATATGGCCAGTGTTCGCTAATTCAATTGTATTTATATCATTTTTTTTTGCAAATCTTTTTACCGCTTTGGCAGTACATACGCCATTTTGAGCATAAATTAATGTAGCCGGTATATTAAGTTTATTTTTAAAGCTGCCAAGGTTAACAGGAAGCGTTCTAAAAACTTCAGTTTCTACTTCTGCTGAAAATAACAACTCTTGTTTTTGATTTCGATTAATGAACCCATGATTTGCATAGTCAGATAAGCATCGAGGGTCAAAATTTTTAAATAATGATTTATGTTTGAATTGGTTCACCATATCAGTATTCAATGGCCAATGCTTGCGTCTCATATTTGCCTTGCCAGCAGGGGATATTTTATCGTATAACTTTGTACCTTTTAGCAGTCTCATCATAAAGGCTGTTGAGCCTGTAAAAGCGGGTGGGTCTAGCATAACCACAGCTTTAAAAAGGTCTGGTCTTTGGCAAGCCGCCATAAATGATATAACCCCACCAAAAGAATGGCCTATGTTAATTACTTTCTCATTGACTCTATTTAAAACACGCAATTGCATAGTGACAAATGCAATTAGTTCATCAACTAGAAATTGCCAGTTATGAGTAATACGGTAAAGTGGATCGTGACCATATTTATCCAAAGCGATTACAGTATAATCACTGGTAAAATCTTGTAAAAATGTACTATAACTTTTTGCGGGAAATCCATTTGCATGCACAAAATTAATAACTTCATTACTCATAGGTTTAATTACCCTCTATAGAGTTTATACTCTATTTGTATTTAATAGTGAAAATATCAATAATTTCTTTTAATAGCCAATATTATTATTTTACCCCAACAAACTGTACTAAACTTAACAATCTAAGATAAAGTCATATTATCCAGTAATTCTGTAAGAATCTTTAACGAAATTCGCATCTCTTGGTAGCTAGGTATATAATATAGCGCGATTATTTATGGGTATGTGTATGGAACGTAATAGAGTTGTGTTAGTAGATGTTAACGATATTGAATTAGGTACTGAAGACAAGATGACAGCCCATGAAAAAGGTTTATTACATCGTGCATTTTCTGTTTTTTTAGTACGTGAATTTAATGGTGTTAAACAAGTCTTATTGCAACAACGTGCGCTCACTAAATATCACTGTGCAGGTTTATGGAGTAATACATGCTGCTCTCACCCACAACTAAATGAAGATATAAAACTCTCAGCACTTAATCGACTTTATGAAGAACTCGGTTTTACTTTAGACGATCTTATTTGGGTAGATAGCCATTGTTATAAGGCAAAATTGGCAAATAATTTAATTGAGCATGAATTTGATCACTTGTTTGTTAAACACCTAACAACAGATGAGTACCAAGCATTGCAAATAGTTCCTAATCCAGATGAGGTACATGCTACAAATTGGGTTAGTATTCAACAAATAAAATTAGATTTAACAAGAATGCCAAGTAAATTTACACCCTGGTTCGCCGATACATTTTTTAAAGTACTTAATAGTTTATAAATAGAAGAGATATGACTTAACCTCTTCTATTTTCTGACAGTTTAATCATCAAACTCTAATTTTGTGATAACTAAGATACCAGCTGAATTTAATGTGCCTTTGACTTCAACTTCAATACCATTTTTAAGGTCATTTACCGTACCGCCTTTAAAATCAGTAAATTCAGTTGTTGTGACTTGATTGCCATCTACTTTAAAATCAAATTGAGACTGAAAGTCTGAGATTTGACCTTCATATTCAACTTTTTCAAATTTAATTTTTGTAGCTTCAAAAATTTCATTTATGAAATGGCCTTCAACTTCAACATGAACGCCATTTGCTAGCATAGAAATACTGCCGTCTTTAAATTCTGTATCTGTTGTAACGGATATACTATATGACTCTGAACTGTCAGCTTCTAAATTAAAAATAAAAGGTAACTCTAAATTGACAGGAAATTCTGAGTTAACTATTACACCTTTGATTTCGAGCTCATCATCATGTTTAAACTCAATTTTAGTAGCTAGTATTGAGTTTTCACTTATAAGAACCCCCTCAACTTCAACTTTAGTTCCTTGAGCTAAATCATCTTCTATACCATTTTTATACTGAGTGTGTTCGTTTGTGCTAATTGTATATTCACCAATTGTAAAATTTTGCGCAGAAACAAAAGTGTCTATACTACCTTCTAACTCAACTTCATTTTCATCTGTATCAAATTCAATTTTCAAAGCTAAAATTACCCCAGATTCGCTTTGTTGCCCCTTAATTTTAATTTCAATACCCGCATCTAAATCAGACGCTTGACCTCCTTCATATTCAGTGACTTCATTTGTAATTATTATCTGGCCATTGACAGTGAATTCAATATTACTCACAAATCCAACATCAATAGTCCCCGTTAGTTCAACTCTATTGCTACTTTCATTGTCTTCTTCAAACTCGACCTTAACCGCTAACAAACTACCATCTTCTTGAATAATCCCCTTCACTTCAACTTCATCATTATCTTGTATTAAAGCAAAGAATTGGGATTGAGAAACATCGTCATCATATTCAAATTTTGTTAGTTCATTCGTAATTATAGAGATTTCATTAAGCTTAAAGGTATTTTCATCCTGATTTATATTACTGATCAAACCTGCTAGTTTTAGGATATCCGATTCAGGATCTGTTCTTTTTAATTGGCGAATTATAAATTGTGAATCTTGCTCAAATGCTTTAATTTGAACTCTATCATTGATTTCAATATCAGTTAAACTAAAGTGCTTAACTTTCAGAGCTGATTTGTCAATAAAGTGGGTATGTTTATCTACTATAAAATTGATTCCTAGAACACTAATGGATATATCGCCATTGATAGAATCTACAAACCCATCGACTTTAATAATTCCGGGTTTATCAAATCTAATCTTATTTAGAATTAATATGTTTTCTTCATCGAATTGACCAAATACTTTAACGCGTTTATTCAACTTAAGGTCAGTCACAGTGCCATTTTCTAGCCTAGTACTTTCTGTAATCTGAGTAACTTGACTATTAACTTTAAATTTAAGTTCTTCTAAGCTAATAATTTCAGAGATAATACCATCTAGGGTGATCATAGCGTCTAGTTCTATTTTAGGCTCTTTGACTTCTACTTC
>Ga0105354_1001991_pt1 | contig 12376 bp, 11 predicted proteins | sample GOMGulsemesocosm_FD_83658 | JGI IMG/M metagenome (GOLD analysis project Ga0105354, IMG submission 83658) | Methane-oxidizing microbial communities from mesocosms in the Gulf of Mexico - GOM9B Gulf of Mexico | ecosystem: Environmental > Aquatic > Marine > Cold seeps | place: USA: Gulf of America...
ACTACTTTTATATCAAACACAGAAACGAGCCGCGGGGAATTGGTGGTCTTTTTTTTGATGATCTGTTTGTCGATGGCTTTGATAAAAGTTTTAGCTTTATGCGCGCTATCGGTGATTCATATTTGAAGGCATATTTGCCTATTGTTAACAAAAGGAAAATGTCAGAGTATTCTGCTGCTCAGAAGGATTTTCAGCTACATAGGCGCGGGCGGTACGTTGAGTTTAATCTAGTTTACGATAGAGGTACGCTTTTTGGGCTGCAGTCAAATGGGCGAACTGAATCTATCTTGATGTCTCTTCCGCCTCAAGTAAAATGGAGTTATGACTATCAAGTTGCTGAAAGTAGTCAAGAAGCGGAATTGTATTCCAGTTTTCTTATCAACAAAAATTGGTTGGGTTTATCAATATGAGTTTCAATAGTAAGGCAAAGTATGGTGTTGTAGGAAATCCAGTTGCGCACTCAAAAAGTCCTGTTATTCATCAATCTTTTGCGTCTCAAACTCAGCAAGAGTTAGAGTATGTGCCTTTATTGGTTGAGTTAGATCATTTTAATCAGGCTGTTGCTGATTTTGTTGCAGAAGGTGTATCTGGCGTCAATGTGACAGTCCCATTTAAGGAACAAGCTTGGGCTGCGGCTACTCATTTATCTAAGCAGGCTAGGTTGGCGGGCGCTGTAAATACGCTTTCGTTTAAAAATGGTGAGATTTTCGGAGATAATACTGATGGTATCGGGTTGGTCAATGATTTGAAAAACAACCATCGATTTGACTTTGCTAATAAATCCGTACTTATCCTCGGAGCTGGGGGGGCGGTAAGGGGAGTACTTGGTCCTATCATTCTAGAGAGTCCTGCAAGTATTACTATTGCCAATAGAACACTGCAAAAAGCGCAACAGTTAAAAAGCATTTTCGCTGATGATTTTTCTATCAACGCTGTTGGATTTGACGACTTAATTACTAGCTATGATCTTATCATAAATGGTACATCTGCATCTTTAAACAATGAGTTACCGCCGATACCTGATTTGGTGGTTAACTCTAATAGTTTTCTTTATGACATGATGTATTCTAAACAAATTACCACGTTTAATGCATGGGGGGCCAGTCTAGGAGCGAGGGAAACCGTGGATGGTTTAGGCATGTTGGTTGAACAAGCTGCTGAAGCTTTCAAAATCTGGCGTGGGGTCCGCCCGCTAACAGACGTTATTTATCACCAATTAAGGCAGAGCAATTAAAGCAACATGTTTCACGTGAAACACAAGCGTTATGTTGCACATGTATATAAAAGAACTTAAGGCTGTTAGATTTTCGAAGCGATCGTTTTAATTGAAATATTAACGTGTTAGAAGATTGATCGAAGACAATTAATAGCAGCAAAAATATTTATAAGGAAGATCACCATCAAAATACTAAGGCCTTTTAGAAAAAAGATTATGCTTGGGCGGTTAGCAGCCTTATGGGGCTTTGTGGGTGTTTTTCTGTTTTTGGGTAGTGCTATCGTTAAGTTGTCTCTCATTGCAGGACAAATACAAATCGAAGAGTTGTCGATTTGGCAATGGATCGTGATGTGCGCATGGATTTGTTTTATGGCGTACTACGAAGGTTACCAAGGATTTCAAAAGGGGTTCTCGCCCAGAGTCGCCTCCCGAATACATTACTTGTTGTTGAACAGTAACCCGATTCGGATACTATTAGCACCTCTGTTTTGCCTAGGTTTCTTTGATGCCGAACGAAAGAGGATTGTTTTCATAGTTTGTCTGACTGCAGTGATTATGTTGATTGTGCAGCTGGTTAAATATATGCCAATGCCATGGCGTGGAATAATGGATGTTGGCGTTGTTGTTGGTTTGAGTTGGGGGCTAACCTCCGTTGTATTATTTACAGCTAAAGCTTTTTTTACAAAAAACTTCAATTTTCCCGCGGGCGTGCCAGAGTAATAGTATAAAATAACAGTGATTCTCGCTAATTGCATGAGCCTCTTTAAAGCGCCAATAGCTAGGCTAAGGCGCGATATAAAACTACTGGGGTAGCGCGCGAATTCGATACGAAGTAAGCGGTAGCGAGCCGGATAGATAGTGGTGAATTAGTCTCTATTCATTAACCTAAAAAGAGTTTGAATGCCCTGTTGTCAGTTTCTTCCCAATATTGATAAGCTATTTCATCTAAAAATTTGATTATCTCTGGTTTTTCTTCTTCGTCGGCTTGTAGTGCCACAAGTACCCGGCCAAAATCCGACCCGTGGTTGCGATAGTGGAACATAGAAATATTCCAGCGCCCACCTAGAGTGTTTAAGAAACTCAGCAAGGCACCAGGTTTTTCAGGGAACTCAAATCTAAACACTAACTCGTTGGTATTAGGTTTTTGGTTGTGTCCACCCACCATGTAGCGGATATGAAGTTTGGCAATCTCATTGTCTGATAAATCTTCAACGGGGATACCGCTGGCAATTAATTGTGACACCAAACCTGCTTTTTCATCTCCTCGCGGATCAGTAGTCACTCCAACGAATATATTAGCGATCTCACTATGGCTGTAACGATAGTTAAATTCAGTAATGTTGCGGTTGCCAAGCGCTGCACAAAATTTTCGAAAACTACCTGGTTTTTCAGAAATTTGAGCGGCCAGTAGAGCCTCGCGTTTTTCGCCAAGATCGGTTCGCTCTGCAATGTGACGCAGACGGCTGAAGTTCATATTAGCGCCAGAGTTAATCGCAATTATTGTTTTATTTTTGCATTGTTGTTGCTGTACGTATTTCTTTAAGCCCGCGACCGCCAGTGCTCCTGAAGGCTCACAAATGGAGCGAGTGTCATCGAAGATATCTTTTAGTGCCGCACATATTTCATCGGTATTTACGGTGATGACAGTGTCTACATGTTCTTTAGCGACAGCGAAAGTATGTTTGCCAATTTGAGCGACAGCGACCCCGTCGGCAAAGATTCCTACTTGAGATAAGGTGACCCGTTCTCCAGCCTCTAGCGCCGCTTTCAAACAAGCAGATTCACTGGATTCTACGCCGATGATCTTTGTTTCAGGGCTTAAATATTTAATGTAGACAGCAATGCCTGCTATCAACCCTCCACCGCCAACAGGGACAAATATGGCATCGATATGGCCACTGTGTTGCTTAAGAATTTCCATGGCTATAGTGCCTTGTCCAGCGATAACATCGGGGTCGTCAAATGGCGGGCAGTAAGTGTAGCCATGGTCATTACTTAACTGCTCTGCGTGTTGTTTTGCGCTGTCGAAGCTGTCTCCGTGAAGGATTACTTCACCACCGAGGGCTATAACATTATCAACCTTGATGCTCGGTGTGATTATGGGCATGACGATAATCGCCCTTACGCCCATTTTTTTAGCTGATAAAGCTAAACCTTGTGCATGGTTGCCGGCAGAGGCTGTAATAACACCTACTTTCCTTTCTTCTTCAGATAGTTGAGCCATTTTGTTATAAGCGCCACGCACCTTAAAAGAGTAAACCGGCTGCAAATCTTCTCTCTTAAGTAGCACCTTATTACCAATACGTTTTGACAGTACCGGTGCATGGTCTAAAGGTGTTTCGATAGCGGCGTCATAAACCCTGGCTTTGAGGATCTTTTTTATGTATGGATTAGGCATGGTTATTATCTTTAATCTTTTCTGAGTGTGGTGTTGGCAATGCTACTTGGTCGTTGATCTTGCGTCTATAGAGCGCTCTATAATTTTAAAAAATCTAAATGAGAGAGTGAGATACTAGCCCTGTGAGCACAGAGAAATTCTAGGTATACTGGATAAAAATCCTAACTAAGATGCCTACTATGACTCAAGATGAACTTAAATTAGCGGTTGCTAAAGCTGCGATAGCATACATAACACCTAAATTAGATAGAGAAAGCATTGTCGGTGTTGGTACTGGCTCTACAGCGAACTTTTTTATTAAAGAGCTGATAAAAATTAAGCATTTGTTTGCCGGAGCAGTCGCTAGTTCCGATGAAACGGCGAGACGTTTAGAAGAAGGTGGTATCAGTGTCTATGAGCTGAATGATGTCAATGAGATACAAGTATATGTCGATGGAGCCGATGAGTTTGACCCTTGTTTGAATTTGATTAAAGGTGGGGGCGCCGCGTTAACCCGAGAAAAAATTGTTGCAGCCGTCGCAAAAGAATTTGTTTGTATCGTCGATAGCACCAAGCGTGTTGATATTTTAGGAGAATTTCCGTTACCGGTGGAAGTGATCCCAATGGCCCGCTCTCATGTGGCGCGCCAATTGTGTAAATTTGATGCGCAACCTGTCTACCGTCAAGGTGTAGTGACAGATAACGGCAATGTGATTTTGGATGTACATAATTTAGATATCTGTGATGCCAAAGGACTAGAAGAGAAAATTAATGCCATAGTCGGGGTTGTGACAAACGGCTTGTTTGCACAGCGCAATGCAGATGTACTACTAATGGGGAGTACTTCAGGAGTTGAGCAGATCAAGCTCTAAAAGTACTGTTATTTTTTCGGAGGTTCGTGTGCAAGAGCATGGTTATTTTCAAATGGAAATTGTTGATCAAACATTAATAATTAAATGTTTTGATTCTTGGAACCTCGAAACGGTGTTAAGGCTTTGTAAAGAATATAAAGAGCTAGTAGAACAAATAAAAGATAAACCTTGGGCGTGTTTAGTTGATTTAAGTGAATGGGAGCTAGCAACCCCAGAGATGTGGGATGAAATCATTGAATTGAATAAATGGGGCAATAGTAACAATCAAAAATACGAAGCTGTTATTTGTAGTATGTCCCTGCAAAAATCTTTGATGGAAGAGAGTCATACTGTCTTAACCAATGTGGATACAAAATTTTGCGAAAACATTGAGCGAGCTTATGAATGGTTGAATAGTGTTGGTGTATTAAAAATATAACCAGGCAATCAAACGGATTACTAAATTGGTGACCGTTCGTGCCTCACTATTTTAGCCAGCATTAATCAACCGCCTTTAAGCATTAATACCTTTGCGTTTTGCCATTTGTCCAGAACCTAAAAGAGGGAGCTAGTGCTCCCTTTTAAAAATTAAAGTGCTTGTTAACAATGCGTTACAAAACGTATTTAAAGATACCTATACTGACCGGCATTGTTACCCAAACCATAGCGACTGCGACGATAATAACCCAGCCAAGGCCAGTTGAATCTTGAAAGTTCTCATCATGTTTTGACACGGTTTATCCTTATTTTTTAAATTAATATAGAGTAATTTTAGCAGCTACTTTATAAAAATTGTAGTCAGCATTCGGGCTAGTGCAAGTTATTCATAGATTTAAGTGTTTTATAATAGCCTTGTAACCTGCTTGGTAGTTCGGATAGATAAAGCGATAGCCTGATTTAAGCAATAAGCTGTTATCACATCGTTTGCCGCTAATGATGCTGGTTGTATGGTTAGCATTTGATTTGCTCGTCGCATTGCTCGGTGTTTGCTGGGTTAGCCATTGCTCTACCTCGCTAAGAAGTGCTGGGCTATTATCGGAGGCTAGGTATATCTGCTCTAGAGGAGCGTTGGCTAAAGCTTTATCGATGAGATGTTTTAATACAGCTGCGCAATCTTCGACATGGATACGGTTAGTGAAATGTTGTTGCGTATTAAGGCTTACCTTACCTGCGAGCACACGTTTAAGTAGGTGTAATCGATCGAACCCATAAATACCACTAAAGCGCACGATAGTGCTGGGGAATGGGCTGTTAAGCACTTGCTGCTCAGCGGCTATCATAATTTTAGTTTTGGCATTTTTGGCAGAAATTGACGATTGCTCATTCACCCATTGGTGATTATCTTGGGCGTAGACGCTGCTGCTTGAGGTAAAAAAAGCATGTTTGATGACGTTAGGTAGTGCCTGAATAACATTGGCAAAGCCTTGGATGTAGGTATCTTGATAATCGTCAGAGCCATTTCTGCTAGGTGCTGCACAATAAATTACAATATCGACACTAGGGAGATTTCTGAGAGTTTCAGGCTGCAAAAAGTCAGCTTGGATGGCGATAATATTATTGGGGAGTTTCGCGGTATTACGCCTTAAACCATAAACTGTATGCAACGGGCTTAAAAGGTGAGCCAGCGTAGAGCCTACGTCGCCGCAGCCAACGATTAAAATTCGTAATTTATGCATGGTTTATCGCCTGACCCTTTGGTTATAATGATTGTAAATCCGATTGACAGAGTTTTTCAATAGGCTGAATTAGGCACATCCTAGAACATTGAGAGAATATTTACCGCCCTGAAACTTGGCATTAATTACAACCCTAACGTTACTCGAAATTGCTGGTCGCTGAAACTAAAAACTGCCTGCGCAAGTAGGCTTGACTCGGATACTGATTATTATCTAATGGCTGAGAATTATATATGACATTAACGCAGATGCGCTACATAGTTACCCTCGCTGCAACCCAGCACTTTGGCCGAGCGGCTCAGCAGTGTTTTGTCAGTCAGCCAACATTGTCTGTGGCAATCAAAAAGCTCGAGGACGAGCTGCAAGTGATTATCTTTGAGCGTGGTAAAAGCAGCGTGAAAATCACTGACATAGGTAAAAAAATAATCGCTCAAGCGCAACTAACGATACAACAAGCGCAGCGAATGAAAGAGTTGGCTCTATATGATAAGGACCAACTGAGCTCTCCTTTGAAAATAGGGGCTATTCATACTATAGGACCGTATTTATTTCCGCAGTTAGTTCATTCGCTACGCCTGAGTACGCCTAAAATGCCGCTCTATATCGAAGAGAACTTCACGGCTAAGTTAAGAGTAAAACTGGTCAGCGGTGCACTGGATGCAATCATTGTAGCGCTGCCCTTTGATGAGCCGGATGTGGTTACTACAGGGCTGTATCGAGAAGATTTTCATATGCTGCTCAACTCTGCACACCCCTGGAGTGATAAAAACCAAATAGCCACCACAGATTTAGCAAAGACAGAATTGTTATTATTAGGCGAAGGGCATTGTTTTAGAGACCAAATTTTAGAGTCGTCCGAGTCTTTAGCGCAAGCGCTTAACGCTAAACAGCAATCTAGGGAGGGCAGCTCTCTGGAGACCATTCGGATGATGGTGGCATCCGGATTGGGTAGCAGTGTTATCCCAAATTGTGCAGTGCGATCAAGTACCAGTGAGGAGCTTGTCACTGTGCCTTTTAGTGACCCTAAACCTGGAAGAACAGTGGCGCTGGCTTGGCGGGCCAGTTTTCCCAGAACAAAAGCCATAGACTGTCTGCTTAGAGCCCTTAAAGACATCTCAGAGCAGGAGCTGTTCAATGAGCGCTAAACTTGCTGAAATACCCTCAGTTACTGTGCTCAAGGGCGTTGGCGCTGCTATGCAGAACAAACTTGAGCGATTGGGAATCGAAAACCTGCAAGATTTATTGTTTCATCTTCCGATTCGCTATCAAGATAAAACAAATTTAAAAAGTATTAGTACATTGCGCATTGGCGACGAGGCGCTAATTGAAGCACAGGTGACGACTTGCGAAATAAAGTTTGGCAAGAAAAAAACTTTGTTGTGCCGAGTTAGCGATGGCTCGGGGAGTCTAACCTTGAGGTTTTTTCATTTCTCAGCCGCGCAAAAAAATAGCTTGAGCAATGGCAAAACGCTGCGTTGCTTTGGTGAGGTAAGGCCTGGACCCAATGGCTTGGAGATGGTGCATCCGGAATACAAAGCACAGGATAGCGAAGTAGAGAATAGTGTCGATGAAACGTTAACGCCGGTCTATCCAATGACAGAGGGGCTAGCGCAAAATCGAGTGCGGGCACTAATGGCGCAAGCACTTAGCTGGTTAGAGTCAGGTCAGCTACCTGAGCTGTTACCTGAGGATATGCGAGCGCGCTGGAAACTGGCTGAGTTGGGCCGCTCTTTACAATATCTGCATGCTCCACCCCCTCAGGCAAATCGCGATGTGCTATTAGAAGGTAAGCACCCTGCACAGCGCAGACTGGCCTTTGAAGAGTTGTTGGCACATCATTTAACGCTGCTGAAAATTCGTCGAGAAGTGCAGCGCCAAGGTGGTTTTGGATTTAATCCGCCGGCACAGTTAGTGGCACAATTTTTAGCACAATTGCCTTTTAACTTAACGGCTGCCCAGCTGCGGGTAAGCGCTGAAATAGCAATAGATATAAATAAACATCAGCCGATGCTGCGATTAGTGCAAGGAGATGTCGGCTCAGGGAAAACAGTCGTTGCGGCACTGGCGGCTCTGCAAGCGGTGGAGAATAATTATCAGGCAGTCATCATGGCGCCCACCGAAATTCTGGCAGAGCAGCACTATTTGTGCTTCCAGGCCTGGCTTGAACCGCTCAATCTTGAAGTCGGATTGCTGACCGGCAAAATAAAGGGAAAAAAACGTGCGGTACAACTAGAAAGTTACGCCAACGGTAGCGTCAAGGTGATAGTGGGTACTCACGCACTTTTTCAGGAGGAGGTGCGTTTTTACAACTTAGGTTTGGCTGTGATTGATGAACAGCACCGTTTTGGGGTGCATCAGCGATTGAGTTTGCGAGAAAAAGGACGCGATGGTGAGCGCTCTCCTCATCAGCTGATTATGACCGCGACACCTATACCAAGAACGCTTACCATGAGCGCCTATGCCGATCTGGATTGTTCTATTATCGATGAGCTTCCCCCCGGACGTACGCCGGTTAAAACAGTTGTTATCGCCGATGACAGACGCGCTGAAGTGATCGCAAGGGTGAAACTAGCCTGTGAGCAGCAACGGCAAGTGTACTGGGTTTGTACTTTGATAGAAGAGTCAGAAGCGCTACAGTGTCAGGCGGCAGAAGTGAGTGCGCAACAGCTACAAGAACAGTTACCCGAATTGAGAATAGGCTTGATTCACGGCAGGATGAAAGGAGCTGAAAAAGTCGAGATAATGGCCAAATTTAAAGGGACTATCGATACTGAACCGAGTTTAGATTTGTTAGTGGCGACTACCGTGATTGAAGTGGGTGTTGATGTGCCCAACGCCAGCGTTATGATTATAGAAAACCCTGAGCGCTTAGGTTTAGCACAACTGCACCAGTTACGTGGCAGAGTAGGGCGTGGATCGGTTGAGAGTTTTTGCCTGTTGATGTATCGTGCGCCGCTTTCTTATACTGGCAAGCAGCGTCTACAGATAATGCGCAATAGTAACGACGGCTTTGTTATTGCCGAAAAAGATCTAGAAATACGTGGCCCAGGTGAAGTACTTGGGACTCGCCAAACCGGTGAAATGCAGTTCAAAATTGCGGATTTACAACGCGATAGCGATTTACTGGAACCCGTGGCGCAGCTGGCGCAAGCAGTCAGTAGCGATTATCCGCTGTGTGCGGCAGTTACTCGGCGTTGGCTGGGTGCTGGTGAACAGTATGGGCACGTATAATTTTAAAATAGGCAGGGAGCTAAAAATGTACCCAGCAAGTGATTGCGTTATAATGACTTTGTCACCTTGATAGGGCTTTGTTATTGGTTGATCGTCGGTTGTTTGAAAGCTGTACATTACTCATAGGATTGGTGATTGGCTAAAGTGACGCTCCTACTGCCCAATTTAAGATAAAAGTGACCGTGACCGGCAGATTATGATCGCAATTATACACCGAGCTGAATAATAAATAATTGAATGATAAGAGAAACTAAGTGCAAATTTCCCAAATAGATAAAGATATTATCCGAGCGCAAATAGGCCGAGAGCCGCAAGGTATTGTGAGAATTGCTGCCAGAGCCAATAACGGTGTGCCTTTGGTGTTGCAAATGCGCAGTATTGTCGATGATAAGCCGTTTCCTACATTGTATTGGTTGTCTTCAAAAGACCTGCATAAAGCGATTGGTACTATAGAAACACAGGGCTGGGTAAAGCAGATTGAGCAGCGGATTTTAGAAGATGAAGCGCTTAGAGACAAATTTTACGCCAATCATCAGCAATATGTACAAAAGCGCAATGAGCAAATGCTGAGTGAGGATAAAGCGTTAATTGAACAGCGCGGATTTAGTGAGCTGTTTGAGCGTTACGGTATCGGCGGTATTTCACAGTGGGATAAAGTGCGTTGTTTACATATGCAGTACGCGCATCATTTAGTAGATGGCAATGTTGTTGGCCAGTTGTTAGATGAAGAGTTTGAACTACACAAATTGTTAGAAGATAAGCAACTTAGCTAGTTTACATCCGCATCTGCAATCGCCGGGGTAGCAAAGAGAGACCTCAATAGCATGATGTTTTAGCTATATTTCGTTAGATACGGGTGTCGGACACCCGTATTGCCTGCCAGCATTAAGACGTCAGGCTAATGTATTTTTCCATGAGCTTTTGTTCGCTCTCCTCATTATCAGGGTCTTTTGGAATACAGTCGACAGGGCAGACTTCCACGCACTGTGGCGTGTCGTAGTGGCCGACACATTCAGTACATTTATTAGGGTCTATTTCGTAGATCTCCTCACCTGGGGTGATTGCCTCATTTGGGCACTCAGGCTCACAGACATCACAGTTGATGCACTCATCGGTAATTATTAATGACATTTTCAGCCTCTAGCTCGCAAGGGTTGAATGTAGTTAGATAGCGATCTTGTCACAGGGCTATCTACGGCTTGCCGGTAATGTCTTTGAATACGCTTACCAGCGTAATGGAGATACTTAACAATATCTATAAAGTATCTCGCTCTGCTATTTGCTGTGGTGCGCCTTTAAGGAGTCTTCTACAGCTGGGTGTATAAATTTACTGACGTCACCATTTAGTCTGGATATCTCTCGAATTAGAGTCGAGGAGATGAAGGACAAATGCTCAGCAGGGGTTAAAAATAGACTTTCCGCCTGAGGTGCCAAATGACGATTCATATTTGCCAGTTGGAACTCATATTCAAAATCAGATACTGCTCTTAAACCACGCAAGATTACATTGGCATTTTCTTTGTGTATCAAATCAGCCAATAGGCAGTTAAAGCCAACTATTTCCACGTTCGGGAGGTGGCTGGTGACTAGTTTAGCCAGTCTAACACGCTCTTCTATTGGCAGTAATGGCTGTTTTTTGGGGCTTGAAGCTACAGCTACCACCACGCGATCAAATAGTCTAGATGCTCGCTCTACCAAATCTGTGTGCCCGTTTGTTATAGGGTCAAAAGTTCCTGGGTAAATCGCTGTATTCATAAGTCTATCTTTACAGTTGAGAGTGAATGAAAGGGATATCTGTAATAAACACGATTAAATGCCAGAGTCTCACTCTTAAAGTCACTGCATTAAGGGATTCTATTAGGTATGTTGATCATAATAAAATTGTTTCATAGAACAATAAAGTATAAACAAATATCCATCGTGCCATTTATCGGATTATAACCATAAATTTTTAGTATTACTCTCATTTAGCAGTAATAAAGCAGTGCTGAAGCCGTTTTTTATACTGAAAACAAGATTTAACCTGTAACTAAATAATAGAAAAGGATTGTTTAATAATCATTTCTTTATTGAAATGATAGGTATTATCATTTACTCTTCGTGCCAAATATTTTGTAAAACGTTTAAAAATAAGCTAGCCAGTGTGTTTGTTAATGGTGTGAAGTACTTGTTTTCAAACTGTTAAATACGTTGCATTACTTAAAATGGAGTTAATTCATGAATACTTTTCCAGCACTTGCACTATCAGCAGCTATTGGTTTTGCTGCACTAGCAAACGGTGTACAAGCTCAAACCCCAGCATCAGCAGTTATTAATCACTACGGTGATATCGCTCAGGCGACCTTTGAAGATTCATTAAAAACAGCCAAAGATTTGCAGATAAACATTGCCGCTTTTTTAGATAAGCCCAACGAAGCGACATTAACAGCGGCTAAAGCTGCTTGGGTTGCTGCGCGTGTACCTTATCAACAGACAGAGGCTTACCGTTTTGGTAACGCTATTGTCGACGACTGGGAAGGTAAAGTTAACGCATGGCCTCTCGATGAAGGTCTAATTGACTATGTCTCTGCTGATTACGGCACAGAATCAGACGAAAACCCATACTACGCCGCCAACGTAATTGCTAACACTACTTTGAAGATCGGTGGTGTAGCGGTAGATGCCAGTGAGATTACCCCGGAGTTATTAGGGAACACCCTGCAAGAAATTGATGAAGTTGAATCAAACGTAGCGACAGGTTATCACGCGATTGAGTTCTTGCTTTGGGGTCAAGATCTAAACGGTACCAATAAAGGTGCCGGTAACAGAGCTGCGACAGATTACAGCTTAACGGATTGCAGCAACGGGAATTGTGACCGTCGTCGTGATTATTTAACAGCTGCAACACAGTTGCTTATTTCTGATTTAGAAGAGATGACCGCAAACTGGCAGCCAGAGGGGGCTGCGCGTAAAGAATTAGCAGAAAAAGGCGATCGTGGCGGTCTTGCGACTATTTTGACAGGTATGGGTAGCTTGTCGTACGGTG
>Ga0105354_1001995_pt1 | contig 12363 bp, 13 predicted proteins | sample GOMGulsemesocosm_FD_83658 | JGI IMG/M metagenome (GOLD analysis project Ga0105354, IMG submission 83658) | Methane-oxidizing microbial communities from mesocosms in the Gulf of Mexico - GOM9B Gulf of Mexico | ecosystem: Environmental > Aquatic > Marine > Cold seeps | place: USA: Gulf of America...
AAAAACTGTATCTAGCTAAACGCTTCTATCCCTCCTATTTTGATTTTTGTTTATTACATTTATAAAGTTATATATTAGTGTCATATTTTACAACTAAACAAACATACGAGCTAAACGTTGTGTACAATTCTCAAAAAAATAATTTGTTAAAATATATTGTTTTCAACATTACTATAAATAGGTACTATTTTATTAAAACTTCCGCATCTTTGCCTCAAATTAAGCATTGTGAATTTTAAAGACAAAGAACTTATCATATTCGACTTTGATGGAACGCTTATCAATAGTATTCCAGATCTAACCTTGGCAATAAATAAAATGTTGTTGCATTATAATTTATCACCATTAACAGTAAAACAAGTAACCCCTTTTATTGGCAATGGCGCTACCCCCTTGGTAAAAAGAGCTCTTGAATATTCGATGCAAAATAAAAAAGTATCAAAAGAACTTTTAGAGGAAGCTTTTGAAATTTATTTTTCAGCTTACAAAGAAGTTACTTGCGTTGAAACGTATATGTATCCTGGTGTTTTAGAAACATTAAACTATCTGAATAAACAAGGTTATAAAATGGTGATATGCACTAATAAACCTTTCGGTTTTATTGAACCCATTTTGGATAAATTATCGATTAAGCAATTCTTCAAATGTTGGATTGGTGAAGATTCATTATCTCAGAAAAAGCCAAGTGCAGCTCCTCTTTTTCACTTAGCTAATGAAATGAATACAATTATAGCAAAATGCATAATGGTTGGTGACTCAAAAAATGATATTCTTGCAGCTCAAAATTCAGGTATGGAAAATATCGGAGTGAGTTATGGGTATAACTATAACGAAAATATAGCAGAGTATAACCCTACGCTAGTAGTGGATAATTTTGCTGACTTACAAGAACTATTTTAACATGGGCAAAATTTACAATGTCGGTATTATAGGTGGAGGCATTTCAGGTGTTGTTATAGCGTTACAATTAGCTAAATATGGAATAGATACTGTTTTGTTCGAACAAGAGAAAAGCGTTGTAAATGGCCCTCCATTCTGTCATTTACATGCAGGTGGAAATTTATATCCAGATATATCTGATGACCAATGCAAAGTACTCATGAAACAATCGATAGATATGGCGCGATTATTTCCGCAATCTATTGACGAAAGACCAACATTTATTAGCATTCCTAAATCAGAAAAATACGAAGTAGATAAAATTGAGAAGCGCCTCGAAATGTTAGTTGAGTATTACAAGAAATTAATAGATGAAGATCCGTCTAATGAAATTCTTGGGGCTCCAAAAGATTATTATAAAATATATACTAAAGAAGATTTAATTGCCTTAACGGAACAGCCAATTGTAAAACGTCCAAATTCATCTGATGAATGGATGTCTAACGCTATTAAACTTATTGATCACGAAAAGTTAAAAACACCAGTAATCATAGTTCAAGAATACGGATGGAACCTCTTTAGATTAGGAGCTCAAGCTCAATTAGCTTTAAAGAAATCTGAGAAATGTAATCTGAAAATAAATACCAATGTTACTAATATTAAAGATGTTCGAAATCAAAATTTAGATTATAACTGGGAGATATGCACTAAGGACACCCTATATAAAGTCAATTATTTGGTAAATTCATGTGGATTTAAGACGGGGACATTTGATGAGTCTTTACATTTGAATTCGGAACGCTTGATAGAATTTAAAGCTGCTTATGTTTCTAAATGGAAGCCCATACCTGGTTTAATTCCAGAATTTGTTTTTCATGGAGAACGTGGTACACCGCACGGGATGGTACAACTTACGCCTTATTGTGATAATTATTATCAAATTCATGGAATGACAAAGGATATTACGTTATTCGAAAATGGATTGGTACAATCTAAAGGTAATGAAGCACAACCTGAATTTAATGACGATATTAATCAAAAATTATATTGTGGTTGGGAAGAAAGTGAAATCAAAACCAGAACTAAAAATGCTATTGAGTTTGTTGCTGAATTTGTCCCTACATTTAAATCTGCAACTGTTGGAGGACCTCCATTGTACGGAGCACAGCAAATTCCTGGAGATGACTTAAGTTTAAGAGTTGGTGAAGTAAGTTTTCCTAGTAAATCTTATGCGCGAAGTGAAATTATTAAGGCTTCTTCTGCCTTAACTGTAGCCAATCAAATTCTACATAAAATTCAGGAAGAAGAAATTATCCCTTCAATTCATACAGAATTTAACCAAAACCTATTATTGGATAGTATTTCGAAAAATGAAATTGATAAATTGGCTTGTGAATTAGCTGTTCAACGTGGGTATCCTGAAGCACTGTCTCGATTGGTTATTGAGAGAAAATGATTGCAATATTTTTACTATGACGAACAATAAACATCAAGATTCTGATTGAATTAACTGGATTCAAATAAGGAAATTGGATATGTCGCTTATGAATGTACTTCTCACTACTAAATAAAGTAAATAACAAATACTAAAGTAAATGCAAAATAACACCTATGTATTAATCACCTAGGTTATGCACTATTGCTAACAAAAGCTGTAAATAATACCGGATTGTTGTATGAACTTGAAAGCTTGTGTATATTTACATAATCGCCAAATCTTTTAAATTACTCACCTGAATTTCATTTAATTCAGAGGTGTTCGTGATTTGAAAATGGGCCTTTATATAACAACAAACTAAAAATAAAACAAAAAAATTATGGCTTGTACTGACGCGAAAATCTGTCGATTTTTTGCAGCGTATTATTCGTGGCTAAGTGTTACACAAAATCAAAACAAATGAAGACAAAGTATACTCAGCCATATTTTTTATTTTGGTTTTCAATCCCAATAATAATGCTTATTGGATTTTTACAGGGTGACGCAACATTGGGAATAAATGTTCATGATACTGTATTTATAATAGCAAAACTTCACGTTGCAATTTTCATTTCATTATTATTCGCCATATTGGGACAGGGTTATTGGATGATGAATAGGTTAAAACGAAAATTATCTAATTGGTTGAGTAGGTCTCATACAACAATAACTCTAGGAGCTCTTCTTATTAGTTGGATTTTATCATTTGTTGACTTAAGCAAAAATATTGATTCTGATTCAGCTGTTTTTGATTCATCACACCTTTATGAGTTAATTCTTATTTTAATCATAATTATGGTTCTATTGGCTCAAATACTGTATGTCATTAATTTATTTATTGGAATGTTTAGACCTCATAGAACGAACTGTGGGTAACAAAGCTTATAAATAATACGGAATTCGGTAATTAAAACTAAAGCTTATGTATATTTACATTTAACGGCAAATCTTTTAATTTGGCTTTTATAAAACGACAAAAGTAAAAACAAAACAAAAAGCTTATGGCTTGTGTCGACACGAAAATCCGTGGATTTTCTGTCCTGCACTATTCATAACTAACAGACTCCAAATTGAGAAAAAAAACTTTCATAAAATATTAACCTATTCAATAGCTACTGTTTGGTTGATTAATGGACTTGTTTGTAAAGTACTGAATGTCGTTCCTCGCCATCAGGAAATAGTTGGAACAATTTTAGGGAGCGACTATTCAAAATTATTGACAATTCTAATCGGGTTTTCAGAAATTTTTATGTCAATTTGGATTTTTACAAAGTTCAAATCAAAATTAAATGCAATTGCTCAAATGACGGTTGTGGCAACAATGAATGTTTTAGAATTTATCCTTATTCCGGACCTGTTACTTTGGGGTAGACTTAATTCATTTTTTGCATTGCTATTCATCGGACTAGTTTACTACAACGAATTTATTTTGAATAAGAAACTAAATCTACAAACAACATGATGAATTTTCTAAAAAACCATCCTTTTGCAGTGGAAACATATTTCGAGAACTCTATTGTACTTACTTACGCTATTGCCAAAGAAGAACTACAGGGCTTAATTCCGGAATGTTTGGAACTAGATACTTTTGATGATAAATGGGGTTTTGTTGCTTTAGCAATGGTTAAAACAAAAGATTTACGGCCAAAGGGTTTTCCTAAATTTATGGGTAATGATTTCTTTTTAATAGGCTATAGAGTATTTGTGCGGTATACTGATAAAAGAGGAAAGCGATTACGAGGCTTATATATTTTGAAGTCAGAAACCAACAAAAGTAAGATGTCTTTTTTCGGTAATATCTTTACACATTACAAGTATACAACTACAGATATCGGTTATTTTAGGGAAGGTGAAAGCTTAAATGTTCGCTCAAAAAAATCTGATTTAGATGTTTTAATAAATACAGGCAAGTTAGATGTAAATTTACCTAAAATGTCGCCTTTTAGCGATTGGAAAGAAGCTAGACGATTTGCTGGCCCATTGCCATTTACCTTTACTTATAATGAAGAAAAAAAAGAGGTTTTAATTATTGAAGGTGTAAGACAGAATTGGACACCACAACCACTTTATGTTGAAAAAGAAAATGTAGGATTCGTGAAGGACAAAGGTTTCAAGGAGATCCATCTTGCAAATGCTTTTATGGTTAGTAACATTCTGTATTACTGGAAAAAAGGAAAAGTAGAACGATGGAAATAAAAAGAAAGAAATTTCAAGGTGTGCTTAATATTTTAAGCTTTAACAGACATTTTTATGTTGTAGGCTTAATTATTTTGGCTATAATAATAACTGGATTGGTTGTATTAAAATTACCAACCTTATGGACTTGGATAGTTGCTGGAGCTTTTTTTTATGGACTTATAATGCCTTTAATAGTTTCAGCCTACGTCTATGATTTTTCGGGATATTATGATTTTAATTGGTTAAAGACTCTCGAGTTAACAGATTCGAAACCGAAGCAACTAGTTAACATTAATGCTGGTTTTGACGAAACAAGTTTCATACTTAAAAATAATTTCCCTGAAGCAGATTTAAAAGTTTTCGATTTTTACAATGCAAAACAACACACGGAACCTGCAATAGTTAGAGCAAGAAAAGTCAGTTTGGTTTACCCCAATACCCAGCAAATAAACGCTGATGAAATACCTCTTAATGACAAGTCTGTTGATATCCTTTTTCTTCTTTCAGCAGCTCATGAGATTAGATCGCATAAAGAAAAAGTTGCGTTTTTAAAAGAATGTAACAGAATCTGTAAGTCTAACGGAAAAGTTATTACCGTAGAGCATTTAAGAGATGTTCCTAATTTTTTTGCGTTTTCAATTGGTTTTACTCACTTTTTCTCACGAAGTACTTGGGGAAAAGCATTTAAAGAAGCAGGTTTCTCTTCTTTTGAAGAAACTAAATTCACTCCTTTTATGTCAATTTTCACTTGTTGTCCTTAATTAATTAGTATGCTTATTCATTTTAAAATAATTGGTGTTTTGCTTATAATTTTAGCATTAATCCATATCATTTTCCCAAAATATTTCAAATGGAAAGTCGAGTTAAAATCATTGAGTTTGATAAACAAACAAATGATGACAATTCACACATTTTTTATCGCTCTTGTGGTTTTTCTAATGGGCTTACTCTGCCTTACTTCAGCAACTGAACTTATAGATACAAAATTCGGAAAAACAATTTCCCTTGGACTTGGAATCTTTTGGGCAATTCGCCTTATTATTCAATTTTTTGGCTACTCAACCGTATTGTGGAAAGGAAAAGCATTTGAAACTACAATACATATCTTATTTAGCGGATTTTGGATATATTTAAACATAATATTTTGGATGAATTATTTAAACTAAAAAAAAACAGCTACATAAAAGCGCTGATAAAAGCGCTTTTTATGTAGCTATTTTTGATCTTAATTTTTAAGATGTTCTTCTTGGTTATTAATTAAATTTCCTTGTATACTCCATGTAAAATCAAGTTTTACTGTGTTTTTAAAATATGGAGCATCCAATTCAAAATACTGATCTGTAGCGTAAAGATGTCCTTTTTGTCCATATAAATTTGGGATGTAACGTGCCTGTCCATGGCAACTCATGCAATTAGTTTGCATACCATATTCGTTCATGGTATTACCTACTTTTTGATAATCAGCATCATAGTATTTTTGAATGGTATCATTAGCAGCAGTAAAAACATCTTTCCCAAAACCAGCTTCCAAATATGGATTGTATGCATACAGTGATGTAGCGTTAGCACCTGATCCACCATTATATGGTTGTGCAGGTTGTACCATATTATAAGCAATAGCCATCGCATAATGATTTGCACTAGGATCTAGTTCAGTAATAGGTCGTAAGTCAGCTATTGTTTTTGAGCTAGGGCTTTGAGGGGTGTTGTTGTGTTCTGACCACCAAAACGTTTGCCATGTCCAACGTTTAATTTCTCGCGTAGTTACGTGCATTGCCTGCAGCACTGCAAAATCTCCTGCTTTACCTTCAGTTACTGACGCTTGTATTGAATCCAATTTAAAGTGTATAAATTCATTAATTGAATAAATATGTTCGGCAACATTGGTTTCACCATCTAGAGTGACAGATACATAATTATTCCAGTCGCCAGAGTCAAATGGGCGACTAGGGTTTCCTTCGTCTCCTGGCCATACAGGAATAATATACAGTCCAGTTTCTGGGCTAATAGAATCTAGAGGAGCAAATACAGGTTTTAGTGTTACACCGCTATCTGGAAAGTCAGGAATGTTCGCGATTTGATTCTTCTTTAACAAGCCTTCTAAGGTACTTTCGTAGAACAAATTATTTGTATAAATGTGTTTCGCTGATGATGGATCGTACTTTACAAAACCAACTACACTACCATCTTCAGGGTTCTCTTTGGCTGTTGTAGTACCATGTAACTGATTAAACCTTTTCATAGATCCTCTTGTTCGCTGAATGTGTTTAAGCTCTGTAGCTGATTTTTTTTCTCTCATTTTATAGGCCTCAATAATATCATCTGGCGTATACCACGTTTCGAAGCGTCTTAATTGTTGCCCATTATTGCTTTGATCAGTAGTTTTTGTTAAAGCTTGCCATATGCCCCAACCATGATTGATAATATCTTTATTAGTTTCTAAATTATTCACAGCGCTTGATTTGCTTACCCAGCTATTAATAAGGGTAGAATCAGTAGGGAAAAAGTTTCCTGTTATTAATTTGTCAGGCATAGGAACAGCGCTAAATTCATTGCTGACAAGTATCACTTCTTCTACTTTTACTTCCAGTATCTCTTTCTCTTTTGCTTTTTCACCGCAAGAAATTATAAGTAAACATGCGCTAATAATTAGTAATTGTTTCATGGTGTTTAATTTATTTAATGGTTTTATTCTAGTTATTTAAATGAACAATAGGTCCCTTAAGTAAGTAAACATTTTTGATCCTTAATTGTTCTATAATTATTTCAAATATATAATTTTTAACAAGCTCAGGGCAGTAGGAATCAATAATCAGGTATAAACACCTGTTTTTGTATCGGTAGTTGTTTCAGCTACTCAAGGGTAAATAATCAGAGTGGCTTTAATGAAATTACACGAGTTTTGTTGCTGGTTAGGTCAATGATGTTTTTTTGAGAAAGTGTTAAGCAAAGGGTGTGACTTTGAGTTGGTAATACAGAATTACCAAGAGAAGAGTACTAAAAATGAAACCCCAAAAAAGTTAGTGCTTTAGGAGGGTAGTGGAGTATATAAAGTTTATTTAGAATAGGAATCGGTATACACAAAATCAATTTTAGTAGCCAAATCAAAGTCTTTTTCGGTTAACCCATCAGCACCATGAGTATTGAGTGAAATGGTAACCTTGTTGTAAACATTTCTCCAATTAGGGTGGTGGTTTGCTTTTTCGGAAATCATAGCGATAGCTGTCATGAATGAAAATGCTCCAATAAAATTTTCAAAAATAAATTCTCTATGGATGAATTTTCCTTTTAGAATCCATTTTTCGTTTAAATGGTTCAGTTTTTCGTAAGCTTCTGTTTGTGTTAATTTTTTCATATAATGTTTATTATATAGTAAGGTACAAAATTTATTGTTTGATTTCTTCTAAAATATTAAAGGAGTGAGTTAGGTTTTAAAACGCTAAAAAACCAGTTTCGAACATGGATTATTAGGGATTAATATTTATTTTTGAGAATTATGTTAGTAATACCAAACACGATTTAATGAGCTACCCAAAAATACCATTAGCGCAGCAAGTAATTCAGTTATGTGCAGCCAAAGGAATTCATCACGTTGTGATATCACCAGGTAGCAGAAATGCACCATTAACAATCGGCTTTTCTGCATATGAAAAAGTAAAAACCTATAGCGTGGTTGATGAACGATGTGCAGCTTTTTTTGCGCTAGGAATTGCACAGGAAATAAAACAACCAGTTGCAGTGGTATGTACATCAGGCTCGGCATTATTAAACTATTATCCGGCTATTGCTGAAGCATATTATAGTAAAGTGCCCTTAATAGTAATTTCAGCTGACAGACCTAAACATTTGATTGATGTAGGTGATGGACAAACAATCCGCCAAGAAAACGTGTTTGCAAACCATATTTTGTACTCAGCCAATTTAAACGAAGATTCAGGTGATATTGATGAAAATCAAAGGCAATTAAATACTGCGATAAATACTGCTGTAACCCAACATGGACCAGTACATATTAACGTACCATTTGCCGAGCCTTTGTACGAAACTCAGGAAGGGTTTTCTGAAGAAATTAAGGTAGTTCATCCCAATATTGAATCTAACATGATTGATACAGAAAAGTTTGCTGCTTTTTTGAAAGAATGGAAAGGCGCTAAAAAACGAATGGTTTTAATTGGTGTCAATGCGCCAAATACAATTGAACAAGGTTTTTTAGACTTTTTAGGAATTGACGATGCAACAATAGTTTTTACAGAATCTACGTCTAATGTGCATCATACTAATTTTTTTCCAAGTATTGATAAAATCATAGCTCCTTTAAATGAACAAGAGTTTACAGAACTACATCCAGAAATACTACTAACTATCGGTGGTGTTTTTGTTTCTAAGAAAATTAAAGCATTTTTACGAAATTATACTCCTAAAGCACATTATCATATAGGGGTAGAAAATGCATTGGACACTTTTTTTTGTTTAAAAGCTCATTTTAATGTCTCGGAAAATGTGTTTTTCAATGAGTTAATTGTTCATAATTCAGCTGTTAAGAGTAATTATCAATCAAAATGGTTAACTGTAAAAGAAGAACGTGCTAAAAAGCATGAAACCTACTTAAAAACACTTGCCTTTTCAGATTTTAAAGCGTTTGAATCTATTATAAAGATGGTGCCGAATGATATTGTTTTGCATTTAAGTAATAGCTCAATAATAAGGTATGTGCAGTTGTTTGATGGTAACCCAAATATAGTTCAGTATTGTAATAGAGGAACTAGTGGTATTGATGGGTCTACAAGTACCGCAATTGGTCATGCAGCAGTATCAGATAAGCAAAATGTATTGATTACAGGAGACTTGAGTTTCTTATATGATTCAAATGGCTTGTGGAATACTAATATTCCTAATAGTTTTAGAATTATAGTTATTAATAATAGCGGTGGTGGAATATTCAGAATTTTACCAGGAGCTAAGAACACAGCAAATTTTGAAACCTATTTTGAAACAACGCACCAACTTTCCGCTGAACACTTAAGTAAAATGTATGGTTTTGAATATGGGGCTGTGAAGGATGAAAGTGATTTAAAAGCTAAATTAAGACACTTTTATGATGAATCAACATCGCCTAAAATTTTAGAAATATTTACTCCAAGAACAATAAACGACAAGCTGTTAATCGGTTATTTTAAACATTTAATCAATTAAGCACGCTAGCCTTATATATTTTTTTTAGTTCTCAGGAAAATACTTATATTTGAGAAAGAACAATAAATTAACAAACTGATATTATGAGTAAAAGAGACGAATTAATACAAAAGTACGCAGCAGATTTAAAAGATAAATGTGGAGTAACTCCAGATATGGATTTATTAACTAAAGTAGTAATAGGTTGTGGTCCTTCTATTTATAATAAAGATGCTTCTACGGTTTCTGGAACAGATGAAAAAGAGTTAGCAACAGTAAAAAATAACTTCTTAATTAAAAAATTAGGATTATCTGATGGAGCTGATTTGGATAAAGGAATTGATGCTGTAATGGAAACTTATGGTAAATCTAACAGAAATAAATACAGAGCTGTAGTATACTATTTATTGGCGGTAGACTTTAAAAAAGAAGCTATTTATAATAAATAAATTCTTTTTGATAAAATAAAAAAGCGTTCACATTGTGAACGCTTTTTTTTGATTCAAATTTTAAGCGAGTTAATTAGGAATTGGAAACTCAAAAAATAGTATTTTTGTAGTCAATAAATTATTAGTATGGAATTAGGTAGAGTAAATAGACTAGAAATAGATAGAGATACACCTCCAGGATTATTCTTGTTAGATGAGGAAGGTAATGATGTGCTTCTTCCTGGAAAATATATTCCTGAGACATTTGAAATAGGAGAAACTCTGGATGTTTTTGTTTACTTGGATAATGAGGAGCGTATAATCGCTACTACTCATATGCCATATATTCAATTGGAAGAATTTGGTTGGTTGAAAGTAAATCAAGTAACCAGACATGGTGCATTTTTGGATTTAGGAATTGAAAAAGATTTGTTCGTTCCTTTTAACGAGCAAGCTCGTCCGATGCAAGAAGGGAAAAGCTATTTAGTGTATATGTTTTTGGATGATAAAACAGGTAGACTTGTGGGTACGAGTAAGATAAACAAGTATTTATCTAATGAAAACTTAACTGTAGCTGAATTTGATGAGGTTGATATTATAGTATCTCATATGACTGATATTGGTGTAAATGTAATCATTAACCAAATGCATAAAGGTTTGGTGTATGACGACCAGGTTTTTCAGGATATTCGTGTTGGTGATATTAAGACCGGATATATAAAGAAAATCAGACCAGGGAATAAGATTGATGTTTCTTTTCAGCAGATAGGTTTTAGAAACATTGAGCCGAATGCACAATATATATTGAAAGAGTTAGAAGAAAACGATGGCTTTTTAGGTTTGAACGACAAATCAAATCCAGAAGTAATTAAGCAACTCGTACAAATGAGTAAAAAGAACTTTAAAAAAGCTATTGGTTCTCTATATAAGGAGAAACGAATTACGATAAAAGAAGATGGTATCTACTTGGTAGGTGGTGATTCTGAGTAATATTTAAATAAAAGTCCAAAAAAAAACGCTAACAAGTACTGTTAGCGTTTTTTTAGTTTTGGTTGGTAATGGTTTTAGTTATTTAACATAACAGGCATTACAAGCATGGTAATTTGCTCACCTTCGTCTAGTCCGTCAATCGGAGTTAAGATTCCAGCTCTGTTTGGTAATGACATTTCTAAAGAAACATCATCAGAAGTTAAATTATTCAGCATCTCGGTTAAAAAACGAGAGTTAAATCCTATTTGTAAATCGTCTCCTTGATAATCACAAGTTAAACGTTCTTCAGCTTTATTAGAGTAATCGATATCTTCAGCAGAAATGTTTAATTCCGCTCCAGCGATCTTTAATCTAATTTGATGAGTTGTTTTGTTAGAGAATATAGAAACCCTTTTTACAGAGTTTAAAAACTGATTTCTAGTAATAGTTAATTGATTCGGGTTTTCCTTTGGAATTACAGCTTCGTAATTAGGATATTTACCGTCAATTAATCTACAAATTAAATCAATATTATCAAAAGTGAATCTAGCGTTAGACTCATTGTATTCCATGGTAACCTCAGTATCATTACCTGCTAAAATGCCTTTTAATAAATTTAAAGGTTTTTTAGGCATGATAAATTCTGCATTCTCTGAAGCTGTAATATCAGTACGTTGGTATTTGACTAACTTATGAGCATCGGTAGCTACAAAGGTTAAACTTTCAGTAGAAAACTGGAAGAATACACCACTCATTACAGGTCTTAAATCGTCATTACCAGCTGCGAAAATAGTTTTGCTAATTGCAGTAGCTATAACATCTCCTGAAAATAAAGTTTTACTTGGGTTTTCTAACGATACTGCCTTAGGAAACTCTTCTCCATTAGCATATGCCAATGCATATTTACCATGGTTTGAGCTTATTTCTACTGTATTGTTATCCTCTATAATAAAGGTTAAGGGTTGTTCAGGAAAAGTTTTTAAAGTATCTAATAGTAATCTTGCTGGAATTGCAACACTTCCATTTGATTCTGATTCTACCTCTAAAGTAGATGACATTGTAGTTTCTAAATCACTTGCAGAAACAACTAAAGTTGTTTGTTTTAACTCAAACAAAAAGTTGTCTAATATTGGTAAGGTATTGTTATTGTTAATTACGCCTCCAAGAATTTGAAGTTGTTTCAATAAATATGAACTTGAAACTATAAATTTCATCTGTTTTATTTTTTATACGAGTTACAAATATATTCCAATTACTTGG
>Ga0105354_1001996_pt1 | contig 12358 bp, 10 predicted proteins | sample GOMGulsemesocosm_FD_83658 | JGI IMG/M metagenome (GOLD analysis project Ga0105354, IMG submission 83658) | Methane-oxidizing microbial communities from mesocosms in the Gulf of Mexico - GOM9B Gulf of Mexico | ecosystem: Environmental > Aquatic > Marine > Cold seeps | place: USA: Gulf of America...
AATAAAATAAAAGTAAATGGCAACATTTGAAGAATTAGGCCTAGGCGAAAACAGCTTAAAGGCTATTAAAGACATGGGGTTTGAAACTCCGTCTGAAGTACAAGAAAAAGCAATCCCTTTATTATTAGAAAACGAAACTGACATTGTTTCTCTTGCTCAAACAGGAACAGGTAAAACAGCTGCATTTGGTTTCCCTTTAGTTGAAAAAGTAGATGCAGAAAGTAGAACTACCCAAGGATTAATCTTGTCTCCAACTCGTGAATTGTGTTTACAAATTACAAACGAGTTAAAAAACTACTCAAAATACGTTAAAGGTTTAAATGTTGTTGCTGTTTATGGTGGCGCAAGTATTCAAGACCAAGCAAGAGCTATAAAAAGAGGAGCACAAATTATTGTAGCAACTCCAGGAAGAATGGGCGATATGATTCGCCGTGGAATGGTAGATATCAGAAAGATAGATGTTTGCGTTTTAGATGAAGCTGATGAAATGTTAAACATGGGATTCTATGAAGACATTACTGAAATATTATCTGACACTCCAGACGAAAAAAATACATGGTTATTTTCTGCAACAATGCCAAGAGAGGTATCAACAATTGCTAAGAAATTCATGTACGATCCAATGGAAATCACTGTTGGAACAAAAAATGCAGGAAACAAAAACGTTTCTCATGAATACTACACAGTATCTGGTAGAGATCGTTACCCAGCATTAAAACGTTTAGCTGATGCTAACCCAGGTATATTCTCTGTAATATTCTGTAGAACAAAAAGAGACACACAAGCAGTTGCTGAAAAGTTAATTGAAGATGGATATAGTGCCGGAGCAATACATGGTGACTTAAGTCAGAACCAACGTGATTTGGTAATGAAATCATTCCGTAACAAACAAATACAAATGTTAGTTGCTACTGATGTTGCCGCTCGTGGTATTGACGTTAATGATATTACTCACGTAGTAAACTACCAATTACCAGATGAAATTGAAACCTATACTCACCGTAGTGGTAGAACAGGTAGAGCTGGTAAATCAGGTGTTTCAATGGTTATTATTACCAAAAGTGAAATGCGTAAAATCAAATCTTTAGAACGTATTTTAAAGACTGATTTTATAAAGAAGGACATCCCAAGCGGAAAAGAGATTTGTGAAGTACAATTATTTCACTTAGTAAATAACGTTAAGAACACTGAAATTAACGAAGATATTGAAGTATACCTACCTCAATTAAACGAATCTTTAAAAGAATTATCTAAAGAAGAATTAATTAAAAAATTCTTCTCAGTAGAATTCACTCGTTTCTCTAACTATTACAAAAAATCTAGAGATCTTAAATCCTCAAGCAACGAACGTTCTTCTAGAGAGACTGCAGCAGATGGATCAACTCGTTACTTCATCAATGTTGGTGAAAAAGACGGATATGACTGGATGCGTTTAAAAGATTTCTTAAAGGAAACTTTAGAACTAGGACGTGATGATGTATTTAAAGTAGACTGTAAAGAAAGTTTTTCTTTCTTTAACACTGATGAAGCACACAAAGAAAAAATCATGGAGTTCTTCAAAGACTATAAAGTTGATGGACGTTTTGTGAATGTTGAAGTTTCTAACAACACCGGAGGCGGTGGCGGAAGAGATCGTGGCGGTCGCGGAAGAGGACGCGGAAGAAGAGATGGTGATAGCGGTGGATTCAGAGGTCGAAGCGGTGGTGGAGACAGAAGAAGAAGCAGCGGCGGTCGTAGAGATGGTGATAGCGGTGGATTCAGAGGTCGAAGCGGTGGTGGAGACAGAAGAAGAAGCAATAGAGACGGTGATTCTGGAGGATTCAGAGAAAGAAGAGAATCGTCATCTGACAGAAGAGACTCTGATAGAGGAGGTAGAGAAAGAAGAGAAAACTCAAGAGACGACAGACCGAGAGCTTCATTCGAAGGAAGACGCTCAAGAAGAGACTAATTATATCCCTATAAAGCGGTTAGTATTAAATAATACTAACCGCTTTTTTTTACATTTACATAAATATAAAAAAATGAAAAAAATAGCTTTACTTATAACCTTAATTGGATTAGGATTTACTTCATGTGAAGATGATAATGGAAACACAATTATTCCAGAAACTCAGAACACTGAAAAACAACTAATTAAAATTATCCAAAAACAATATAACTCAAGTGGTTTAGACCGTATTATCAACCATTATTATGAAAATGGTCTAAAACATACAGATTCATTTTTTAATTCAAACAATGAATTTACCGCATATAGTAAGCACACCTATAACTCAAATAATTTAATTATTTCGTTGAAATCTTATAACAATAATAACATTATCACAAATCAAAATGATATTACATATGATAACCAAAATAGAATTATCACTAAAACGACACAAAACGAAAACGGAGAAATAGTTAACAATGTAAGTTACACCCACAACAACAATAATACTATAACAAGTATTGAAAGCTATACTTCGGGAGGAATGAGCAATACTATCTCAAAAGTATTCTACATCAATAATGAAGGTAGAATCCATAAAGAAACTAATGACAGTTTTCAACAACAATTAATTGAACTTACTTTCAATAATAATAATAATAATATAGTTAGTAAAACATATGACAACACTACAGTTACATATACATATCCTGAAAACACTTTTCAAAACACCTTAACCTACCCTGGTTTAGGAGATTATAAATCTAACCTTGTTTTATTCTATAATAGTTTAGATAACGGAGACCAAGCATACAATGACAAACACACTTTATCGAGAACTTATAACTACCCAAATACTTCATCTACTAAAAGATATGAATACACATTAGACAACGAAAACTATATTATAAAATCACTAGATTATAACAGTAGTAACTTACAACCTGAGGAAATACTTCGCAATGATATAGAATATTTTTACGAATAATTTTCTTGTTAATATTAAACTAAAAAAAGTGCTTCGGCACTTTTTTTAGTTTAAATTAGTCCCATAAAAAAAACAACAGCTTGAAAAACTTACTACTTACACTAATTTTATTCGTTTTTTACACCCTGTCATTTGCACAGAATGTACAATCAATCTCAGGAAGGGTAGTAAACACATCAGGTATCGGACTTGAAAATGTACATGTAATAAATTTAAATATTGTTACTGGAGGAATTACCGATAAAAAAGGGGACTTCAATATTAAAGCTGCCGTAAACGACACTTTACACTTATCCTTCCTAGGCTATAAATCAATCAAAATAAAGGTCACTAACGATTGGATTAAATTCGGAAACTCTAATATTGAATTAACAGAAAGTGCATATGCATTAGAGGAAATTTTAATTAAGCCTCACACTTTAACTGGTTATCTGGATATTGACACAAAATACATCCCAACTAACAACTCACAGCAATACAGTATTTCAGGTTTACAAAAAGGCTATGAAGCTGGTAAAAAAGGACCTGGAGCCATAAGTAAAGTTTTAGGCGCTATTTTTAACCCTGCAGACTTACTTTACAACACCTTTAGTAAGAAAGGCAAACAAATGAGGAAGCTACGTCAAATGAAAAAGGATGACGAAATACGTAAACTGTTATCTCAAAAATTTGATAGAGAATTATTAACTTCTTTCTTGCAAATTGATAAATCTGAATTAGAAGATGTATTGAGCCACTGCAGCTACTCTAAAAACTTTATTCAAACTGCAAATGACCTTCAAATATTAGATGCAATTAGCGGGTGTTTTGAAGAATATAAGGTTTTGAAAAGAAAGTAACTACTTGATTTTTTTATTCAATACACATCATTAACTTCAAGATCACTGTTATAGAAAATAGTTTTTACCAGAATGAAAAAAAAAATTGACCAAATAGTTGAGTCGAGAGAAACAAAAGCAGGTTTGTATTTCGATTATGTAATTCAAATCCTCATCCTACTATCTGTACTTGCTTTCACCATTGAAACCATCCCCACACTTGAACAAAACACTATTGATTTACTAAATATTTTTGAACTTATATGCATTATCATATTTAGTATAGAATATCTTATTAGATTATATATCGCTGAGAAAAAACTAAAATTCATATTTAGTTTTTACGGTATAATCGACCTACTTGCTATCCTTCCTTTTTACCTATCTTTTGGAATCGACCTAAGATCAGCTAGAATGTTAAGATTTCTACGTTTATTTAGGCTTATTAAATTAGTGAGATACAATAGAGCCATAAAAAGATTCTCTATAGCATTTAAAATGATTAAAGAAGAATTAATTATGTTTAGCATGGTTTCATTCATTCTAATTTACCTCTCAGCGGTTGGAATATACTATTTTGAAAACTCCGTACAACCAGAAGTATTTTCTTCAATATTTTCTAGCTTATGGTGGTCCGTTGTTACATTAACAACTGTTGGCTATGGAGATGTTGTCCCCATTACTGTCGGAGGAAGAGTATTCACCTTCTTTGTATTAATGATTGGACTTGGAATAATAGCAATCCCGTCAGGTATGATTTCATCTGCTTTAACAGAAGCCAGGAGTTTAGAACGAAAAGATTAAAAAAAAGAATTTCAAATTCATTACAAAATGTCTACCACAACTCAACCTACAATCATAAAAAACCTCCCTTCTCCAAAAGGGCATTTTCTTTTAGGACATTTACCTCAATTTAATGTTCCCGAAAAGCATCAAGTATTAGAACGTTGGGCAGATGAATGTGGTGATTTATTTAAAATCAATTTTGTTGGCAAAGAGTTTGTTGTCTCTGCTAATCCAGAATTAAATGCTGATATTTTAAAGTTAAGGCCCGAGAAATTCAGAAGGTTTTCAAAAATCAATGAAATCCTTACAGAAATGGGAATCATTGGCGTATTCAATGCAGAAGGTGATACCTGGAAACGACATCGCAAACCTACTTCTGAAGCATTAAACTTAAAAAAAGTAAAAGGCTACTTCCCTACCATTAGCAAAACCACTCAACTGCTACTGAATAAATGGAATACTTATGCTGAAAACAGAACTGAAGTAGATGTACAAAAAGAATTAGTACGCTACACAATAGACATTACTACCGCCATAGCTTTTGGATATAAATTAGACACTTTAAACCATCAAGAGGACAATTTTCAAAAGCATTTAGAGCTTATTTTCCCAATGGTTAATAATCGTATTACAGCACCAATAGCTTTATGGAGAATATATAAACAGAAAAAAGATAAAGCATTAGACAACTCACTTAAAGAGATTGAGAAAATAATTCATCAATTCATCAAAGAAGCTAAAGAACGACTAACCAAAAACCCTGAGCTAAAAGAAAACCCATCTAACTTTCTTGAAGCTCTGCTAGTGGAACAAGAAAACGAAAACATATTTTCTGATGATGAAATTTATGGTAATGTTTTTAGTATTTTATTAGCTGGAGAAGACACTACTTCTAACTCAATTTCTTGGGCTTTATTTTATTTAGCACAATATCCGGAAATAGTAAAAAAAGTACGACAAGAAGCGAAAGAGTTATATTCAAACTCACAAGTTCCTAAAACAACCCAATTACTTACTAAATTGAAATACGCAAATGCAGTTGCTCAGGAAGCAATCAGACTAAAGCCCGTAACTCCAAACTTGTATATGCAAGCAAACGAGGATATCACACTACAAAACCTATACATTCCTAAAGATACTACAATAATGCTACAGAATAAAGTAGCTCAAACCTCTGAACAATATTTTTCAAACCCGAATAAATTTATCCCTGAAAGATGGATAAAGAGTGGCTGTCCGATGCAACAAAACCACACTCCTGATATGATAAAAGCATTTGGTGGAGGCGCACGTTTTTGTCCAGGCATGAATTTAGCAATGCATGAAATGACCATTGCTATATCAACAATATGTAATCAGTTTGATTTTAGCTTAGCTGTAAAACCGGAAATGGTAAAAGAACAATTTGCTTTTACGATGTTTCCTGAAAATTTAATTATAAAAATAAAAAAAGCAAGATAGCAATCGCCATCTGAATTTATTCCAGAATCTCAGTTCATTGATTACCTATCATTATAAACCGAAACAAGTTCGGCTTGACGCAAATTAAAACTTAAATAACTCAGCTTGACTCATGGCTAGCACTATATCTTTCAAGGAGAGGAATACCCATAAACTCATCAACCTTTTCACTAATAACTATTTTGGGTTTACCTCGTAGTATCGCTCCAATATCTTATCGATACTTTTTATAGATTTCTGCATCCAAACTAATCGCTGAAATTCTTTTTCTTCTTCTGTTAATTCCCAATCAATAGTTGAGTTTCTTAATTTTGAAGTAACGGATTGCAATATAATTGCTGCAGACACAGAAATATTTAAACTCTCCGTAAAGCCAACCATTGGTATTTTTATAAAACCATCAGCTTGCTTCATTACACTTTCACTTACCCCATCACGTTCTGAGCCAAAAAATAACGCGCTTTTTTTAGTTACGTCAAAATCTTCTACTAAACAAGAATCGTTATGAGGAGTCGTAGCAATAATTTGATATCCTCTTTCTTTTAAAGCTCCTATACATGTTTCTGTATTAGAATGGTATTGTAAATCAACCCATTTCTGAGCCCCCATAGCAATTTCTTTATCCAACACGTTTTTATGCTGCACTTCAATTGCATGTGCTTGCTGAATCCCAAATACATCACAACTCCTAATCACTGCACTTGTATTGTGCATTTGATACACATCCTCCAATACTACCGTAAAGTGCTTGGTACGATTATTGAGAATATCTTTAAACTTTTGAAGACGTACAGGGGTCACAAACTCTTCTAAATAAGAAAACAGTGCTTTATCAACCATAAAATAAGTATATTTAACGGTACAATGTAATCAAAAATGAATTGTTTAGACTAAAATAACTGTTTGAATAATTGATATTTTAGTATCAATACCCAAACCCCAAAACAGCATTAAATTAAAAACATGAAACAACTACTTTTTATCTACTTCTTTGTTCTCGGGTCTATCGTTTGCTTAGGACAAAATGAATATTCCAAAATTGATAATACTCAAGAAAATGATTTAAAAGTAAAGAATCTAGGCACTCAATTATCTACTAGTTATACTAATGGGAATCAGAAAATGTTTTTAAACAGCATATCACCCAATAGATTTTTTCCAAAGGTTATTTTACAAGATTTAGAAAATAAGAAACTTACTAAATTCAACAAGAAGTTTAAAACCTTATACAATTCAAAAATCAAATCGTTCCCTATAGAAATGATCAATTCCTTAAGAGAAGGAGATTTTTATAATTTTGTGAGTTATCATTTTGACCCTCTTGACAAAACGTATCATATGATTTTTAGGTATTATTCGGAAAAATACGGGCTAGACTATCATGACTACCGCGTTCTTAGCAATGGTGAATATTTAATAATTGACGATGTTTTTGTATACTCTTCAAGTCAAAAACTATCAGAAACCTTAAAGCTATTTTATTTAAGCGAGGTTCCTAAAAACTACATTTCATCTATTACCAATAAAGACGAATACAAGTATATTTTAATGCTAAAGAATTTTGTTGATGCAAAAAACAACAACGAACTTCAAAAAGCATATAAACACATATCACTTCTCAACAAAGCATTACACAATAAAGATCGTTTTACAGCAATGTTGAAACTTGAATTATCAAGAAGTATTAGTGACGAAGCTTATTTTGAATCGATGGAGGATGTTTTAGCTAGTTTTACAATTGACCCTAGCACAAACCTTTCAGCAATTAGATACCATTACCTAAACAAAGATTACGAAGCAGTTTTTAAAAGCATTAATAGCATACAAAATCATACAAATGACACTTTTTTAGATTTTGAAAAAGGAAACTTATCATTCGCTGCCAAAAACTACGAAAGCGCCGAAGTGTTTTACAAAAATATGATTGAAAACTATCCCCATTTTCATTTGCCTAAATTTAGCTTACTTGTAATATACGAACAAGAACAAGCGTTTAAAGAAGCTGTTCATCTTTTAGATATTATATTAAATACTTCTAATTATAAAAAAGATAGTATTATCACAAAAATTAAAACGCAATTACCACATTTAACAGCAAGTGCCGCATTTAAAAGCTGGTGTAAAAAGTAAAACAATGAAACATATTCACGTAGAAGAAACCCAAGTAACCATCTCTGAATTAATGCTACCATCCCATTCTAATTTTAGCGGTAAAATTCATGGTGGCTATATTCTTTCACTGCTTGATCAAATTGCCTTTGCATGTGCTTCAAAATTTTCTGGAGCCTATTGCGTAACAGCATCTGTAGATACCGTAGATTTTTTAAACCCTATTGACGTTGGAGAATTGGTAACTATGAAAGCCTCTATTAACTATGTTGGAAAAACCTCTATGGTTGTTGGTATTCGAGTTGAGGCTGAAAATATCAGAACTGGAGAGAAAAAACACTGTAATTCATCATACTTCACTATGGTCGCTAAAGACGAAAACAATAAGAGCGTTAAAGTTCCTGGTTTAATTTTGGATGATACCAAAGAAATGAAACGATTTTTAGATGCTATTAAACGAATTGAAATGAAACAAAATCGTAAGAACGAATTGGATAGAGCAGATTTTATCCCACATGATTACCTAAAAGAATTAAAAAACTATAATGTGAAAATTGAATTGAAGTAAACAAACTTATTCTTTTAACTTATTTACATTTCAATAACATTTTTTTACAATTCGTTAAGAACGCGACAAGTCTTTACCTTGTACCTTTGATATAAATACTTATATCATGAAAAAGAATATTTTATTTATTTGCACTACATTCACCACTCTAATTCTTACCGCTTATGGATTTATAAATTGGAATGTTTCAAAAACTGATCAATTAGCAATATCAATTGATGAAAATATTACTACCAAAACCCAAGTTCCTGATAAAGTTAAAAATAGATTTTTTACTGATTTCATATACGATGTAGGTCCCAGGTTTGGCGCTATCAAAAAAAGAGAACTTGACCAAGCAACATCAATAACTCCTTTTTTTGACAAAAAACAACTTCAATCTATTGTTTCTCTCAAATCTGTAAGTATCATTCTTATTAAAAGCGACAAAAGAACTGACACTAAAACAACAGGGTACAGCAACAAATTAACCACAGCTCAATTAAAACTCCTACAATCATTTGATTATTCAACTAGTTTCTTGATAAAGGCTGAATACCAGCAAATAAACCAAAAAACTGGTAAACTGGAAGACAGCTACTCTACTCCTCACCTAACTATTGTACCTGAGAAAGAAGCTAGTTATTCACAAGGAATGGACGCACTTAAAAAATTCTTAAAAGAAAATAGCAAGAAATATAGAATAGATGTCGATCCTGAAAAGCTTAAACCTGCAAAACTATATTTTACGGTAACCAAAAAAGGAACCATTGAAAACATAAAACTAGACAGACCCTCAGGCTACCCACTAGTTGACAAAACAATGATAGAACTTATTAACAAAACTCCTGGCACATGGCAAGCCGCAGAAAACTATAAAGGAGAAAAAGTAGATCAGGAACTAGTTGTTTCTTTCGGTCTAATGGGATGCTAATTAACTACAAATCAATAATTAAAATATAAATTATGAAAATCAAAACATTTAAACTGTCAATTATCTTATTACTAATTTCATTTACATCTTGCTCACAAATCAACAAATCTATTGATGATAATAACACAAAAGAATCAGCCCAAAAAAGTACACCGAAAAAATCCGAGCCACACAGGTATGGTGGTTGGTATTGCCCAGACAATTTAAATGGTTTTCCTGCTGTAGACATTAACAACTGGAAAAACGTTCCTGTTGTTAATGGAAGAATGGCTACAAAAGAAGAAACACGAAACGGTTCATCACTAATTTTTGTAGACACTGCAAAATACCCAAATGCAAAACCATTAGATATTACAATGCCAAAATTAGCAAGCTTTTATAATGAAAATTCAAAAAGAGAAGACCTAGTAATTATCATACAAGCCATTAATGTTGATAATGACTCTATTGTCGGTTTTAGATATTTAAACGGAGGTAATGGTAGCGCAAAATTAAAAGAAGTTAAATTACTTTCTGATAATGAAATTGAAATGATTCCTTCATCACAATTCGTTTCTCTAGACATCGAAATAAAAGCCACTCAAGAAGAGGTGTGGAAAATACTTACAAAACCTGAAAACGCAAAAAATCTAGAGTCCATTTTTGATAAAAATAACACCCTACAATCTGACTGGAGGAAAAATTCAAATGTGAACTACCATTACCAAAATAATGGAATGTTAATATCTTCATATGCCAATAAATTATTTGGGAATTACTATATACAAAATGACTATAATCATATACAGTATAATGAAAAATTTCTTCTTTTAGAAAATGAACAAACGAAAAGTACTACATTAAAAATTACCTGCGGTCCATATAGTGACTATTTTGAAACTCAAAAACGAATTTTAAATAAGTGGGCTAAAAAAGTAAAAGAATTGAGCGAAAAATCCGAGTAAAAAATCTAAACAAATAAAGCCTCTTAAGTAAATTACTTAAGAGGCTTTTTAAATTATTAGTATAAAATTCTTACTTCGTCAAGTACATCTTACGTCTTGAGTACAAGTCATAGAATTGATCATCTTTTAAATCATCAATAAACAAGATACTTTCTCCTGTACTTTTCATTTCAGGTCCTAATTGCTTATTTACATTTGGGAACTTATTAAAAGAGAATACTGGTTGCTTAATAGCATATCCTTTTAACTGTGGATTAAACGTAAAGTCAGTTACTTTAGCTCCTAACATTACTTTTGTTGCAAAGTTTACATAAGGCTGTCCGTATGCTTTTGCAATAAAAGGAACTGTTCTTGATGCTCTCGGGTTTGCTTCAATGATATATACTTTATCATCTTTCACTGCAAACTGAATATTTATCAATCCTTTTGTTTCTAAAGCCAAGGCGATAGATTTGGTATGATCTTTAATTTGTTGCATTACAAACTCTCCTAAATTAAAAGGAGGCAATGTTGCATTTGAATCTCCAGAGTGTACTCCACAAGGCTCAATATGTTCCATTATTCCGATTATCTGAACATTTTCACCATCACAAATTGCATCTGCCTCAGCTTCAATTGCTCCATCTAAATAATGATCTAATAACAACTTATTTCCTGGAATAGTACGTAACAAGTCAAAAACATGCTCCTCTAATTCCTGCTTATTGATAACAATTTTCATCCCTTGACCACCTAATACATACGATGGACGTACTAATATTGGGAAATCTAGTTCATCAGCAATCACTAAAGCCTCAGCTACAGTTTCCGCAATACCAAACTCAGGGTAAGGAATATTATTATCTTTTAATATTTTAGAGAAATGCCCTCTATCTTCGGCTAAATCTAACGCTTTATAAGATGTTCCGATAATTTTAATACCGTAACGCTCTAATTTTTCAGCTAATTTCAAGGCTGTTTGCCCACCTAACTGAACAATAACTCCTTCAGGATTTTCATGACGGATAATGTCATAAATATGCTCCCAGAAAACAGGTTCGAAGTATAATTTATCTGCGGTATCAAAATCTGTAGAAACCGTTTCAGGATTACAGTTAATCATTATTGTTTCATACCCTTCTTCTGCAGCAGCTAATACACCGTGCACACAACAGTAATCAAATTCAATTCCTTGTCCAATTCTGTTTGGTCCAGAACCTAAAACAATAATTTTCTTTTTATCAGAACGTTCACTTTCATTATGCACATAACGAGTTCCGTCTGCTGATTCTACTTCATTTTCAAAAGTAGAATAGTAGTATGGTGTTTTAGCGGTAAATTCTGCAGCACAAGTATCAACTAATTTAAAAACACGATTAATATTAAACTCATCACGTTTTTTAGACACCTGACTCTCTAAACATTTTAGCATATGGGCTATTTGCCTATCACCATATCCTTTTTGCTTCGCTTCTAATAATAAATCTCTTTCAATAGTATCTATTGTAAACGTAGCAATTTCTTGTTGTAAGTGAAATAATTCTTCGTACTGACGTAAGAACCACATGTCAATTTTTGTGATTTCATGAATTCTACTTAATGGAATTCCAGTTGCAATAGCATCATAAATAACAAATACTCTATCCCAACTTGCAAATTCTAATTTACTTAAAATGGTGTTGTAATCTGTTTCTCCTTTACCATCAGCACCTAAACCATTACGTTTAATCTCTAATGACTGCGTTGCTTTATGCAATGCTTCTTGGAATGAACGACCAATTCCCATTACTTCACCTACAGATTTCATCTGTAAACCTAAAGTTCTGTCAGATCCTTCAAACTTATCGAAGTTCCAACGTGGT
>Ga0105354_1002001_pt1 | contig 12344 bp, 5 predicted proteins | sample GOMGulsemesocosm_FD_83658 | JGI IMG/M metagenome (GOLD analysis project Ga0105354, IMG submission 83658) | Methane-oxidizing microbial communities from mesocosms in the Gulf of Mexico - GOM9B Gulf of Mexico | ecosystem: Environmental > Aquatic > Marine > Cold seeps | place: USA: Gulf of America...
GAGCCTTCAGAGCAGGTCATGCAAATGGCAACCAATGGGATGATATTAATAGGGGGACGCGATCATTTGCTTCAGGCTTTAATAATACTGCTTCAGGTAGTAATTCCACTGCAATGGGTCTTGAAGCAACAGCTTCTGGAAATGAATCAATAGCTATGGGGCATCTTACCACAGCTTCTGGACATAGATCAATAGCAATGGGGTATCTTGCCAAAACTTCTGGAGTTGGTTCAACAGCTATGGGGTCTTATACCTTAGCTTCAGGACGTCATAGTGTTACTATAGGAAGAGGACTTGGCTCACCCTCTTATGGGGAGGTTGTTGTTGGGTTATATAATAAAAATTACACACCTACGGCTCCAGAAAATTATTTTGCAAGTGATCGAATTTTTAGTGTGGGAAATGGAAGTCCTAATGGTCCTTCAAGCAATGCCTTAACCATATTAAAAAATGGAAATACAGGTATTGGTACAACAACACCAAGTGCTACGTTAGACGTTGTTGGTAATGTACAAATTTCTGGTAATTCAGGTATTTCTGGTAATGTAGGTATTTCTGGTAATGTAGGTATTGGTACAACAACACCAGGAACCAAGTTACACATAGAAGGAAACATTGCTTCTTTACTTACTATTAAAAATAATAGTGCTACATTAAACCAAAGTGCTTTTACACAATGGTATGATAGTGATGGTGATATGCGTGGTATTATTGGTGCAGATGGTACTGGTCTTTCAGGTACTGCTAATCAGTTTACTATGGGTACTTGGAGCAATCATGCTCTAGATTTTAGAACCAACGCAACAAGCAGGATGCATATAACTAATGCTGGTAATGTAGGTATTGGTATTACCACACCAACCCAAGCAAAACTAGTCGTTAATGGTAGTGGTTCTCTACAAACAGGTGTTACTTACCATTTCTTACACGGAGGGGGAGGTGTTGGAGGACCTGCGAACGCTAATCTAACATATTCTATTTATGCCACTGATAGAATTGCAGCTCCTGAGTTGGTAGCATTTTCAGATGCCCGTATAAAAAATATAGTAGGTATGTCTAATCCTAAAACAGATTTAGATATCTTAAACAAGATAAAAATCACCAATTATACCTTAAAAGATTCTATAGCTAAAGGCAATAAACAATATAAAAAAGTAATTGCCCAACAAGTAAAAAAAGTGTATCCACAAGCCGTAGCAACTAATCTTACAAAGGTAATCCCCAATATTTATCAGTTAGCTGAATTAGAAAATGGTTGGGTTTCTCTTGCTACAGATTTAGTTAAAGGCGATAAGGTAAAATTGATTTTGGCAAATAAAGAGGTGTTAACAGAAGTAACTAAGGTAGTACACAATAAATTTCAGGTTAATGACAAAGAAGCGCTAACAAACGGAAAAGTATTTGTGTTTGGTAAACAAGTGAACGATTTTCATACCGTAGATTATGAGGCTATTAGTATGCTAAACGTGTCAGCTACCCAAGAATTACTAAAACGTATTGAGCAATTAGAGCTTGAGAAAGTTTTATTAAATACTACTGTAGAAAACAACTTATCTGAAATTAGTGAATTGAAAGAAATACAAAGCAAAACAGATAACCGTTTACAAGCAATAGAACAACTATTACAAACAGAAACGGCTCATAAATAAGATTAACACCAAGCTAATTGGGTAATTTAGTGTTGTTAATAATCCGCTCCTTGATTTGTAATTAATACGAATCAAGGAGCTTTTTTGTTTGTCATAGTTAGTAGTCAAAAATAAAGCACCCTACCATAAACAAATACACGAATAAACAAATTAACACCCTTTAAGATTATAGTAGTTTTAAGATACTTCTTTACCTAGAAAAACGTACCGGTTTTATAGGAATCCATTATCTTAGCTTTTAATATTGCTAATACACATCTTTTATAAACGAAAATTGAAAAACGTATTCCGAATCATAATATTCCTTTTTTGCTTCTCTAAATTGTATGCTCAAGAAAATACAATAGCAGATAAAGTTAATTATACCCTTCAAGATGGCTTCAATGTAAGTAGGGTAACTAATATGATTTATGATGATGAGGGATGGCTGTGGATTTGTGGTTTTACTCATAAAACGGATGACTTTAAATTTAATGACAATACATTTATAGTACAGCGATATGACGGTCTATCTTTTCACAGTTTAGAATTACCCTTAGGAGAAGATTTTTCAGAAGGCTATATAGATATGCAAAAAAGAACCGATGGTCATTTTTATATATTAGTATACAATAAGAAAAAAAAATATTTGTTTTTTGTTAACCAAAAAAGCCTTGAAATAACTAAAATAGACCCTTTTGAAGCTATTGCAAAAAACACTACTTCTGTTCAATTATTTCCTTATAAAGACCAATTTTTAATGTTTATTGGTAAAGATTATAAAACTAATTTTTACCACATTAACAAAGGAAATAAAATTAGCTACTTAAATGAAATTAAACATGAAGGTGAGTTTAAGCTATTCTTTAGTGGTTTTATTCCTTTTAAAGACCATTTTATTATTAGTATTAATAGTAGAGGTATAGAAGCGTATGATTATAGTGGTAATCTTCTCAAAAACATTAAAATACCTGTAGGTGATACTAATTCAATATCTATTGATAAGAAATTACAAATTAAGTCAAACTATAAATATAAAGGAGAGGTCTTTATTACTTTGAATGACTCTCCTCATACCTATCGTTATAATGCAGCTGAAAAAACCTTAGCAAAGGTATTAATTCCTTCTAATAAGGCTTCGTTAGAAGTGTTATTTCAAGACCAACATGGTAATTTATTAGAACGAACACCTACTAAAGATCAACACCAATTAAAAAGGCATTTGAATGCTGATTTATTTGAATATATGGTTGTTAGTGATGGTATTAAAGTTCCTAAAATTAATTATGTAGCCTCTAGAAATCTTAAAAAAGAATTGGTAATAGCCGCTAACGGAACGTTAACCCATTATTTTTTTGCAAATCAACAGATTCAAACTTTTTTAACTGATTTTAGTATTAGAAGTATTCATCAAAAAAGTGATAATGAATTTATAGTGGCTACGGAAAATAATGGTTGGCATACTATTAATACAGCTAATAATACGAGTGCTCAAATTGAGTTTAAAATTAATGACACCCATGTTAGTTTGGAAGAGAATAGGAATATTTTTGAAGATGAAAATGGATACTGGAGTAATTATAGTAATGGAATGGTTCGTGTTAATAAAAAGAACAATCAAGTAAAAACATATATCTATCATCCTGTAGAAGCTATGGTTTCTGATAGTTCATTTATCTATTACACTACCATAAAGCATCATTTAATGCGCTTTGATACAAAAACGTATACCAATACTAAATTAGCCAACACTGATACAATAGCTGCTTTAGATATTATTAAACACAAAAACGCACTATATTGTGCTAGTAATAGAGGCCTTTTTACTTATAAAAACAATACAGCTAGCTTAATTAGCAACTTTCCTGATAATAATTTGCTTTCAGTAGATTATTATCCTGAATACGGTGTGGTTTTAGGAAGTAGATCTGGTGAATTGTATGCGTATAATGAAACTACTAATAGCCATACTACTTTATATAAAGATGATAAACTAGCTAGTATAGCCAGTACTTTATTAGATAACAACAAGCAATTATGGATTAATACTTTTGCAGGAATTGTAACTTTTAACCCTATTACTAAAAAGCATACTCGTTTTACAGAAGAAGACGGGTTTAGTTTTTATGAAGCTAACAGGCATAGTGCTTTAAAAGCGACTGATGGTAGACTACTTGTAGGTACTTTAAAAGGACTAAATGTTTTTAATCCTGAAGATATAGGTAAAAATATAATTGAAGGTGATTTTAGTTTTTTATCGATGTCTTTTTTTGATAAAACGCTCAATAAATGGGTTGCTCACACGGATTCTAAAACACTTCAAAGTACATCAATAGTAAAATTACCTGCTTCTCATCAGCGCATTCAACTACAAGTAGGTTTGTTAGGAGTGGTTAATAATCAGAAAATAGAATATCGTTATAAAATGAATAATGAGGAGTGGAATACATTAACAAATAAAAATGAAATTTCTTTTTCTAACTTATCTTCAGGAACCTATAATTTAGTAGTAGAAGCTATTTCTCCTATTCAAGGAAAAATTGGAAATTCCTTAGAACTCACTATTATATCTGAAGTGTTTTTCTATAATACTTGGTGGTTTCTATGCTTACTTATTTTAGGGGGGGGGGCTTTAGGTTACTATTATTATTACCAATTAAAGCAAAAACAATTATTACAAATTCAGGTAATTCAGAATTTAATAATTGGTCAAGAAAATGAACGTACTCGTTTGGCTAGAGAATTACATGATAGTATAGGGCAGCAATTGGTACTACTCAAAAAGAAAACACAAACTAAAAACATACCTAGTTTAACAAAACTAACAACGGCTATTTTATCAGAGATGAGAAGCATTACTAAAGCCTTACACCCTGTGGTATTAGAACAAATGGGGCTTACACAAACCTTAGAACAGTTATTACTTTCTGTTGATGAAAACACCGACTTATTTGTAACAGCTGACATACAAAATATAGATCAGTTATTTAGTAAAGACCAAGCGTTAAACATGTATAGGTTTGTGCAAGAAAGTATAAACAACACTTTAAAACACGCCAATGCTACAGCCTTAGAAGTTGAATTTATACGTAATGAAGATTTTATTAACCTCACAATTTCTGATAATGGTATCGGTTTTAAGGTAACGGAAGAAATTAATACTAGTTTAGGTTTGCAAACCTTAAAAGAGCGAATAAAAATACTTAATGGAAAACTAACTATAACTAGTGATTCCTCCGGAACCCATATTTTTGCAATAATCCCCATTATGAAAAAAGGAATCAGCTAGTAGGGTACGTATGTTTTTTTTAGTTATTTTTTTCATAAGCCAAAGCTTTCAATTAACTTAGCATCGCTAACTAACCTATTTATTATGAATATTTCCATATTATTAGCAGATGATCATCCTATTTTATTAAAAGGATTAGTGCAAGAATTTGAGACAAATGGCTATACCCGTGTTGTAACAGCAAAAAACGGAGCTGAAGCTTTACAAATTATTCACGACACCAATCCTATAATCGCTATTTTAGATATGGAAATGCCTATGCTTTCCGGTTTTGAAGTAATACAAAAAGCCCGAGAAGTAGGTACAACTACCAAATTTATTATTTTAACTTATCATAAAGAACAAGGGTTTGTTGTTCAGGCTAAAAAAATGAAAATAGATGGGTACTTGGTAAAGGATGATACGTTTAACGAAATTGAAAATTGCATAAAATCAGTGTTGCTAAATAAATTTTATGTGAGTAGTTCTTTTCATAAAAATATTATTGAAGATGTAGACAAACAAGTAGAATTACTGAATCACTTAACACCTTCCGAGCGTACTATTATTAGAATGATTTCTCAAAAGCTAAATTCTACACAAATTGCAGAACAATTACGTGTTTCTCCTAGAACCATACAAAAACACCGTACCAATATTATTGCTAAATTAAATTTAGAAGCGAGTAAAGATTCACTTAGTATATGGACGGATAGTCATAAAGAATTGGTGCTTACGTTGTAATTTATTATTTGCAAATGTTTTAAAAGGAATTTATCCGAAAATAGGTTTTAAAGCTTGTTATAGAAAAGTGATTACAGCAAGTGTATAGAAATTTTAAAGCAAGGATGATGTAGTAGGGGAATTTTATACTGTTGTGGGAACTAGCAGGGAATATATTGAAACCTTTTAAACTATACTATTCAGCTATTTACTAAACATAAATTTAAGTAGATATGCTTGGTTTGATGCTATCCATAGCGATTCCTTTTTAATTTTTAAGTAAGAGAGGGAAGTTTGAATAGTAAACTAAAGTTGTCATATACAAAAGTTTAATGCTCGCTAACGTTTCGCTATGAATAGTACGGGGCAGAAAATCCACGGATTTTCGTGTCGACACAAGCCATAAGCTTTTTGTTTTGTTTTTAATTTTGTCGTTTTATAAAAGCCAAATTCAAAGAATTGGCGAAAAAAGTAAAGATACACAAGCACGGGGAATATATACCAAAACCCGAATTATTTATAGGTTTTGTTGTAAAACGTTTTTTTTATTATTTTAATTACTCAATGATTTCTGCTTTCTTAAAGCTAGTATGTTTTTCGTGCTTAGAATTTTCACCAGTGTAATACCAGATGCTTTTACTTGCATTGGCTCCAAGGTTTTTACCTATTGACCAATTATTTTATTATTGTAAATATTAATTAAGAGCATATTTAATGTTATATTGTATAGATAACTGATTGCGATGGATAATGTAAATCAACGAAAAGCAGACCTTGAAGGTCAAACACTTTCCAGATTAGTTCAGGCTCAGGCAGTATTAGAAGGAGATTTAAATCTATCCTCTGAATTAATATTGAAGGCTGCTTCTGAAGTTATGAATGTTGCTAGGGCTAGTTTATGGTTTTTGTCTGAAAATACAGATCAGCTAGAATGTTATAAGCTTTATAAGCAACCTAGCAAAGAGTTTAGTTCAAATGTTATTTTGTTACAAAATAATTACCCCAATTATTTTAAAAGTATTATTAAAAATCATTGGGTTGCAGCTGATTTAGCTCAAACAGATCCTCAAACAAATGAGTTTACAGACGGTTACTTAAAACCACTTGGTATAACTTCGATGCTCGATGCTGGGTTAATACTAGAGGGTAGTCTTAAAGGTGTAATCTGTATTGAACATGTTGGGGAACCTAGACAATGGCAACCTTACGAAAAGGTTTTTGTAAGTACACTTGCCAGTCTTTTTTCTCAGGTTCTCTTGACTAACGAAAGAATTAAAAAAACAATTGAATTAGAAAAAGCTGTTAAGCAAAAAAATATTTTCTTGAAAGAATTACACCATCGAGTTAAAAATAATTTGCAATTAATAATTAGTATTATTAAAATAGATCAGTACCCAAAGGGGACTGATTTTTCCAATTCAGATAGATTAAAAGTAATAAATCGTATCAGGGCTATGGCGGCTGTTCATAATGAAGTTTATTCAAGCGAAAATATCCACACTTTGTATTTAAACGATTTAATTGCGGATATAGTGAAGTCTTTAAAACCATTATTAGGTCTGAAAAAAAATATTGAATTGGTTTTTAACCACTCTAAAGCTAATATCGAGATACCTATTGAAAAGGCTATACCAATATCCTTAATATTAAATGAACTAATTTCAAATTCTTATAATCATGCTTTTGATAACATTTCTGAGGGAAAGATAATAGTAGACGCAAGTATTCGGAATAATAATTATTGTCTAACGGTTAGTGATAGTGGTATTGGTTTTGAATATGATTCGGAAATTAATTCAACAGGGTATAAAATAATAAGGGCTTTAGTTGACCAAATAGATGGTAGACTAAAAATTACTTTAGATTCAGGATCAATTATTGAAATTTGTTTTCCTTAATGTTTTACAACAAGTAAATAAACACAATGGTGTTTATTTCTTTTATATGTCCAATATACCATATTTTAAGTAAAAATCATTTAAACCCTTGTATATATTGGCACTTATTATGGTGTAAATATTTACTGTCGTTTGTAAATGTTTGAAAACAGTTGTGTAGTTGTTCTATATCTGTTTTTAGTCCACAACTATTACGTAACAATATTAGTTAAATAGTAATATATATTAAACAGAATCATTACTATTATTACAATAATAATCTTGCTACTTTAGGTAGAGTTAACAGTAGTTATTATAGGTAATCCTATTGCTGGAATCAAGACTTAAACAAGCCTTTTTACCGCCTGTATTTCTTGTTTATGACAACTATGCTCTGAAGTGTTTTCGAGGCTGTAAGAGTTAAGATTGTTAAGATGGTGTTGTGGAGGTAGGGTTATTAGACCTCAAAGCGTTTTAATTATAACCGACCTAAATAATAACTCCCCCCACTTCTACATATCGTGACACCAATATCAATAACACTTTTTGGTACAATAATTGACTATTACTACTTATTCAAACTACCCGAGATATGGATAACAAAACTCAAATACAAAAACTAATACTGGATATTCTTGCTTCAGATAATATTGATAACAAAAGAAGCATTCGTAATCAAGTAGTTGAGCTGTTTAAGGAATCCAAACTCGTAAATCATACTCCAGTAGCAATTAGATTAAATACTTCGTTAGAACTTAAAGAAACGATTGATAATTATATCACTCATGACAATACGGCAAGCAGAGAAACGTTGAAAAACATGTATTCGTTTGTCAGTCAGTTATTATGTGTTGATGTAAAGATAGCGGGGTAACGGTCTTGTATATGAAAAGTAGGGCAGTTGATAAGCACTTGCTTTCGGGTTTACACTTAGCCATATTTTTTATATACATTGTTATATGCTTTTTTTATTCATTAGGTGGATTTCAATTAGTTTTTCAAGGATTAAATCAGTGGTGTTTTTCCTTTCAACTGCTTTTCTGTCTTTAAAATTAATATTTAACTCTTCACTTTCGATAAATTCAGCAGACTCTTTAAAGATATTCAAGCACTCTGTCTCATTTTTTAAAACATTTATTATTTCATTACAAGCTTTAGTTATTCTTCCTTTATCTTGTAAATTAGGATTTATAGTTTTTGTTATTAAAAATCTGAAAACGAATAATATATGATACCTAAATCTTTTTGAATTAGTTAAAAGAGCATTTTCATTTAATAATTGTTCTAATTTGTAATAACCCAAAGAACTTGTATAGTAAGCTATAAGTTCGTGTTCTGGATTAAATATATCTTCTCCTATTTTTTCTACAAGCCTCCCATAATTTCCTGTAACATTATGAGGATTATTGAGAAACATAGCTGACAAAGTTTTTATTTGACTTTCTCTATTTATAACTTTATACAAAGGAACTTCGTCAAAACTTTTATACTGATTAGTTCTGCGTTCATAATATAGTTTATAATCATCTTTTTCAAGAGCGTTATAATAATCTTCTAAATTTCTTTGAAAATCAGTAAGAGCTTCTAATTCAACAGCATTAACGGCAGTTTGGTTATTTGTAGCTCGAGTAATATCGCTTTTAATATCTTGGTCTGTTGTAACAATTATTTTAACAGGAATGTGCATTTCATCAATTCCTTCCATCATCCTATTTTCATACAATACATTACTTGTTTGACAACCATTAACAATTTGATAATTCGTTATTGTTATTGTTTCACTAGGCCCTGCTATTTCCTGAGCAACAATTGTAACTCCATTGTTTAAAATGCAAAACTGTTGTAGTTGACCATTTTTTATTGTTTTTGAAATATCTTTATTTACAGGATTATCATCTTGTTCTAAATAATCCCTAATGTTATCGTCAAAAACAGATTTCATTTTACCTGTTTCATCAATTATAATTTTTTTAAATTCTGAAAAAGGTAATAAGCCAGAATAGGCAACGGTTATTTCATTTATCGATGGAATATTAATTTTTCTTTCAAATTTAATCGTAGCTTCAATCGGTTCTTTAGTTTTTCGATATAAGCTTTGAAGTGAATTAGAATCGATAGGGGTAATTACAACCTCTTTAAAATTATCTAAATTATCTAACTCTTGTTTGTTAGCATTAATTATAGAAACTAAATTTGGGTCATCAACCCATTTCCCTGTCGTACAAAAATATAATTTACAGACAGGATTTCTTTCTTTCATATATCGAGTGTTCGAATAAATGAAATCCTTCATATCAATAAAATTCCTCATTTCGTCAGTTACGAAAAGTTCAGGAACTTCAGTGAAGAAACTTTTGGTCCAACGACAAAAGTTTTCAATCTGTTTATTGTCAAATTTAGATGAAGTTTTTGCCTGAATAAATACAAATGTTACAGTCAGCATTCGATTTAATTCCATTATCTGCTTAATTTCACTTGTACTTGAGCAGAGTTTATTATTTACAATTATTCCTATTCCATCTATTCCTTGAGCTGAATTTCCTGTACTGATAGATTTTTCATCAAAAGAAATAGAGTCATATTCTTTATTTATTACACAAAAATTACAGAAATACTCAAATTGTAAACTGTGTTCTAATTTAGAATAACCTTTTCTATCTATGAAATCGTTAAAAAATCCTTTTGTAATTGTATTCATTCAATGGCAGTTTTTTAATTGCATATAACAATCGAATATGTTACGTTAGTGAAACATAATCAATTTATTTTTTTAGTTTCCTCAAATCTAGTCAATATCATAAAAGCACGAAATGACTATTGTCAGGTATTTTCGTATCACCATAATTAGTGAGGTACACTTTCTGTAATCACAATAATGCTATATCGCCTTCGCGCGCGCGATTTAATATATAGTTACCTTTTTTAGCAAAACATTACCCATTTATTTTACTTTTTTTTTCAATAATTGATTAGGAAGTTTTTTACTAACTTTTAAGACATGCGAAGAAACAAGCTGCCATACATCATAAGATATATACCGAGGACGAATAATTAAAACCGCGATATAAAGTGTTTCAGAGTTATAATAAGTCTCATAAATAAAGGGGTTAAGCTTGGTTATTAATATATTTTTGTTAAATTTAACTTATAATATAAAGTAATACGAAACGGAATACGATTTAGTGATATTAGTGGATTTAGACCTCTGGGAAAGCCTATAAACATTGACTTCCTTTTTTAGGAATTTATGCTTTCGGTTTGTGGTACCGAGGGTCGCGGGTTCGAATCCCGTCTTCCACCCTAAAGACTCAAAAGTCTGTAGCATTAAATTATAAACGGTTTCAATTTATTTTGAAACCGTTTTTTTATGTCTAAAATTAAAAACTTTCTGTTTGAAATTTACTATTAGTGCTCATTTTTTTCTTTGTGAATAATATATATAACAAAAAATAAAACAACTCGTCATCATATTTAGTGACAACAAAATACCTATAATTAGTGTAATGTTTTTTGGAGTATTGTTGTAGTTTTGCGGCTTGAATTTTATTTATAGTCCCAAACTAATTTTATGAAGAAAATACTTTTATTACTACTATTAAGTAGTCCTTGTTTATTTGCACAAGGACCTGAGCAAGCTACTCGAAACAATGAGTTACCACAAATAATCCCACCATCACCAACGGTTGCGGGGTTAATGCATTTTGAAGAAGTTCCAGTTGATTATTATTCAGGACAACCTGATATTAATATTCCATTATTTAGTAAAGCAATAGGTAAAAATCTTAGTCTTGATTTAGCTCTACGGTACTCAACTATGGGAGTTAGAGTAAATGAACGCTCAGGCTGGGTAGGAACTGGATGGAATTTAGAGTGTGGAGGAATGATTTCCAGAACGGTGCGAGGAATTGCGGATGAGTTACAAAAAGGAGTATCAGGAAATCAAACGGATACTGGTGTTTTGCATAATCCAGATTTTTGGAATTATCAAAACTTAAACTTTGAAGAATCACAAGAATTTTTATGGAATGTTGGTGGAACTAGGACGGATAAATTCGATAGTGAATTAGACCTGTATCAATATAGTTTTCTAGGGAAATCAGGGAGATTTATAATCATATTAGAAAATGGTATCTTAAAACCTAAATTGCTTACAAAAAGTAGTAACATTAAAATAGAGTTAGATTATGATGTTACTACATACCACATCAATAAATTTAATGTTACCGATACAAAAGGAAATCGATATACTTTTGATGTAAAAGAAAATTCAGAAGCAGAAAGTGTTACAGGGACATTAAAATTTGGTAACGCTCTGGGAGAAATTCTTAGTAATAAAATTATTAAGAATGTAAGTGCTTGGCATTTATCAAAAGTAGAAACGAGTAACGAACAAGAATTAGTTTCATTTGAATATACCGCACATGATTCTGAATACATAAGTTCAATTTCAAGAGTACATAGAGAAATTATTGACTCCCCAATTATCTGGTCTGATATGATTTTAAATTCATATAATGTTAGTGTCATACCTCCGAAAAAGGAATACACGTACAATCTAATGAGAGGAGAATCACAAAAATTATCAAAAATAATTTTTCAAGATAATATTAGTATTGATTTTACTTCTAGGACTGACCTTCACCCTGAAACAAAAGGGGTAGTTTTAGAGACTATTTCTATTAAAAATCCATCTGGTCAAGAAAACAAATCTTATAAATTAAATTATGAAACTACTTCAAAGTCTTTCTCTGGAGGTGTTGAAAAAAAGCGCTTATGGTTGAAAACGGTAGAAGAAATTGCAAATAGCAAAACCAATCAATATATTTTGGAATATAATGATAAGGAAGA
>Ga0105354_1002002_pt1 | contig 12342 bp, 9 predicted proteins | sample GOMGulsemesocosm_FD_83658 | JGI IMG/M metagenome (GOLD analysis project Ga0105354, IMG submission 83658) | Methane-oxidizing microbial communities from mesocosms in the Gulf of Mexico - GOM9B Gulf of Mexico | ecosystem: Environmental > Aquatic > Marine > Cold seeps | place: USA: Gulf of America...
AGCTGCTATCGAGAGATTAGAGTCTAACTCCGTCAATATTGGCGCTGTGCTAGGCGTGATTCAGAGCATTGCAGAGCAGACCAATTTATTAGCTCTTAATGCGGCTATCGAAGCAGCCCGAGCAGGAGAACATGGTCGAGGTTTTGCTGTCGTTGCCGATGAGGTCAGGACGTTGTCTCAAAAAACGCAACAATCTACAGCGCAGATTCAAACCTTAATCGATGGCCTGCAACAAGGAGTCCAAGACTCTGCAGCTACAATGAAAGCGACGAGCGGTAATATTAAAAGTGGCATCGCAAAAATGCAGTCGCTGAATGTGGCATTGTTGCAAATTAACGATAATGCGAGTGAAATATTTTCAATGAACTCGCAAATAGCTGCGGCGTCACAGCAACAGTCAGTCATATCACATTCTATTAAAGGGAATATTTCGTCTATTGCCGATAGCGCTACCGAAACAGCAACAGTTACCAAGCAATCAGCCGTAGCAAGTCACGAAGTATCGAAAATGTCTCAGCATTTAAACAAGTTAATAGCAGGGTACAGCGTTTAATTTGTCTGCTTGAGCATCGGTTTAAGAGCGGGAATTAATTTTTTGCTAAGCGTTAAATTTTTTCATCGCACAGTACTGCATGAACTGAGGTACTTACCGACTTTGAGCCCTAATCCCAACTTATTGGGATTAGGCGATATTTTTAGACCACATAAGGCTTTGTTTTATGATATGTGTGTAAAAATCTAACTAAGAAACGACTATATCGATGGGCTGGTGGTATGTGTCCATATATATCCTAAAAATAATACTCTTTTAGAGGTATATTAAAAATCTGCTTTTGCGCACATAAAGCGATTAAAACGCATCCTTAATAAGTGTGTTTGATGGCTTAAAATATAGACCACTAATAGCCCCTTTTGAGCACATCACCACAGCTCTGTTAATCTCTGGTTCATTAATTTAATGCTGCATCATGCTAAACTTCAGCAACTACTTTTAAATCTAATTTAATTAAGAGATATCATGAGATTACGTATTCTGGGATGTAATGGCGGTATTGGAAAAGAGTTGAGAACGACCTCTTTTTTAGTTAATAACAGTCTATTACTTGACGCCGGAACAGGAGTCGGGGATTTAACTCTGGATGAAATGTTATCACTTCGTCATGTTTTGTTAAGCCATGCACATTTAGACCATGTAGCGGGTTTAGCACTGATGTTCGCCAGTATTTATAACGAAATGATTGAGCCTATCACCGTTTACGCGCCAAAAGACGTCATTGCTGTATTAAAAGAGCACCTATTTAATTGGGCGTTGTGGCCAGACTTCAATCAATTGCCAAACCAAGAAAGTGCCGTGCTTAAATTTCAAGCCATTGAAGAAGATATAGCCGTGACAATTGCAGCGCAGTTCACTGTAACGCCTATCGCATTAAGTCACAGCGTTAAAAGTGTCGCTTATATCATTCAACACGATGATGTCACACTGTGCTTTTGTGGAGATACCGGAACAACAGATAAAATATGGCAGGTGATTAATAAATTAGAAGGTGTAGACCATCTTATTATTGAAGCAGCCTTCCCTAATGAGCAAGCGAGTTTGGCGCAGCAGTCAGGGCATTTTACCCCCCAATTATTAGCGCATGATCTGAATAAACTGCAGCATAACCCCAGTGTTCATATTCAACATATCAAACCAGGCTATGAACAGCGCGTTAGCTTACAGTGCCAAAACGATTTAAAGGACTTTAACATCCATGTTTTGGGACAAGGTCAAGCGGTTGAATTGGCTAAAGCAGGCCGCTTTAAAGTTATTCCAGCTGCTTTGGACTATAGGGATATTGAACAAAATTTGTCGAAATTAACTGATATCGCTATCTCTTTATCGGCTGAGCAAAATAATGAAATATTACTTGAAAAAATACTCAACAGCGCCAAAGAAATTGCCAATGCTGATGGTGGTACAATTTACACCTTAAAAGATGAAAAATTCTTACAGATGGACATTGTGAAAAATGATTCTCTGGATCTCTCTCTGGGAGGCAGTAGCTCTCAAAAATCGACCTTTTCTGCCTTACCTCTGTATTTAGACAACGGTGAGCCGAATAAAGCCAATGTCGTCGCCTGCGCTATTCATGAAGACATCGTTATCGATATCAAAGACCGCCATGCAGATAGAGCGTATGATTTCTCGGGGGCGCAGCGCTTTGATGAAAAAACAGGATATAACTCAATATCCTTCTTAACTATTCCCATGAAAGATCACAAAGGCGATATGATAGGTGCACTTCAGCTCATCAATGCGCTTGATGAAGAGGGTAAGGTCATTGCCTTTAGCCATCAAATTGCGACAATCGTAAAAGCTTTAGCCTCTCAAGCAGCCATTACCCTGACCAATAAAAATCTGATTGATGAGCTTGAGTCATTTTTTGAGTCTTTCATTGAGATACTCGCGGGTTTAATCGATGAAAAATCCCCTTATACTGGGGGTCACTGTCGTCGAGTACCCGAATTAACGATCATGCTCACAGAAGCCGTTCATGGGGTAAAAGATGGCCCTTTAAAAGATTTCTCTATGACAGAAGATGATCGTTATGAGCTTAAAGTGGCAGCGTGGTTACATGATTTTGGAAAAATTACTACGCCAGAATATGTCGTCGATAAAGCCACTAAACTAGAAACTATTTTCGATCGTATTCATCTGATTGATGCCCGGTTTGAAACACTCAGGCGCGACCTAGAAATTGCACAATTGAAAGCGCAACTGGCAGCAGCTGAAAATGGTGTTTTAGTGAGTTGTGAGGTAGCAGCGCAATATCAGCAATCAATGGCACAAATAGCGACTGATCAAGCTTTTATTAGACAGCATAATAGCGGTGGCGAATTTATGACTGAAGCGCATCAGCGCGAGGTGGTAGAAATTGCTGAACGCTATCAAATTGGCAACTATCAAGGAGAGATGAAGAGTATTTTATCGGCAGATGAAATCGAGAATATGCAGATATCACGTGGCACTTTAAAGGCGAGTGAACGCGAGATCATTAATAAACATATAGTCGTTACCATCGAGATGCTCAAAGGGCTTAAGCTGCCTAAGCATCTTAAGAATGTCCCTGAGATTGCGGGTGGGCATCACGAGCGAATGGATGGCAAGGGATACCCTTATGGGTTAACTAAAGATCAAATGTCTGTGCAAACTAGGGCTATGGGCATTGCGGATATTTTTGAAGCACTGACCGCCTCTGATCGACCTTATAAAGAGACCAAAACCATTACAGAGTCTTTAACAATTATGAAACGCATGAAGGACACGGGCCATATTGACCCGGATATATTTGATATATTTGTGCGTAATGAAGTGTATTTAGATTATGCGGATAAATTTTTAGTGAAAGCGCAAATTGATCAGGTCAATAAAGATGAATTTCTCGATTGACTCAAACACAGTTGCATATAAATATGCGCAGGAAGTTCAGCTGTAGCATGTGCGCTTTTACTCAGTTGAAAAACCCACTCGTCATAAAGTGAGACTATTGCACTTATGACTTGCGCAGAGCAACAGTCTTACTTTTAATGCGCGTTACTACAAACTGTAGCGTTTGAAATAACTTCGAACAGAAATGTCAGCGACAGTTCTACTTAAATAATAAGTGACGATATATTGGTGGAAGTCATCCTCAAAAATCACTTCATCATCAATACGCTTAGAGCTACTTTTGGTAATGTCGTAAGTATCACTGATTTTTTTGGTGGTAACAGTGCCATTAACGTCGAGTACAATGTCTATTTCATGTCTAACGTTGTTCGGGCTAGTCTCTAATATTTGGCTGTGTAGATTCAGTTTTATCGATGAGCTATATTCAATTTTCTCACCTTCAATAAAATGATGATAGTTAAAGGATTTGGTGCTCGCAGAAGCGTGTTTATCACCCTCTTCAATTCCTTGGCGGTGATTCAATGAGGGTAGTCTCATCGCTTTAAAAATGGGTTCAAGAAAGTTTTTGCCTCGCTCAACAATGACTTGCGCATAGTAGCGGTTCGCCGCACTCACATCATAGTGTAATACATGTTCTCCAGTGGGGATATCAATCAAAGATTTTCTAGAGTCATCAGCTTTTGAACCGTCTAACACGACGAGCTGTTTTCCATCGATGATCATTCTATCGGGGTAAAACCTGACAAATGATACTTCTGTCGATTGGTAAAAAGAGTAGCCAAGCGCGAGTAAACCACCGAAAACAACTAACAGTACACTTGAAAATGACTTTGGGATAGAGCGTTTTTTATCACCTTTTATGGGGGGGGCTGGTTGTGCATATTTGGAATCAACGACTTCATAAATTTCAATCGGATGTTGGATACCTTTTAGGAAATAACTGCCGTGTAGTGTCCAAATTAATCGTTCATTACTGGCCAGCCAACCCTTGGCGCTATCAAAAACGGAATAACTTAAATAAATCTGGCCTCCGTCAGCCAGGCTTTCTATGCGCGATGCGCGATTGACATGGCGTCCGAAAACATCAGCCTGAATAGCATCATCAATCGTCACTTGACCCATATGTAAGCCAATTCTAACGGCTATGTTTTCAAACTCATCAGTAGATTGGTTAAACTCATTAATTTTCCGCTGGATCATTAATGCACGTTCTACAGCGGCGCTGGGTTCTGAAAATATTGCCATGACAGCGTCACCGATGAATTTTACGACTAATCCAACATTATTTTCTTCAATAATGCTTTGCAAAATATCATCATGGATTTTACGTAATTTAATCGAGTACTCTTCACCTTTTTCTTCGGTTATCAAGGTGAAGTTTTTAATATCAGTAAACATAGTCGTGATAACAGCTGTGTTTCTTTTCTCTAGATACTTTCTAACATTTTTAATCTCGTTACTCGAGATGTTCAATTCATCGATTTCATTTTCGGCGGACATTCTATTTCCTAAATCACTGAGTATGATTGATAAACATTGAAAGCCAACAGGCTTCAACTCGAGAGTCCTACAGAGCAATGTAAATGTTTATTCGTTTCTAATGTTGGCTGTAGTGCTCTTTTATCCAAGCTTATGGAAAAGTAAATAATTATAAATCAATGGAAAGCCTATAAGGAGGATTATAAAATAATTTATGAAGGGCTATCATGATTTAATGTATTCATTGCATGGGAGTATTAAGCAGAGTATTGTTTTTTCTATATCGCGGTTAGATTAAAATTAAATGCATTGCTCTTTTTAACGTTTGCTTAATTAATGTTGAGTTCTGTGATAGGTAAGCGGAAATCACACTAAGAAAATATGCTCTAATTGAGATGATTTTTACAAACACAGCTCTGTTTGTTAACCTATCCTGAATCAGCGGCTGTGAATGTTTAAAAAAAGCACATTACTAATATCAAATTGGTACATATTTGTTAGAATGCTTAATAAGTTTAGTAATTTGTTGTTATTAATAAAATAATTAGCGTAAAGAAAACAATGAATGATCCTCTGTTGTCACTGGGGAGTTCAGAGTTTTCCAATGGAACGTACGAGCTAGCCTTACAGAGACAAGCGTGGATAAAATTGTTTTTGTTAGACTGCAGTAGCTTTAGAACAACGTTGAAACGGAAGTGAATATTGTTCAAATGTCTTGCTAGCTTTTTGTCATTTATGCTGTGGGCCTAGAAACATGGACAAACATTTACCGCAAGTTGAGTTGATTGCCTCTACCTCTCAAGGTAGCGTCTCTTCATTTCCCTTTTCACAAAGTCCTGATGCAGGGCTATTTGTTAATGCCAGCATGAACATTGTCGGTATCGATATTAATACTGTCGATGTTGCGCTGCTGGTACTTTGTCCTATTCTGGCGACCTTAGGTGTATTAGTTGCCTCTTTAGTTCACGGGAAACACAGTTCTCCTGATCCTATATACAAACGTATTTTTAATGGTTTGTTCTCTAATATTGCCAATTTGTTTATCGGCCTAGTGATCGGTATTGTGATTGCGCTGTTTTTTGTGGGCGCTATCAATAACGATATTACTTCTCTAACTAGAGTGTTAGTGCTGACGGTTTTCTTAGGCTATAAAGCACCTCTGTTTTGGGGGCTTAAACCGAGTGTAGAAAAAAAGCAGCCACAGGCTGTAAGAACAAAAGTAGCAGCGCCAGCCGTTGCGTTGAATCAAGATGCACTAAAACAAGAACGTCTAAAACGCGCCAAGCTAAAATTAGCGAAAAAAGGCTAATGTTAAACCTAGCTTAGCCCATCACTGATTTATTCTTCTATCTCTTGTGAGCCAATCTAAATGCAACAAGAGTCATTGGAGAGGACGTGTATCACTAAGTGAGGGCTAGCTCTGAGCACTTTGATTACATCTTTGCATGTATCTCTGGCTTTTGTATAACTCCATATTTTCTCTTTAAGAAATGCTCGATCACCGTTCAATGTAGTGAACAATTATTCTCTTCAAGATCTATTCGTGTTACTTTTCATGTTTTTGATGGGAATCCTTTTTGCCATTTTTGGAAGCAATGCTAATTTATAAATATGATAAAACTTTTTAGAGTTCAGTTAACGATGTTAGTTTTCATCAGTTTATTGGGCGGTGTGGTCATTTATGAAGTGCTAGGCAATTTGGCGGGGTTAGATGCTATCGCTATTGCCGGCATGATCGCAGGGCTTCTGATTGGTTTCTTTAGCGGGAAAAACTTCGGCATGTTCGCTATTTTTCCAAGCTTCTTGGCGGCTACTTGTGTCAGTGTCGTCTTTGCCATTATTGCTTTCTTCTCGCTGAACTACGGTGATCCGCTAATGCTGGTACTCGGTCAGTTTGCGATGGGTTTTTGTCTATTAAGTGGCACTGTGGTTGGTTGTCAATGGGGTGGCCATTTCCTTATTCGCGAAGGGGATTTGGATCAACTGCGTGAAGTGTTTGGCAATTCGAGAAGTACATCAAGAACCGATCACCAATACCGCGAAGAGGATGAGTAGTGCTATCTTTTGATGACAGTCTAAAAGTGTAATATTTCAAAGTTTTAAAGTACATACAAGCATTGGGCAGCTTTGTCCGCAATCATCAGTTTCTATCTATTATTTGTCTTGATGCGTAATTCAATGTGTTTTACGTGTGCTATGCATTGGGTTTAAATATAATCACGAGGAAAGTATGCAATATAAAACCTTATCCAACACCGATTTAAAAGTCAGCCGTATTTGTTTGGGCACTATGACTTTTGGCAAGCAAAACACGGAACAAGAAGCGTTTGAACAATTGGATTACGCTTTAGCTCAAGGTGTTAACTTTATTGATACAGCCGAGCTATATCCAGTACCAACGGGTGCCGCGACACGCTGTTTAACGGAAGAGTATATTGGTAATTGGATTGCAAAAAGGGGTAACAGAGATAAATTGGTGCTGGCCACTAAAGTCTGTGGGCCGGCCGCTATGGTTGAGTATTTGAGACCCAATATCGCGCTGGATGAAAAGAATATACGCGCAGCCGTTGAAGGAAGCTTAAAACGTTTACAAACGGATTATATCGATCTCTATCAATTACATTGGCCAGATCGTCAAACCAACTTTTTTGGCCAGTTAGGTTATGAGCACAACATTGAAAACGATGGGACGCCTCTGCGCGAAACACTGCGGGTACTTAAAGAGCTAGTCGATGAAGGAAAAATTCGCTATGTAGGTGTCTCTAATGAATCTCCGTGGGGGGTGATGAGCTTTTTGCAGTTAGCCAAAGAGTTTAATTTGCCCAAAATTGCCAGCGTGCAAAATGCGTATTCACTGCTTAATCGCACCACCGAAATAGGTTTGGCTGAAGTGTTGTATCGTGAAAGCATCGATTTACTACCTTATTCCCCACTGGGCTTTGGTGTGCTCAGCGGCAAGTATTTGAACGGAGCATTACCTGAAAATTCGCGACTACAGTTATTTCCTAGTTACTCAAGATACCAGACGCCAAACGGTGTAATAGCGACACAAAAGTATGTGGATCTCGCTGCTAAATTTGCTCTAGACCCTGCTCAAATGGCGATTTCTTTTGTCGCATCAAGACCTTTTGTCGGTTCTACTATTATTGGTGCCACCAGTATTGATCAGCTGAGCAAAGCGATCGGGGCAATTGATGTGAATTTGTCTGAGCAAGTATTAAATGAAATAAGTGCCATTCACAATGCCTGTCACAATCCTTGCCCATAACTATAGCAATAAGGGGTCGGTAAGTTTCACAACTAAATAATTAGTTCTCATCCAGAAAGGGGTCATAGTGAAGTTGATCCACTGATCTGAGATGCGTACTACTCGATTTTGGTGTTTAGTTATTCTAAATAACGGTATCTAGTGGTGAGCAGGTCAGTGCAGGGGGACAACCGTTGCAGGCGACAGTTGCTGGATGGGCATTACCTAAGGAATAAGTATGAATTGGTTTTTGATTTCACTCGCGGTACTAGCGGGGACTATGTTGCCTATGCAAGGTGCCCTCAATGCGCGCTTAGGTGCTCTGATGCCGCATCCTATGCAGGCGACTTTGGTCTCTTATATCGGCGGAACGATTGCCTGCTTTGTTGTATTGATGCTGGCTCAGGCGAGCATGCCAGATTATAAACGTTTAGCGAGCGTTGATTGGTACTTGTACCTCGGTGGTTTTTTAGGGGCAGTGTTTGTCAGTGGTATGTTGTACTTGATGCCGCGTATCGGGATTGCCAATATGCTAGCGGCTGCCATTTTGGGTCAGTTGGTGATGTCCGTGATCTTTGATCACTTTGGCTTGGCGGGAATAAAAATTGAAATAAACCCGAGCCGTGTGTTCGGAATTTGTCTATTACTGGCAGGTGTTTATTTTTTACAACGTTAAAAAAATACCTAGTCAGCACAGTTAAGCACTGACTAGGTAGACAATGAAACTTTATTAATTAATAAGGTTGCCTAGTTGTTCAATGAGTTTCTCTACATCCCTAAGGCTAGTGTAATGCACCAGAGAGAAGCGCAGTACGCCATCTTCTGTATCGATCCCCATAGCCTCCAGTAAGCGCACTGAGTAAAAATGTCCAGCACCGCACATAATACCTTGCTCTCCCAGTGACTTAGCTAAAGTCATACTCGAGTGACCACGCACTAAAATAGAGACCGTGGGCGCTCGGTTATCAACAGTGTTTGGGCCTATTACTTGTATTTTTGCATGGCTATTAAAAAACGCTAACAGTGGCGCTAGTGCTTTTTTCTCCGCTGCTATGAGCAAATCGTGAACCGCTTGGTTCTTGCTTGTAGTGCTATTTGATGCATCAAAATGGCGCTGATATAACATTTCGAAGTAATCGCATACGCCGGTTGCCGCTGCTATTTGCGCATGATCAGGACCTGCTGGAGTTAGGCGCTTTTCACGTAAATCAGCGTTAAAGAAGTGACCTTGGTTACTTAATAGCTGATCCATAGTATTGCGAACCACCATCACACCTTGATGTGTACCGTATACTTTATAGAGTGAGAACAGATAGATGTCGACGCCTAATGCGTCAATATCAGGAAGACCATGACCCGCATAAGAGACGCCATCGACCAATGTTTTAACATTGGCTGCACGCGCTAATTTAGCGATGTGTGCCACATCGTTTATTTCACCTAAAATATTAGAGCAGTGCGGAAAAACCAGCAATTTTGTGTTGCTGCTAAATAATTCTGTCAGCTGATTAAGCGGTAAACTACCACTTTGCGCATCGACAGACCATTGTTTAACGATGACACCTTGATCAGCCAGTTTTCTCCAAACGCCAGAGTTTGCCTCATGATCTTGATTAGTCACGATGATTTCATCACCAGCACTGAGCCAGCCGAGCATGGCTTTAGAAAGTACATAGGTATTTTGGCTGGTAGATGGGCCAAAGTATATCTCTTGCTCGCTCACATTTAGCCAGTTGGCAAACTGTGAGTAAGCATTATCCATTAATGAACCTGCTAATTGTGCGGGCGGGTGCGGATGGTAAGGCTGTACTTTTGTTTGGCGAAAGTATTGATCTAATCTATCGATAACGCTTTGACACATATAAGAGCCGCCGGCGTTTTCAAAAAAAGCGCTGTTATTTAAACTTGGCTCATTAAAGGCTGGAAATTGACTGCGGACAAAATCTAAATCTAGTGGTGTGTTTTGCAAAATAGTTTCTCCAGTAAATAACAGTAATTGGAATAGACGTTATTTTAGCGAAAAACTGCTGCATTAATCTGTTCAACCTATCCCCGTTTTTGGTTAAATTTGCTATGATCTGTTCAATTATTTGAATTCTAAGACCGATATCATGCATAAAGTTAGCCTAGATAGACAAGATGTTCGCATTCTTGATATTTTACAGCGCGATGCGCGCATCTCTAGATCGGAACTGGCAGAGGCGGTTAATTTATCTGCATCACAGTGTTATCGCAGGCTTAAGCGTTTAGAGTCATCCGGCTTAATTGAGCGCTACGTCACATTGCTTAATTTGGAGAAAGCAGGTTTTGATGTGCAGGCTATGGTGATGGTGAGTTTTTCTAAAACACAAGACAAAGCGCGCGATCATTTACTAGCCTTGATCCAGTCTTTAGACGAAGTACAAGAGTGTTACAGTGCATCGGGTGAATACGATTTTATTTTACGGGTGAATTGCATCGGGATGCGCGCTTATTCTAATTTGATCAACAAAAAGCTATTGAACGATTTTGTGGTAGCTATCCACTCTTATATTTTGCTCGATTGCTTGAAGCACAGTACAGCGCTGAAGGTCAGTGCTTCATAATTTCACTTAGCTTTGTTTTTCATCTAACTCTGACTTAAGTGAGTGCTGTTTATGTAAAGAGTCGATAATGGCTTTTAAGTGCGCGAAAGTATCTTTACCACTCTCGAGCTTGTCCTGAGTTTTTCTGTTTAGCTCTACCAGTGACTGTGCACTATGCTTATTAATCACAAAAAGATTTTCAGCCTCCTCTTCAATGACATCTGTGGTGACTGCTTGGACGGTGGTGGTCACATTGACTTTTTCTACCGACTTGAAATCTTTACGCTGGTAGTCGTATTCACTACCGGGTGGTGGAAATAAAATATCAATGAGAGTAGGTTGTTTGTCTTCATCTTCAGCAAAGGCCGAGTCGCCTTGGTTGCTGTTAATCAAATCGATGTCAAACGCGTTATTTAAATTAACAAATGGATTACCTTGTGCGGATTCCTCAGGCTCCCAAGCCGCGAGCTGTAGCTCAATGTTGCGCGAGTGAGTAACGCTGGTAGTGTCTTGCTCGCGCACTGCAATATCTAATTCTTGAATACTGGCAACTTCACCGCGCTCGGTTAAAAAAACGCCGCTGCGTTTTACTTGGCCGAGTAGATTATTTTCGCTATCGCGTAAATCAAACGAGGCGGCGGCTGATCCTAAATATATGGCGCCGACACCGGCAGCTTTTAGGCTGACAAGTTGGTCGTTACCCTCACTGTCTTTGGTCCAAATTTTTAGTTTTGAGAATATCTCGTCATTTTCATCGATCCACTTATTATTGTCATCATCGTATTGGGCTAAGTCAGAAAAACCGTCTTTTCCGGTGGCACCAAACAGCTCTGAGCCGTCATTGATACGCCCGTCATTGTTATTATCGATCGCCAAGAAACCACTGCCAGAACCGACAAAAGAGATATCTTCCTTCTTACCGTCAGCGTTTAAATCAAAACTAAAGCTATGGCTGGTGAGGCTAGCGGCACCCCCTGACAGGTTTATCACTAGTGGGTCCATCATTGCGCGCTCTGTGCTTTGTAGGTGAATTGATTCCTCTAAAGAAAAATCTCTGCTCATTTCAAGTTTTAGCATGAAGTCAATTTCACGGCCATCTTCAGTGGTGACTTTCCCCTGAGTGCCTACATGTAGTTTCTGTTGTTGCCTGAAGTGGTATTGCTCGCTTATTTCGACTCTAGCAGAGCTTTGTTCGGGCTCAGAAATACTAAGCTGCTCAATGTTTTTATAAACCCCACTTTGACTTGGCTCTAATAGTGAGGGGTTATTATCATTAATGGCAACATTTAGAACACTGGCATTTATACCGACAACGGTTTGAGTAACACTGTGAGTTGCTTGAGTTTTATTAAAAGTGGAGCTGTCATATCCACTACTCACAATAGATTGAGCATCGACATGGGTTCGATCTTCTGCGCGCATTTTGGCGGAGTATGATAAATCTACTTGATTTATAACGGCAGTGGCATCAGCGTCAGTTTCGCGGCTACTGGTATCTAATTGACGCGCATAGCGTTCAGTCGTTTGTTCGTGCTGCGAAGCGTTAAATCTAACGTCAGATGCCATGATTTTCATTGTATACTCCTGGTTGAATTTCAAACAATCCTTTACAGTACTATCGG
>Ga0105354_1002003_pt1 | contig 12337 bp, 9 predicted proteins | sample GOMGulsemesocosm_FD_83658 | JGI IMG/M metagenome (GOLD analysis project Ga0105354, IMG submission 83658) | Methane-oxidizing microbial communities from mesocosms in the Gulf of Mexico - GOM9B Gulf of Mexico | ecosystem: Environmental > Aquatic > Marine > Cold seeps | place: USA: Gulf of America...
ATATAGAATTGAAATGAACTCAGCAATTGGACCTTATAAAGGAGGATTGCGTTTTCACCCATCAGTAAACTTAAGTATTTTAAAATTCTTAGCTTTTGAACAAGTATTCAAAAACAGTTTAACGACATTACCTATGGGTGGTGGAAAAGGTGGGTCTGATTTCAACCCTAAAGGAAAAACCGACGCTGAAGTAATGCGTTTTTGCCAAAGCTTCATGACTGAATTATCAAGACATATTGGACCTAACACAGATATTCCTGCAGGAGATATTGGTGTTGGTGGAAGAGAGATAGGTTACATGTTTGGACAATACAAAAGACTACGTAACGAATTTACTGGTGTACTAACTGGTAAAGGAATGTCTTTTGGTGGTTCATTAATCCGTCCAGAAGCTACAGGTTATGGTGATGTATATTTTGCACAAAGCATGTTAGCAACAAAAGGAGATTCTTTTATAGGAAAAACTGTTGTTGTCTCTGGAGCAGGAAATGTTGCACAATACGCTACTGAAAAAGTTACTGAATTAGGAGGAAAAGTTGTTACAATGTCTGACTCATCAGGATACATTTATGATGCTGACGGGATTGATACCGACAAATTAGCGTTTGTTATGGAATTGAAAAACGTAAAACGTGGAAGAATTAGCGAGTACGTTGAAAAATACCCTTCTGCTAAATTTTTCAAAGGAGAACGTCCTTGGTCAGTTAAATGTGATGTAGCGTTACCATGCGCTACTCAAAACGAGTTAAACGAAGAAGAAGCTAAAGCATTAGTCGCTAACGGTTGTATTTGTGTTGCTGAAGGAGCTAACATGCCAACTACACCAGAGGCTATTGAAGTTTTACAAAAAGCAAAGGTATTATTCGCGCCAGGTAAAGCAAGTAATGCTGGAGGTGTTGCAACTTCTGGCTTAGAAATGTCACAAAATTCTTTACGTTTTAACTGGACTAGAGAAGAGGTTGATGCTAAATTAAAAACTATAATGAAAGATATTCATGAATCTTGTGTAACTTATGGTACTCAAGAAGATGGATATATTGATTATGTAAAAGGAGCTAACGTAGCTGGGTTTGTTAAAGTTGCAGATGCAATGATGGCACAAGGAATCGTTTAAAACTTTTCTAAATATTTAAAAAAGCCCTCTTTATGAGGGCTTTTTTTATGAACATATATAAGATTTCAAGTTACTTCACTTTAAAATGAATATATTTGAACTATTATTTGTTTAATAAAATTAACCTTAATGAATACAAAGTTATTATTTATAGCACTTCTCATAAGTATTTCCATTTTTGCACAAGATTACTCTGGACAATGGGAAAGTCATTATTCGTATTTAAATATTACAGGGATTGCACATAATCAAAATAACATATTAGCCTCAGCTGAAAATGCAATTTTCAAATACAACACTAATACTCATGAAAACAGTAATACTTCAACAATACAAGGATTAACTGGTGAAGTAATATCGTACTACTACTATAGTGAAACCCATGACACATCCGTTATTGGGTATGAAAATGGGTTGGTGGAAGTTGTTACTCCTGACAATGTAATAACTGTAGTTGACATTTTAAACAAACCTAGTATAGCTCCGAATGTAAAACGAATAAATCATATTTATGAATTTAACGGATTAGTATATTTATCATGCGATTTTGGAATAAGCACCTATAGTTTAGACAATTTCGAATTTGAAGATAGTTATTTCATAGGTAATGCTGGGGGGCAAATTTCTGTAAAACAAACAACTGTTAAAGATGAATACATTTATGCTGCTACTACAGAAGGGATAAAAAGAGCATTACATACCAATTCTAATATTATAGACTTTTCTTTATGGGAAACATTACCCACATCAACAACTAACTGGAAAAGCATAGTCACCTTTAACAACATGATTTATGCAATAGATTATGCTAACTCCTTACATTATGAATTTAACGGAACAACATTTGATAATCAATATAATCTTACCAACACTGTTTTAGACCATAGAGTAAGTGAGGGTAAAATGATAATTACAAGAGACATTCTTGTAGAAGTGTACGACCCTCCATTTACAAATATTCTTAACATAAACAACCAAACTGAATACGGCTCAAACTTTAGTGTAGCTACTGTGGTAAATAACAATGTATTTGTTGGAACTAAAAGTGATGGAATACTACATTTTAACCTATCTGACGGAACATTAAATCAGACTATTAAGCCAAATGGTCCAACAGAAAACAATGCCTTTTCCATTACAGCTGTAAAAAACGAAGTGTGGTCGGTATATGGAACACACTCGCAATCTGGAAATCCAAACCCACAAACTAAAAAAGGTTTTAGCCACTTAAAAGAAAACAACTGGCTAAACACCCCTTATAGTAATGTTTTGGACGCAATTAATTTAGTACATGTTTCCGTAAACCCATTTAACCCTAATCAAGTATTCATGACTTCTTTTTGGGATGGTTTTATAGAAGTTAACAATGACGTCCCTACAGTACTTCACAATGAAACAAACACGGACTTAGAACTATGGAACAACTGGATATTATCCCAAAAATCTACTTTTGATTCTGATGGAAAATTATGGTTTACAACGGTTAGAGTTGATGACGCCTTAAAAGTATACGACCCACAAAATGGAGGTTTACAAAGCTTTAGCCTCAACGGTGTAATTGCTAACCCAGCATCAGATGAAAATAGTTTTGGAGATATAGAAATTGACCAAAATAACACAAAATGGTTTGCTTCTCGTAGAAATGGTGTTATTGGCTTATCAGAAAATAACGGATCCCACATAGTTAAAAAACTAACAGATCAAAATGGCAATTTACCTTCAGGCACAATTAAAGCTATAGCGATTGACAAAGACAATAATTTGTGGATTGGAACAGTTCAAGGATTACGTGTACTATACAATACCTCAGGATTTTTTACTACAACAAACCCACAAGCCGAATCAATAATCATTTTAGATGATGGAATTCCTAAAGAATTAATGTTTGGACAATCAATTACCGACATAAAAGTTGATGGATCAAACAACAAATGGATTGCTACCCTTGATGCTGGAGTATTTTATTTTTCAGCTAATGGACAAGAAACCATCCATCATTTTACTAAAGACAATTCCCCACTACCATCAAACGGTATTACAGATATGGCCATAGATCATTCCACGGGAAAAATATATTTTGCTACAGAAAAAGGAATGGTTGCTTTTAATGCTAATGCTACAAATAGCGCTGCCAATTTAGAAAACGTTGTTATTCAACCAAACCCTGTTAGACCAAATTACAGCGGCAACATCATCATTAAAGGGTTAGTAGACGGATCCAATATAAAAATAACAGATATCTCAGGGAATTTAGTCGATGAAAACACCGTTAGTGGCGGAACTTATGAATGGAATCAAACTGCTTTTGATAAGCACAAAGTAGCCTCAGGGGTTTACATTGTAATGGTAACCACAAAAGAAGGGGACGAAACAACGGTTGAAAAAGTCATGATTGTTAGGTAATGTTACTTACTACAAAAGCAATTGTATTATCGGCTTTAAAGTATAAAGACAGCTCTTTAATCGTTTCCTGCTACACCGAAGAACTTGGGGTACAATCGTATATTTTACACCATATATTCAAAACAAAAAAAGGAAAACTAAACCCTGCTTATTTTCAACTACTTACTCAAGTTGAGATACAAACCAGCTACAAGCCAAACCAATCATTACACAAAATAAATGATGTAAAATTACAACACAGCTACCATTCATTACACACAAACATTTACAAAAGCACCGTGTCCATGTTTTTGGCTGAAGTATTACAAAATGTATTAAAAGAAGAAGAAAAAAATACTAAATTATATCATTTTTTAGAAACAACATTTCTATGGTATGACCTACATGATTTCAATGCTAATTTTCATTTACTGTTTTTACTAAAATTATCTCAACATCTTGGTGTTTATCCTGACATTGATACCTTGCACCTAAACTTTTTTAATTACGAAAAAGATACTCAAAAAATTAATATCTTGAAAAGCTTCTTAGGCATTAATTTTGATGCCCTAGATACTATTAAAATTAACGCACAAATACGCCAAGATATTTTAAGTGAAATCTTACACTATTTTAGTGTACATTTGGGCGGTTTTAAAAAGCCGAAATCTTTAAAAATATTACATGATATTTTCAATTAAAATGAAAAATTTTGCACATTTTCTAATACTCTTTCTTTTCATTAATTTCAATTATGCGCAAGAAATAACTTTTAAAGATATTGACACTGGAGAACCAATTATAAATGTAGCAATTCATAATAAAGATATTTCTAAAAGTACCGTTTCTGACATATACGGGAAAGCAATAATTAGCAATTTTAACGATCAAGAAATCGTCTACTTTTCACATATAAGTTACAAAGATATTTCAATTTTAAAATCTAAAATACAAGCGGTAGTATTTCTTGAAAATGAATCGGATGAACTCTCAGAAGTAACATTGTCTGTCTCCAAATCAAGAGTAAAAAAATCAAGAGTTGCCGAAAAAATAGAGGTGCTAACAAAAAAGGAAATTCAACTGATTGCCCCCCAAACTACTGCGGATGTATTGGCAGCAACACCTGGCTTAAGAGTGCAAAAATCTCAAGGAGGTGGAGGAAGCCCGGTAATAAGAGGTTTTGAAGCTAATAAAGTCTTATTAGTTATGGACAATGTAAGGATGAACAATGCCATTTATCGTTCTGGACACCTTCAAAGTGCAATTACCGTTGATCCTAATTCATTAGAAAGAACAGAAGTTATTTTTGGACCTTCATCTGTTATTTACGGTAGTGACGCTTTGGGAGGAATAGTTCATTTTTACACAAAAACTCCTAACATTAATAATCCAAAAACATTCAAAGGAGGCTCTAACACCCGTTTCGCTTCTGCTAATAATCAATTTACTCAAAGTTTCAACGGAGCGTTAAGTTTTGAAAAATGGGCTTCATACTCTGCGTTTTCTGTTGCTAGTTTCGGAGACCTTAGGATGGGGAAAAACCGAACACATGGTTACGATAAATGGGGCTTGGTTCCTTTTTATTCAGACAATAACGATTTCATTCTTAACGATACTCCTGTAGCCAACAACAAACCACACATTCAAAAAAATAGCGGCTATAATCAATTTGACATACTTCAAAAATTCAACATAAAAACAACTAAAAGTAGTAACTTAGTTTTAAATTTTCAACTATCAGAGTCTACTAATATTCCGTTTTTCAGTAAACTTACAGAACTAAAAAATGGTTCCTTAAAATTTGCCGAATGGCATTATGGGCCACAAAAAAGAATTTTATTTTCTCCTCAATATCAAATCAATCCAAATTATAAATGGTTAAATTCTGGTTCCATTACGACAGCATATCAAAATGTAAAAGAATCACGTATTAAAAGAAAATACGGTAATTTAGAACGTACTTATCAAAAAGAAAATGTAGACGTGTTTAGCTTGAATACTGACTTTAAAGTATCCTTATCTAAAAACAGAGACCTATCTTATGGTTTAGAATTCACTCATAATGACGTAACATCAAATGCGTACGGGGAGTTATTAACCGTAAACAACAACCTAATTACTGGTGTTTCTAAAAACACTATCGTACAATCAAGATATCCCGACGGCGGAAGTACTTATACAACAGCAGCTGCCTATTTAAATTACAGGCAAGACATTAATACTAAAATGACGTTAAACACCGGAGGAAGGTATACCTACACAAACTTAAAGGCTGAATTTATTGATCAAACCTATATAGCGTTACCAGAAACAAAATTAGCTCTTGACAATTCTTCTTTCACAGCAAATATTGGCTTAACCTACAGGCCATCGCTTCTAACCCGCTTTAATGCCGTAGTTTCCTCTGGATTCCGTTCGCCTAATATTGATGATGTGGGAAAAATTCGTGAAAAAAGTGGCTTACTTACTGTCCCTAACGTAAATTTAAAACCTGAATATGCATATAATGGAGAATTAGGTATTACCAAATTCTTTAAAAACAAACGCAATCAGATTGCTATTAATGGGTTTTACACGCTACTTAACAACTACATTTCAAGAACGACATTTGTTGTAAATAACGACAGCTCTACCACCGATGAAAACACCGTATTATACGACGGTGATGAAGTAACTACTATTGCAAATGCAAATGGAGATACCGCCTATATTTTGGGAGGAACTATAGATGCTAGTTTTGTGCCTATAAATAACTTTACTATAAAAGGAAATATTACCTATACCAAAGGAAAAACAAACGATACTGATAGTTATTTACCTTCTATATCACCGTTGTTTAGTGCTATTAGTATTGCTTACCATAAAAACAAAATTGATACTGGGGTACACTGGAGATATTCTGCGAAAAAAAACGCAGATGAATATAGCTCTGGAGGAGAAGATAATTTAAGTCAAAGTCCGCTTATTGACCCAAACCCAACTATTGACGATGATGAATACTACGTAGGAACACCATCATGGAACACTTTAAACGCATCGTTTGGATATCAAGTAAACAAAACCCTAAAGCTACAATTAGGACTAGACAATATTTTTGACATTCACTACAAGGAATTTGCTTCAGGAATTAGTTCCTCAGGAAGAAATTTAAAGGCAAGTATAAATCTTAATTTCTAGTTTACATAAATTATTGGGTATTCAAAATCAGTAGTTTTAATAAATTGTATTCACTCATATTCAATAAAATAAGTATCTTTATAATATGACAACTGAAGCACTTACATTTTTTACTCCTGACACTCAAGAAAGTGAAGGAGCCCTATTTTTCGACACTGGAATATCATGTGGTCTCCCATCACCTACTGAAGATTTTAAACAGGAGCGAATTTCTTTAGACAGAGAATTAATAAAAAACAAAGAAGCTACTTTTTTTGCTCGAGTAAGTGGCCAATCAATGATTGGTGCTGGATTGGATGATAACGATTTATTGGTTATTGACAGAAGCATTGCTCCAACCAACAATAAAATTGCTGTGTGCTTTTTAGACGGCGAATTTACCGTAAAACGATTACGTGTAGAAAAAAATGGTGTTTGGCTACAGCCTGAAAACCCAAGCTACCAACACATACAAGTTACCTCGGAAAACAATTTTGTGATTTGGGGAATTGTAACTAACGTGGTTAAGAAGTTATAACAACCCTCATCTTCCTAACTAATATCATAATAATTTACCACTCACAAAAAGGCGTCAAGCTCAGTTTAGAATTGTAATATTTTACTTCTCCAGTAACTTCAACTCCTAACCAATGTGGTTTTTCAAAGGCTTCATTTTCTGAATTCAGTTCAATTTCTGCAATAACTAATCCTTTATTATCACCAAAAAATTCATCTATTTCATAAATATGAGCATTACTTTTTACTTCACATCTGATCTTATCAATTATGCCTTTTTTACATAATTTTAATAAAGCTTCAGCCTCATTTAAGTCAATTTCCTTTTCCCACTCAAAACGAGAGGTCCCACTAGTATTCGACTTCCCTTTAATAGTTAAAAACCCCTGATTTCCTTTAATTCGTACACGAACTGTTCGCTCAGGATCGGTACTCAAAAAGCCTTGCGTAATACGGGTACTTTTATAAGCTTGTTGTTTATACTCTTCTGAAACCACTAAAAATTTACGCTCTATTTCTATCATATTCATTTCCAACAAAATGGATGTCTATTTATTAATTAATTGTTTATCATGTATTTTACTCAACACTAGTAATGCAATAATAGCACCAAAAGTAGCATAAAACATATCCGATTGCGTATCCCAAACATATCCTTGAGTTCCTAAAAAAGAATCTCCACCATCACCAGTAGCCAATGAAACACCCCACTCAATAAACTCATAAGTAACACTAATCGCCATGGCAATACATACCACTATAAAATTCAACCATGATTTTCCATTAATAATATTCCTACGAAGTAACAACTCTCTAGTAATCATTGCTGGAACAAATCCTTGAGCGAAATGCCCTACTTTGTCATAATTATTTCTTGATTGATCAAACACTTCTTGAATACAATCAAACAAGGGGACTTCAGCATACGTATAGTGCCCACCAATAATCAGAATCACACAATGGATAAATATCAAAATATAAACTAGTTTTGTAAATTGGAAGTTCTTATACGTAAATAACAATACCAAAACACCAATAATAGCAGGCAACACCTCCAAAAACCAAGTAAAATATTCAAATGGCTTAATAGCCGACCAGACAAACAAAGCCAATAATAATGAAAGTAATATTTTTAAAAAATTCATTTAAATTCTAGTATTAAAATCAGTAAAACGATAAAGATATTATAAATTTGAACATGCCTTTCAATTTCCCTCTTAGAAAAATTATTCATGTTGATATGGATGCGTTTTACGCTTCTGTAGAACAACTGGATAATCCTGAACTAAAAGGAAAACCCGTTGCTGTTGGTGGCGGAGGAAAAAGAGGTGTAGTAAGTGCTGCAAGTTATGAAGCGAGAGTATTTGGTGTACGAAGTGCTATTAGTGGTACGCTAGCTCGAAAACGCTGTCCGGAACTTATTTTTGTAAAACCTCGATTTGAGCGATATAATGAAATTTCGAAAATTATACGAAATATCTTTTACGAATACACGGATAAAGTTGAACCGCTCTCCCTAGATGAAGCTTATTTAGATGTTACTGAAAATAAAAAAGGAGTACTTAGTGCTTCAATGCTTGCCGAAGAAATTAGAGAACAAATTTTAAAAAAAACTGGATTAAGGGCATCTGCGGGAATATCAATTAATAAATTTATTGCTAAGGTAGCCAGCGACTACAACAAACCAAACGGACAAAAAACCGTAGACCCCGAAGAAGTTATTCCGTTCCTAGAGGCTTTAGATATTCGCAAATTCTATGGTGTAGGAAAAGTTACCGCTGAAAAAATGTATCAACTAGGTATTTTTGAAGGTCTTGATTTGAAACAAAAATCAGTGGAATACCTAACTACTCATTTTGGAAAATCAGGAGCCTATTATTACAATGTAGTTAGAGGAATTCATTTAAGTGAAGTAAAACCTAATAGAATACAAAAATCAGTAGCTTCAGAACGGACTTTTTTTGACAATATTACTTCTGAAATTTTTATGCTTGAAAAACTGGAACATATAGCTGAAGAATTAGAAAAGCGATTGAAGCGCAGTAAAATCTCAGGTAGAACAGTTACTTTAAAAATAAAATACAGTGATTTTACACAGCAAACAAGAAGCAAAACAATACAGTATTTCATTTCGGACAAACATTTAATTTTAGAAACTGCTAAAGAATTATTGTTTCAAGAAAAACCCAAAAACTCTGTTCGACTCCTGGGCATATCTCTCGGAAATTTAAACAACGTTTCCAAAAAAGAAAATAAGAAAGAACAACAAAGCATTTCTGTTCAACTGAAGTTTGATCTCTAAGTAACCCGTGACACCGACCTTATAATATGTTTACCCCACTTATTACCTCAACTTTTAATTATATATATATTTTTAGCCTTACCTATTTAGTTCTCTAAGCATTAATTTTTAGCTCACACTTTAAGCTACCACTATTACTGACAACCCAATTACCTCTCCTCCTTCGAAAGGAGAAGTGCTTGCATTTTTATAAAAAAGGTGGTTGTTACTAGAAACACTGAGAATTGTGTAACTCTTCCGTCTCTCATTTCTTAAGGAAACTAAATCTACCTTCCCTTTTTAAAGAGAAGAAAGTTTTTGTTAATTAATTTGTTGTAGTTTCGTTTTGAGACTTAAACGGGTAAGCCTATTTTTTTTATTACAAGTTATTTTCTATTTTAGACCATATCAACAAACATATCATATGAAATTAAAACACTCAACCTTAGCACTATTAATAGTAACGTTATGTATTAATACGTTCGGATATTCGCAAGAAGACACCGATACAACTATAGAAGAAGTTGTTGCTACTGAAAATAATTTGTTATACGGAACCAACTGGAAACTAGTAAAAATGGAACCCGCTTTTTCTGATAAAATTGATTTAACCTTAAATTTTGATAAGACTACAGAGCAATTAAAAGTCATAAAAAAGATAACCTCAGCTGCTGTTTTAAAAGGCACCGAGTTAATCACTACAAAAAATGAATCGCTAAATTTTTTCCAATGGAAATATACTATTAAAAGTGCAGAATATGAAGGAGAAAATGTAAAAAGTGTTACCTATGATTATGCTTCTTTTGAATTAAAATCTGAAGGATATGTGTTTAAAATTGATAGTTTAAATGAAACTTCTTTGGTTTTAAAAGTTGTAAAAGCACCCGTAGCAGTATTTGGGAACTCCATTTTTAATGTGAATAAAATATACTTTACAAAGTAATGTAAATAGCTTTCTTGCGTTTTAAAAACACAAGAAAGCTATTTATTAATATTATTCTATCACAGAAACTCTTAAAGTATTTACCATACCTTTTTTAACAATTGGCATTGCTGCCAAATTAATCAAGTAATCACCCTGTTTAACAAAACCTCGATCGTGAGCAATTTGATTTACATCTTCCACAGTATCGTCAGTACTTACAAATTTATCGTAATAAATACCTTTTACACCCCAAAGTAAACTCAAGCGAGAAAGGATATTTTTATTAGAGGTAAATGCTAAAATGTGCGCATTTGGTCTCCATGCCGAAATTTGAAAAGCAGTATATCCCGAGTTTGTTAAGGTACAAATCGCTTTTGCATCAATTTCATCTGCCATATGAGCGGCATGATAACAAATAGACTTGGTAATATAACGTTCTGTTTTCACATGTGGTGCACGTTCCGGAACTGTAATTAATGGCGAGTTTTCAACACTATTAATTATTTTAGTCATCGTTTCTATAACCTCAACAGGATATTTCCCTATAGAAGTTTCTCCTGATAACATTACAGCATCTGCACCGTCCATCACGGAATTGGCAACATCGTTCACTTCTGCTCTAGTTGGCGTTAAACTAGTAATCATAGTCTCCATCATTTGTGTCGCTATAATTACTGGTATTCTTGCTTTTTTAGCACGTAACACCAATTGCTTTTGAATTAAAGGCACTTCTTCAGCAGGAATTTCAACTCCTAAATCACCTCTAGCTACCATTAATCCATCACAAAAAGCAATTATTCTGTCAATGTTTTTTACAGCTTCAGGCTTTTCAATTTTTGCTATAATTGGAATTTTATATGCAGAATGTTCATTTATTAAATCCTGTAACAATTCTAAATCATCAGCATCTCGAACAAACGAAAGTGCTATCCAATCTACCTTTTGCTCAACGGCAAAAATGGCATCTTTAATATCTTTTTCTGTTAATGCGGGTAGTGAAATTGCCGTATTTGGTAGGTTTACTCCTTTTTTAGATTTTAAAGGACCTCCTTGAATTACAACAGCTTCAACCTCGTCTTTTCCGTTAGTTTGCTTAACTTCAAAAATTAATTTTCCATCGTCTAATAAAATACGCTCTCCTGCTTTTACATCTTCAGGGAATTTTGCATAGTTCATAAAAACCCTGTTTCCATCGCCATTAAATGGCTCACCAGTACAAAATTTTATGGTATCACCATCAACAACCACTACATCTTGCTTCATGACACCTACACGAAGTTTTGGCCCTTGTAAATCTCCTAAAATCGCAGTGTTGTATTTGTGCCTATCACTTAATTCTCTAATAATTTCAATACGCTCCTTTACATTGTCATAATCAGCATGAGAAAAATTAATTCTAAAAACATTTACACCTGCTTTAATCATTTGGTGAATTGTTTCTCTATCAGCGCTTGCAGGACCTAACGTTGCTACTATTTTTGTTTTCTTCATTTGTATTAGCTAGTAAAAAATTAAATTATTTTTCGATTTCAAATTAGGTACATCTATAACAAATGTTGTTATTATTTGAGGTATAGTATTCATCTTTGATATCATATTTTGAATATTATTGGTATTCTGTTCGATTTTAACGAAGTAATCTACCTTTTTATATTCTGGCAACAAGTATATCCTTTTATTCTTTTCTTCTAAAAAAAGTGTATTCTGAACCATAGAAAGCTGCTCTTTTTCCTGGATTCCTTTATTCGCAACCAAATTCCAAAGCGATTGATTTTTTTCATCTTTAAATTCAAAAAAATCAAAGTCAATTATGGTATCCGTTCTTTTAAATCGAGTATCGAAAACACTATTTATAAAATAGGCTAAATGGTATGATTCTAAGGTGGTATGGATTGCCAACAACTCAAAATCATCATCAATAAAATCCTCTAATTCCAATTTAAAAGTCTTCACAATGAACCGA
>Ga0105354_1002008_pt1 | contig 12320 bp, 13 predicted proteins | sample GOMGulsemesocosm_FD_83658 | JGI IMG/M metagenome (GOLD analysis project Ga0105354, IMG submission 83658) | Methane-oxidizing microbial communities from mesocosms in the Gulf of Mexico - GOM9B Gulf of Mexico | ecosystem: Environmental > Aquatic > Marine > Cold seeps | place: USA: Gulf of America...
AGGAGCAGCTCAAGAAGCTACAGATGCTACATTAGTAATGTTTGGCGGGGGATATTTTTATGATTTAAATGAGAATATTCAATTAATTCCTGCATTAATGACTCGTTATATTGACGGTGCCCCATTTGGTTTAGATGTAAATGTAAGCGCACGTTTTTACAAGAAGTTTGAATTAGGAGGTAGTTACCGTTTAAATGATTCAATGTCAGTAATGGCATCATTTGAAGTTGGAAAAATGTTAGATCTAGGATTTGCCTATGATTTCGCAACATCAGATATCAAAGAGCAAACAAGTGGAGGTCCAGAATTTTTACTAAAAGTGAAGTTCTAACACTCCTTCACAAACTCTTGCAAAGCAACTATAACTTCCTGTTGATTTTCTATATGACTCATATGACCATCAGGGAGTTCTATTTTATGTACTTCTGTACCTTCAATTTGATCTAGCACATCTTCAGGACTTAAAATCGGATCTTTTTTACCGTAAATAACCATTTTTTTATACGGAGAAAAATTAAGTAACACTTCCCTATCTTCGCGAGTTTTCATTCCTTCTTGAGCAGCAATATATCCTTGTAAAGGGGTCTTTAAAGCTTCCTTTTTAACTTGTTTTATTTCTTCACTAAATAGTGTTAAACTTTTAGGTCTAAACAAATTACTGATAGACATGCGAACCAAATTACTATAATTCGTTTTAACTGCCTCTATAGCTCTGTTACGCAACACTACGCGCTCAGGAGAATCTGCCCTTGTAGTTGAGTTTAGCAAACATAAGCCTTTTACATTATCTGGAGATTGTTCTGCAAAAGCCAAAGCAACGTATCCTCCCATAGAATGCCCTACGAAAATTGAACGACGAATTTTTAAAAACTGTAATACCTCAGCAACAACATCTGCCATTAATTCCATAGGATGTACATAACCAAAACACTCCGTTTGCCCATGACCTAATAAATCAATACAAACTACTCTATTTCGTTTTATCAACTCCGGTTTTATAGCATTCCACATTGTTGAATTTTCTAAAAAACCATGAAGCAACACAATAGCATTCCCTTTTCCTTCAACAGTATAAAAAACAGAAGTCCCCTTATAATCTAATTGCATCTATATTCACTTGTATTTAAACACTGCAAAGATACTTATAGTTCCTAAAAAATCAATTATATTGTACTAATCCTGCACCTATAATTAATGATTCTCGATTCTTTACGACAAACCTAAAAACTATTTTAAATGGCTATACAAGACATTACTAAATATACCTATAAAAACATATTCTCGTTAAGTGTAGTACAGTTTGACAAAGCTTGTGTTATGAATAAACCCGAACAGGTAGATGCTTATAGCATTTACTGGATTAAAAAAGGATCAGGGGTATATCATATTGATTTTGAAAACTATTCGTTTGACAGTAATACGCTCTTTTTTTTATCACCCGGTCAAGTTTTTTCAGTAGACTCAGAAGCTATTGAAGAAGCTTATAAACTTACTTTTCTACGTGATTTCTACTGCATACAAACCCATGATAAAGAGGTAGCTTGCAATGGTGTCCTTTTTAACAATATTTACGACACTCCTTTTTTGCAACCAACAAAAAATGACACTATAAAATTAGAGTTTATTATAACCAGTTTAATTGATGAATTAAAACAATCAGAAACTGGTCAATATGATATGCTACAAGCCTATTTAAAACAATTTATTGTACATGCTGTTCGTATTAAAACAGCACACTATCAAATAAAAGATGATGTAGAATCTCAACTTTTTAAAGATTTCAGCTTATTAGTTGAACTAAACTACAAAACACTACACTCTGTAACAGAATATGCTAATCGTTTAGGCTTATCACCAAAATCATTAACCAAACATTTTCAAAAAATCGGATCACAAACCCCTAGTGACTTTATTAAAAACAGAATTATCCTTGAGGCAAAACGACAATTAATATACTCTTCGGATCCTGTAAAGCAAATAGCTTTTAACTTAGGCTATAACGATCCTGCCTATTTTACAAGATTCTTTACAAAATCAACTTCAAAATCACCATTACTCTTCAAATCGGACTATAAAAAATAAGCTGTCCAAGTATAAGGAACTTTTGTCCATTTTTTGAAGCCTATTCCTGTCGCATCTTTGTACTATCAATAAACAACTCCTCTAAACAGGAGCACAAAACAAAGAGATATGGACATACAATTAAATCAAAACGAGTTTCAAGAAACAGTAAAAAACAACACGGCTGTAGCCCTAGATTTTTATGCTGATTGGTGTGGTCCTTGCCAGACATTACTACCTACTGTTCACAAATTAGCAGATGAATTTGAAGGAGAAGTTACTGTGCGAAAAATTAACGTTGATCAAAACAGAGAATTAGCAACCAAATTTGGAGTGCGTAGTATTCCAACACTTGTTTACCTACATAATGGAAAAGAAGTCAGTAGACATAACGGATTAATCTCTGAAGGAATGTTAAAAGGGCATTTAAACCAATTAAAAAACATGTAATTATGGAAAATTCAAATGAAAAACAATGTCCTAATTGCTGGGGATATCAAGAGTATGATGAGCAACTTCCTGAAAGGAAATTATGTGAATGCAAAACTGAATCAAACAAATAAAAATCTTAAAAAAAATTATATCATGAGCACAAGAATTGAAACATTAAACCCAGAAACTACAACAGGAAAATCAAAAGAATTATTTGATTCCGTACAAAAGAAATTAGGTTTTATCCCAAATTTAATAAAAGTATTTGGAAACTCTCCAGCTACTTTACAAACGTATTTAAGTTTAGGAGAGTTAACCGCTAGTGGAAGATTTTCTAACAAATATCGAGAACAATTAGCTTTAGCTATTGCAGAATCTAACAATTGTAATTATTGTTTATCTGCACATACTACCATTGGTAAAATGAATGGTTTAACTGAAGAGCAAACAGAACAAAGTAGGCAAGGGATTTCTGAAGATGCAAAAGCACAAGCAGGTTTACAGTTTGCAAAAGATGTAACCGAAAACAGAGGACAAGTATCTACTGAAGCTATTAACACCGTGAAAACTGCAGGCTATAACGACGGTGACATTTTAGAAATTGTATTGAATGTGGTTTCAAATACTTTAACAAACTATGTAAATCACTTAGCGGAAACTGAAATAGATTTTCCAAAAGTAGAATCAGGAAAATTTTCATCAACAATTAACTAAAAAAAATAAAACCATGGCAAATCCAATAAAGAAAAAATTAAAGCATATTCATGAATTACTTGCTGAGGCAAAATTCATTGAAGCAATGGAAACTTATTTACACGACGATGTTGAATTAAGAGAAGCGAATGGAGAACCTAAAAAGGGAAAGCAATTCAATTTAGATTTCGAACATGACTTCATTAATAATCAATTAGAGGAATTTGTAAAGTATGAGGTGAAGGAAGTAGCTGTGCAAGGGAACAATTCATTTTATACGGCTGTAATGGAACTAAAATTAAAAGACGGAAGTACACTTCTTTCAGAGCAAGTAGTGGCTACAAAATGGAAAGATGGTAAAATTTATAGAGAACGTTATTACCACGCATAATTCAATAATAAATGGCAACAATAATTTCCATTAAATAGGGAGCAATAAAAAACAATTAATTATGAAAAATTTAATTACAGGATTATTCTTAATGGTATTCGCTTTTACCGTTAATGCACAAAATACAACAGTAAAAACAGTTTCATTAGAACAAACTAAAGGGGAATTTACTCAAAAATCAATAACTTTAAGTGAAGGAACATATGTTTTCAATGTAACAAATACTAATGCTGCGCCAGAGGTAGGTTTGGTTTTAATTCAAGATGGAAAAGATGGTTCAGATGCAAAAAATCATATTGCAAACGCCTATGTTTCTAAAATGGTAAAACATGGTAAAACAGAAACATCAAAAGAAGTAACCCTTACAAAAGGAACATATAAATATTTCTGCCCTTTTAACAAAACACCTCAATACACTTTAGTTGTGGAATAATTAATTAAATAGATTTTAAATAAAAAAAGGCGAGCTCAATAAGCTCGCCTTTTTTTATTCTATCAAATCGAGGCTATGCCTTGTTCATTATGTCTTCTATTTCTTCTGCTTCAATTGGTATGTTACGCATCAAGTTAAACGGATCTCCTTTTTCCTGAATTACCACATCATCTTCCAAACGAATACCAAAGCCTTCTTCCGGAATATAGATTCCTGGTTCAACCGTAAACACCATATTAGCTTGCATAGGCTCTGTTAAAATTCCATAATCATGGGTATCTAACCCCATATGATGGCTTGTACCATGCATAAAGTATTTCTTATATGCAGGCCATTTTGGATCTTCATTTTTAACATCAGCTTTATCAAGTAAGTTTAATCCCAATAACTCTGAAGTCATTAATTTTCCAACCTCAACGTGGTAGTCTGCCCAAATAGTCCCAGGAGTCAACATTTTGGTCGCTTCATTTTTAACTCTATTTACAGCATTATATACATCTTTCTGTCTATCCGTAAAACGTCCAGAAACAGGGATTGTTCTACTCATATCAGAAGAATAGTTTGCATACTCTGCGCCTACATCTAATAAAATTAAATCGCCTGATTTACACTCTTGGTTGTTTTCTATATAATGTAATACATTCGCATTGTTTCCTGAAGCAACTATTGGTGTATATGCAAACCCTTTAGATCGGTTGTTTAAAAATTCATGCATAAATTCTGCCTCAATATTGTATTCAAACACTCCTGGTTTAACGAAATTTAATATTCTACGGAATCCTTTTTCAGTAATATCACAAGCTTGTTGTAATAAGTCCAGTTCAATAGAATTTTTTACTGAACGTAGGCGTTGTAAAATTGGGTTAGCCTTCGCTACTGAATGCGCTGGATATTTCTGCAATAACCACTTTGTAAAACGCGCTTCACGAGTTTCTGTTTCTACATTTGCACGATAATGTTCATTAGTATTTATGTACACCGTATCACACTGTGTCATTATTTCAAACAACACTTTTTCTAAATCTTGTAACCAATACACAGTTTTAACTCCAGTTGTTGCAAACGCAACTTCTTTAGTTAATTTTTCACCTTCCCAAACAGCAATATGCTCATTTGTTTCTTTTAAAAATAAGATTTCACGATGTTCTGGTTTAGGACAATCAGGAAATAACACTAAAATACTTTCCTCCTGATCTACACCACTTAAATAAAATATATCTCTGTGTTGTGCAAATGGCAAAGTACTATCGGCACTTACAGGGTAAATATCATTTGAATTAAAAATTGCCAAACTACTTGGTTTCATTTGTGCTACGAAATTCTTACGGTTGGTTACAAACAACTCGCTTTTAATTGGTGCGTATTTCATGATGTGTTTTTTATAAGAATTTCAAATTTAAGCATTCCTATTCAATTTCAGAATGATAATTTATAGCTATTTTTAACCAAAATTCACATTAGCATTTTATGAAAATCATAGCCACATTACTTCTTTCTTGTTTCTCTTCTATTGTTTTTGGGCAAAATATTAATACACAAAAAACATCAACAAAAGAAAACTCAATTGTAAAGAACATACCTTTTACAAGTATTGGACCTACGATTATGAGTGGTCGGGTAGTTGATTTAGAAGTGAACCCTGACAATTCGAACGAATTTTATGCTGCTTATGCCTCAGGTGGGTTATGGCACACTAAAAATAATGGAACAACTTTTACGCCAATTTTAGACACTTCCGAAACTCAAAATATTGGTGACATTGCTATACATTGGAAATCCCGAACCATATGGGTTGGTACTGGGGAAAATAACTCATCACGTTCCTCCTATGCAGGAATTGGTATTTTAAAAAGTATTGATAACGGTAAAACATGGACCAATGTCGGTTTAAAAGATTCTCATCATATTGGTAGTATTGTAATTAACCCAAATAACTCGAAAGAAGTTGTAATTGGTGTGATTGGTCATTTATATACCCCTAACAAACAACGTGGGATTTTTAAAACTAGTGATGGAGGAAAAACATGGAAACAATCCTTATTCATTTCTGAAAACACGGGTGTAATTGATGTGAAAGTACAACCTGATAATTTCAACATTCAATATGCCGCAGCTTGGCAACGTGAACGTAAATCTTGGAATTTTAATGGGAACGGAAGTGAATCTGGAATTTATAAAAGTACTGATGCAGGAGAAACTTGGAGGAAAATTAATGTACATTCAGGGTTTCCTTCAGGAAATGGAATTGGAAGAATTGGCTTAGCAGTATATGATTCAAACACACTATATGCGGTTTTAGACAATCAATATAGAAGAAAAAAAGATAGTACAATCACTAAAAAAGGATTGGTAAAAGAAGACTTTAAACAAATGTCGGCTGATGATTTCCTAACCTTATCTGACAAAAAATTAAACGGATTTTTAAAAAGAAACGGATTTCAAGAAAAATATCGTGCTGAAAATGTAAAGCAATTAATCCGATCTGGTGAAGCAAAACCTAATGACATTGCTACCTATTTGGATACAGCTAATTCAAAACTATTTGATACACCGGTAATTGGTGCAGAAGTATACAGAAGTGACGATGCGGGAAGAACATGGAGTAAAACACATGACAATTATTTAGACGATTTATTTTTCTCCTATGGGTATTATTTTGGTGAAATACGAGTACATCCTAAAAACAATGACAAAATTTACCTGTGTGGTGTCCCGATTATTAAATCGAATGATGGAGGGAAAACGTTTATATCTATCAGTAAAGAAAATGTACATGCCGATCATCAAGCATTATGGATAAACCCCAATTTAAATGGTCATTTAATAGATGGAAATGACGGTGGTATAAACATTTCTTATGACGATGGTGAAAGCTGGATTAAATGTAACAATCCACCAGTGGGCCAATTTTACACCGTTAATGTCGATAACGAAGAACCATATAATGTCTATGGGGGCTTACAAGATAATGGCGTTTGGTTCGGGGCTAATAATCATGTAGAAGATAAAAGCTGGCATCAATCAGGAAAGTATCCTTATCAAAGCTTATTGGGTGGTGATGGTATGCAAGTGCAAATAGACAATAGAGATAATAACATTGTTTTTACAGGTTATCAGTTTGGAAATTATTATAGAATCAATAGAACTACACAAAAGAGAAAATACATCCAACCAAAACATAATTTAGGAGAAAAGCCTTACCGTTTCAATTGGCAAACACCAATTCTATTATCATCTCATAATCAAGATGTATTGTATTTAGGGGGGAATAAATTAATGAAGTCAGAAAACCAAGGAGATGATTGGCAAGCGATTTCTGAAGAGCTTACTCAAGGAGAGAAAACAGGTAATGTAGCTTATGGAACCATCACTTCAATATCAGAATCAATTTTAAAAGAAGGTTTGATATACACAGGTAGTGATGACGGATTAATATACCGAACAAAAAACAAAGGCAAAAAATGGACAAATATAACTGGTGCATTACCTAACGGTTTATGGGTTTCTAGAGTAATTGCTTCTAGTCATTTAAAATCAAGAGTATATGTTACTTTAAACGGATATCGATTTGATGATTTTACAAGCTATGTTTATGTTTCTGAAGATTACGGACAAACTTGGAAATCAGTTTCAAACAATTTACCTAAAGCTTCTATAAATGTAATTAAAGAAGATTTCAACGATGAAAATATCTTATATATTGGTACCGATAACGGATTATATGTTTCTTTTAATAAAGGAACTTCTTGGGAGGCTTTTTCTAATGGAATACCAAATGTAGCAGTACACGATTTAGTTATCCAATCACAGACAAACGATTTAATAGTGGCAACACACGGACGCAGTTTGTACAAAACAAATGTGGAAATTTTTGAAGAGTATCATAATTTTAAAAATGATCCGTTATATGTTGCAACAATCCCATCTATTAAACATAATTCCAATTGGGGAAGTTCATGGAGTAAATGGTTAAAAGCGGAAGAACCTACAATTTCAATACAAGCCTATAGTGGTTCAAAAACAAGCGCTACTGTTTCAATTTTAACAGAAGACGGTAATGAGCTACAACAGTTTATCACAACTATTGAAAAAGGTTTCAATACTATAATTTACGATTTAACCATTACTGATAATGGAAAAGAAATATTAGAAAATTCAAATGATTCTGTCCTGATTACTAAAAAGAAAAACAACAGCTATTATTTACCGAAAGGAGAATATATCGTAAAAATGAATACTAATTTAGCTAAAAAGAGCGTTTTATTAGTGATAGAATAATTTTTAGTATATTACTCGCTATGAAAACAAAATATTTTTTTTTAGGGTTAATCAGTGTATTATTATTTTCCTGTAGTAATGATGATGATGATGCTTCTACTACTTTACCACCAAATGGACCACAACTAATTGTAAAATTTAAGTTTGATGCTACTCAAGAACGATTAGGGAATTTAGGGACACCTGTAAACATCCCTAGCGGAAATGCAGCCCAATCTCCTAGTTTTAACACTATGAGCGCTCACTATATTGAGTTAGCTCCGTCATCCATGACAGCATTAGGCTCTGGAGAAATTATATATAAAGGAGAGGAAACTACAGTAGGCGGATCAAATGCTGTAAATTTTCAAGCAGCTAAAGTAGTTACTGAAAACGAAACTTTTTTAAGTATTCCTTTAAGTGAAATACAAGTCGGCACATATGAATGGGCTAGAGTATCATTAACTTACCAAAACTACATCATTAATTTCTTACATAATTCGGTGGATTATATTGGTACACTAGCAAGTTTCGTAGGCTTTAATAACTACATTACTACTCATGCTGTAAATGGACAAAATGTTACTGTTAATGCCAATAAATCACAAGGGTATTGGGCGTTTGAAACTGTAGGTACAATTACCGAAGGTCAAGCGGCTGGAACTACCGTTCCTAACCCTATTTCTGCTACATCTCCTATTCCAGCTGGCTCATGTGTAGTTACTGGTGAATTTTCTGGAGGGTTTACTATTACCGGCGATGAAACTCAAGATATCGTGTTAACACTTTCTTTATCTACTAATAATAGTTTTGAATGGACAGAAATAAATGCTGATGGGAAATTCGAACCAAACGCTGGTGAACAAGTAGTAGATATGGGCTTTAGGGGATTGTTACCGATTATTGAATAATTTAAGAAACCGAAATGAAACATCTATTATTAAGCCTAATCTTTATATTTAGTTACTTGGCTAATGCTCAAGAAAAAACGCTGCTATTCCCGAATGACTATTTAGGGGTTTATAAAGGTGATTTAAACATTCATTCTGTAAGAGGATCTAAAAAAATAGGAATGGAATTTCATTTGAATACAACTGATCAGACTGACCAATATCAATACATGCTGGTTTATATTTTTGATGAAAAAAGACAGGAACGAAAATACACTTTAATAGCCAAAGACGCCTCAAAAGGAAAGTATCTTGTAGATGAAAACAATGGTATTTTACTAGACGCTCAGTTATTTGACAACAACTTATATTTTATGTTTGAAGTCGAAGGAACCATTATCACTACTACGCTACGTTTTTATGAAGATCATATCGGCTTTGAAATAACAGCAGCTAATAAAGCTACTAAAAATGTTACTGGACAAGAAACTACTGAAGTTTCAGAAGTAATTTCTTACCCAATAACAACTATGCAAAAAGCACGTTTAATAAAGGAATAACTCGGAACAGGGGATTACATGTCATAGAAAAACTGCTCTCTAACAATTTTCCCTTCCTTAACTTCATAGACACAAATTTCTGAAATTTGTATGCGACCTTTATCGTTAAAGGTAATATCGTTTTCCATAGTCACTGCAAAATGATTTCCAGTAACAATAGGGTCAGAAACTGATGCACTATGAATCTCAACTACCGATTCATCCCAAATAATGGTTTTTGCTCTAATTCCATCCATTCCTTTTATTATCGGAGCACCTGATTTTTCATCTTCAATACTTACAATATCGTTATGATACAACTCTTCTTGTGCTTGTGGATGTTTTTCTTGTCGGCATAATTCAACTAGTCTATTTGCTACTTCTTGTGTCGTCATTTTTTTTAGTTTTTTAATATATTATAAAATAGCCATAAGTGAATTGCTGACTATACTTAATTTTATTTTTTTACTACCTAAAGTAGATTAACACTTTTTACTTCTATATTCAAAATTCGTTAATCGTTATTCTTAAATCATCTCTTTTTCCCTATGTGAAACAATGCATCTCCCTGACTTACCAAAGGATGGTTATTAATACAAAAAACATAACCATCAAAAGGAGCTTTTACTACGATGCTTCTATTTCCGTATGCATCGGTGATATATCCCAGTACTTGGTCTTTCTCTATTTCATCTCCATTGTGGATATGCGATGTAAATATCCCACCTTTACGAGCTCTTAACCATTTTCTAAATGTTAGATGTACAGTTTTATTTTTGTTTTTAGTAGCTAATGAGTGTGTATCAATCATTCCATGTTTTGCTAAAACTCGTAATGCTCCTTGTATACCTTCATTAATCGAAAGTTCGTCAAAACGCATGCTTTCCCCTCCTTCAAATATTAATATTGGTGTTTCTTTCTTTTCTGCAGTTGCTCTAAATGATTTTTTTATTAAACTAGATTCAAACTGAATAGGTGCATTAAAAACCTTGGCTAACTTTTTACTTTTTGAGCAATTAGGTGTGTATCTAATTTGTGGGAAATTACTACGCATTGCTCCACCTGTATGAAAATCGATTCCAAAATCAACATGTGGTAAAATTTCATGCGTATGATAATAGGCTATTCTTCCTGCTAAGGAACCAGATTTAGATCCTGGAAAACTTCTATTTACATCTTTCCCATCAGGTAATTCTCTTGAAAAGTGAATGAATCCATAAACATTTAGCAACGGAATAACAATCACACATCCTTTTTTGATATCGGTAAAGTACTCGTTTACCAACATGCGTTTACAAGTTTCTACCCCATTAATCTCATCACCATGTAAACCTCCTTGAAGTAATATAGTTGGCCCTTTTTCTTTTCCATTAAAAACATATACTGGAATTTTGATAGGGGTTCCTGTTGGTAATGAACCAATAGGGAGTTTGATTACTTTATGTTCTCCAGGCTTTATTTCTGTATTTAAAATATGTTTTGTACTATTTACGGGCATTTTTTTCAATCAATTTAATAATTTCTTTTGCTACATTCACTCGAGTTGCCTTTTCAATTCCTTCTAAGCCTGCTGTAGAATTCGCTTCAATAACTAATGGTCCGTTTTTAGAACGGATCAAATCAATTCCTGCTACATCCAAACCTAAACATTGAGCTGTTTTTACTGCTATTTCTATTTCTTCAGAAGTCATGTCTATTACTGTAGTACTCCCTCCACGATGCACATTACTTCTAAAGTCATGTCCGCCACTACTTCGTTTCATAGAAGCCACAACTTTATCTCCTACTACATAAGCACGAATATCTTCTCCGTTAGATTCTTTTACAAATTCCTGAATTAAAATTGGCTTGTTCAAACTATGCATGGTTTCAATAATTGAAATGGCAGACTTTTTACTTTCTGCCAGCATCACACCTAAACCATGAGTTCCCTCTAAGAATTTAATAATGCATTGATCACCTTCTAACAAATCCAATTGTTCCTTTAATAACAAGGTGTCTTTGGTATATAATGTTTTAGGAATTGGAATATTATTCTTCACCATATGTTGCATGGTAAATAACTTATTACGTGATAGTAAAATACCCTGTGAACTTGCAATAGTATAACTATCTGTTTTTTCAAACTGATTTACAATTGCCAATCCATGTTCTGTAAATGAAGCGCCTATTCTCGGGATAATCGCATCAGAGAAATTGGTAATATCTTCATTATTGAAAAGTATTTTCGGCCGATTATCATCAAATAAAATAGCGCATTTGGTATGATCGATAATTCTGATGTAATGCCCCATTTTGGAAGCCTCATTAAACAAACGTTGTGTAGAGTACAAACTCCCACTAACAGATAAAAGGAATATTTTCATGTAAAATATTGTAAATACTGGCTAAATATAACCATAGTTTACTTTAAATACATTCTAAATAAGCGATAAAAACACCTGATATTTTTGTTTAACACGTGATTAAAATTAAATTTGCTTGAATTTCACTAACTCAACATATACAATGAGCGGATTATTAAAATCATCAATTGGAAGAAAGTTTGCTATGGCAATCTCTGCATTTTTCCTAATGTTTTTCTTATTACAACATTTTGTAATTAACATAACATCAATTTTTCC
>Ga0105354_1002009_pt1 | contig 12319 bp, 11 predicted proteins | sample GOMGulsemesocosm_FD_83658 | JGI IMG/M metagenome (GOLD analysis project Ga0105354, IMG submission 83658) | Methane-oxidizing microbial communities from mesocosms in the Gulf of Mexico - GOM9B Gulf of Mexico | ecosystem: Environmental > Aquatic > Marine > Cold seeps | place: USA: Gulf of America...
ATTGAAATGAAAAATGATATTGTTAATTCAATGCTCATGAGTTTGAACAGAAGAAGTTAACTAGATAGGAAATAAATAGAAAAAGGTTGTCTGAAAAGACAACCTTTTTCTATTTGATAAATTTTAATACCACCACTTATTATAATTCCCATAGTTTCCTTCTAAAGAAAAATAGTATAATTTAAATAAAACCTACTGTATTTGCGTTGAGGCTATTGATTAAAAACAGTATATTGTAAATAATTATTTTTCAGCGTATGAAATATAACCTTATCTTATTATTAGTACTAGTATCTTGTTCCTCAAAAGAGAAGAAAAAACCTGTAAGCTCAGAACGGTTGATTCAAGACACTGTAGTCATTGATGTAAAAAAAATAAAAAAAGAAATAATCAATTCTACGTACTATTCAAAAACTGAACTTGCTCATTTTCATGATTCTACTTTTGTTGTTCTAAAAAAAATAGATTCCACTTTTGAGTATGAAATGAAATATGCTACTTCCGATAATTTTTTAAAAGAAAAAGTATATGATTGTGACGATTGTTTGGTCCGGTATAAAACAGCTAAACAGTTGTTAATTGTTAATGATTCATTTAAAAAAATAGGGTATAAGATTAAGTTTTTTGACTGTTACCGACCATTATCTATTCAAAAAAAGATGTGGAAAATTTACCCAGATAAACGATATGTAGCAAATCCATCAAAAGGATCTAATCATAATAGAGGGTCAGCAGTTGATATTACTTTAGTAGATAGTTTAAAAAATGAATTGGATATGGGAACTGAGTTTGATTTTTTTGGAAGAAAAGCACACCATGCTTATCAAAATTTACCACTTAATGTTTTAAAAAACAGAAAATTATTGAAATCAGTAATGGAGGCTAATGGTTTTTGGAGTATAACATCAGAATGGTGGCATTATAATTTAGCGAAATCCTACCGGTATAAAGTATCAAATTTTAAAACTGAATGTGATAATTAACTGTAAATGTCTTCGTTTTATTGAAGGATATTTTTTTCTTACAATTTAGTTAATTAGCTCTCATAAAATCAGTAATTAAGTAGGAAAGTAATTTCCCTGTTTGATTAGTAGCATTGTTTTCTATGGCAGGTGAGGCTTCACATAGATGTAAATATGCAACTTTTTTTGATTTTCCAAAATAGGAAACAAACTGTCTTGTTTCATTAACACTAAAGCCTGAGGGAGTCATAGCGCTACTAGCAGTATTTTGAACAGCATCTAAATCTATTTCAAGACCATATTTTTCTTTTTTAATAAAGCAAAATGCATATTGTATTTCGTTATCAAAATTAGTTTCTTTTCTCACAGCTATTGCTTCAAACGTATTGTAGTTAATGTGTTTATTGTGTGCATTTAACTCTTCTAAAATAGTTTTTGAAGTATAATTTTCGTGTAATCCGAAAACAAAATAATTAGTTATAAAACCTTCATGAAATGCATATGAAAATCCATTTCCTGAATGCCTTCCTTCTAAAGCTCTAAAGTCAGTATGAGCATCAAAATTGATTACGTTAATAGGTTTGTTTAAAGCTAACGAAGTTCCTTTTATATTCCCGTATGCATTGTTGTGTCCGCCCCCAATTATGATAGGGATTTTTCCTGCCGATACAATCTTAAATATAAGGTTTGTAACTACTTCATCAATCTCACTAACTAAATTGTAAAGTTTTTTTAAGTGTTCGGGGTTATCAGTGTTTAATTTTTTTGCTATTTCCATTTTTTCTGGAAATTCTAAACAACCAAGTAATAATACTTTTTTGCCTTTATTTAAAGAGGAATTCTGAGTATTTAATAAACTAGATAAAGCGCTGTTCCATGCGTTTTCTGTACCTTGATTTCCTTTGTTTGCTTTTACTCCAATAGATTCATTTATGCCTAGTAATACGTATTTAGATGTAGCGTTAATAAGTTCATTATCTAAATCGTTATGATTAACTATAAAGTTAACTTTCTCTCCAAATTTTTTCTCTCCTTTTCTCTTACTTACAAATGAAAGGATGTCTTTTTCGGTATAAATTTTTAAACCAGTCATATTAAAAAGTTGTATCTATTATACGAAAGTACAGTTATTTTTTTTTGATTGTTAATCTTTTTAGTAGTTTTAGCAATATAAATTTTAAACTTAAAAGATGTCTGAAGAAAACAAGAATACAGGATTAAAAATAACACTCGGAATACTAGCAGTTTTATTAATAGGAGCTTCGGTATTGTTCTTTTTAAAAAACAATGAATTGAACGATACTAAAGAAGCATTAAATTCTGAAAAAGCACTATTGGAAGCTAGTTTATTAGATGAACGCGCTAAATTAGATAGTGAAATAGCCAATAGTGATCTTTTGAAAGAAGATTTAATGGCGCAAAGAGATAGTTTAAGTATCACACTTAATGAATTAAGAGCCTCTCAATTAAACGTTCAGGAATTATCAAAATATAAAAACAGTTTTTATAAATTAAAAAGTGATATTAAAAAATTATATGTTGAAAATGATAGATTGAAACAATTAAATACTCAGTTGTCAAAAGAAAAAGATACACTTGAAGTACAATTGTCATCACAAAACAAATTGTCAGACTCATTGACGACACAAGTTACTGATGCTAAAAAAATAATTCAATCAGCATCTGAAATATCTGTAGCAGCTTTAAAAGGCATCGGAATAATAGAAAAATCTTCAGGAAAACAAATACCAACTACAAAAGCAAGAAGAGCAGATAAAGTGAAAGTATGTTTTTCTGTTGCTGAAAATAAAATCACAAAATCAGGTGGAAAAACATTATTTGTACAGGTTTTGGATGCGAATAATAATGTGTTGGGAGAAAATACACAAATTGAGTTGGGGGGAAAAACATTAAACTATAGTTTTAAAACTACATTTCACTACACTAATAAAGCATTGGATATTTGTGAGTTCTTAGAGGCTCCAAAAAAAGGATTTGATAAAGGAAACTATTTTGTAAATGTATTTAGAGATAGTAATTTAATTTCTAACACCTCTTTCGTATTGAAGTAAAATATTATAAATAAAACCTAGCTCTAGGGAATAAAAAACACTCCTTTATATCATTAAAATATATAAGGAGTGTTTTTTGTTTTTATTGAGTATTTTTGCTTGCTTATGCAACGAAGATATTATATCATAAAAATTCAATATTTAGGCTTTCGTTTTCACGGATGGCAAAAACAACCAGAAGTCAATACAGTGCAACGAATGGTAGAACGTACTCTTGCTTATGTATTAGGGCATAAAAAGTTTAAAACTTTAGCAGCAGGTCGTACAGATGCAAAAGTATCGGTAAATGAAACATTTATTGAATTGTTTTTAGATGAAGGAATTCTTGACTTGGAGAATTTTATGCCTTTGTTTAATTTGAATTTACCACAAGATATTAAAGCTTTGGAAATAGAAGAAACAGATGCAAAGTTTAACATCATTCAGCATGCAAAACAAAAAGAGTATCTGTATATTTTTTCTTTTGGTGAGAAAATTCATCCTTTTGCAGCACCATTTATGGTTGCTTTTCCTGAAGAATTAAATATATCATTAATGCAAGAAGCAGCAACACTTTTCGTAGGTACACATAATTTTAAAAACTATACTTATAAACCTACGCCTACGACTAATACCGTTGGAACAATTACAACATGTGAATTGATAGAAAATACAATGTATAAAGCTAATTTTTTTCCAGAGAAAAGCTATATACTAAGGGTGATTGGGGAAGGGTTTAAGCGAAATCAAATTCGTATTATGATGGCTAGAATAATGCAGCTGGGTAAAGGAGAAGTTGATTTGAAGGCTATAAAAAAATCACTAGTTGAGCCAGAAAATGTCTTGCCGATAACATATATCGCTCCAGCTTCAGGATTAATTTTACAATCGGTTGCTTTTAAGTAAAAACCGATCTTACTGTATATTGATTTAAAAAATCTTATTGATAACACATTATTTAATATAATAATGTGTTATCAATAGAATAGTTTTTACTACTTTTGAGCTCATAAAAACGAACAATTATGTATAATTTACTAAAAGGAAAAAGAGGAATTATATTCGGAGCATTAGATGAAAATTCTATCGCTTGGAAAACTGCAGAAAGAGTACATGCTGAAGGGGGTACTTTTGTATTAACTAATGCACCTATCGCTATGCGTATGGGGAGTATTAATGAATTAGCAGAAAAAACAGGTTCTCAAATTATTCCTGCTGATGCTACTAATTTAGAAGATTTGGAAAATCTTGTAACTAAGGCACAAGAAATTTTAGGAGGGAAATTAGATTTCGTATTGCATTCAATTGGAATGTCTATAAATGTTCGTAAAAAGCGTCATTATACGGATCAGAATTATGATTTTACACACAAAGGATGGGATGTTTCAGCAGTTTCTTTTCATAAAGTAATGCAAACATTATACAAGCAAGATGCTATGAATGAATGGGGAAGTATAGTGGCTTTAACTTATATGGCTGCACAACGTTCATTTCCTGACTATAATGATATGGCAGACAATAAAGCTTATTTAGAGTCAATTGCACGTAGTTTCGGATATTTCTTCGGGACAGATAAAAATGTACGTGTAAATACAATTTCTCAATCACCTACTCCTACAACTGCGGGTGCTGGTGTTAAAGGGTTTGATGGTTTTATTGCTTATGCAGAAAAAATGTCTCCTTTAGGGAATGCTACAGCTCAAGATTGTGCTGACTATACGGTAAGTTTATTTTCTGATTTAACTAAGAGAGTAACAATGCAAAATTTATTTCATGATGGAGGGTTTTCTAACGTTGGAGTGAGTAATGAAGTGATGGAAAAATTTATGGAAGAGTAATAAGCTCTTTCTTCTTATAAGTATGGCGGGAATTGGTTTTTAGAAATCAATTCCCGTTTTTTGTTTAGATTATAAATTAAGGATATGAAAAGTATTGTTGTATTTTGTGGCGCAAGCATGAGTAATGACCCTGTATTAAATAATGAAGCCTATAATTTTGGAAAAGTAATAGCTATAGAACAGATTCAATTAGTGTATGGAGGTGCTAAAATTGGTTTGATGGGTAATGTTGCTTCAGGAGTATTGGAAAATGGAGGAAAAGTGATTGGTGTGATTCCTGATTTTTTAACTTCTAAAGAAGTTGTTCATAGAGATTTAAGTGAACTAATTATTACAGAAACCATGCACGAACGTAAATTAAAAATGCACGAACTCTCCGATGGAATTGTAGCACTCCCTGGAGGTTTTGGGACCCTTGAAGAATTGTTTGAAATGCTTACTTGGGCACAATTAGGATTACATAAAAAGCCAATAGGAATATTGAATAGTAATGGTTTTTATAATGATTTACTTCATTTTATTGAAAATATGACAGCAAAAAATTTGTTGAAGCCTGATTACAAACAATTATTATTAGTTGCCGATACTGCGGAAGAATTGTTAGAAAAGATGCATGTATTCCAACCACTTCCTGTGCCAAAATGGATGAATAAAAATCAAACCTAATTGGTTTTAGAGACACGAATTTCTATTGGAAGTTAGTTTCTATACTAAGCTTTTTAAAGAACTAAAATAAGGTCAATTCATGCCCTTTTTTATCATCAGGAAAACTAGGAACCAATAAATTATAGCCTAACTCATTATTAAATTTCTCAATAAAGTATTTTGATAATAGAGGAGATTCGGTTTCGAGGTTCTGATGTACAAAAAAGTATAGATTTTCTAACCCATTTTTGATCCATAGGTTAATGCGGTCAAACCAATTATCCAAACGGGAGTAGTCACTTTCATGGTTTGTGCCATTGTACCTGATAAAGGCGTCTTTATTTGTTAATTTCATGTGTAATAAATCACGCCTTCCAGCAGTGTCTACTATAATATTTGAAATATTATTTTCTTCAAATAAGGAGTATAACTCATTAGTAATAATGCCATCATTATACCAATCGGTATGTCGTAGTTCAATAGCAAGTGGAAAACCTTTTGGCCATTGTTGAATAAAGTCGGCCAGTGCATCAAATTTATTAGGAGCGAAAGTAGGATGCATTTGTAAGAAGATGGTGCCAAGTTTTTCTTGTAAATGGGCAATACTATCGAGATACTGATTAAGTTCTACACTACAGTTCTGTAAACGATTAAACTGACTGATACTTTGATTAATTTTCGGAAAAAATTTAAAATTAGGACTCGTTTTTTGATGCCACTTTTCTACAGTAGCAATAGGGAATATTCTGTAAAAAGTAGCATTGAGTTCTATGCTATTGAATTGAGTGGCATAATAAGTAAGTTCATCCTTAGTACCTCTAGGGTAAAACCCTTTTAAATCTTGTTTATTCCATTTAGCGCAACCTACATATACATTGCAATTTTTAGCCTGTTGTTTTCCTAATACATCATTAGTACTAACGTGGTCATCAGGTAAGGTAAAATCAATAGTTTCAGGATTATCTACTTTTCCGAAATTCACAAAAATTATTTTTAATTGCTTAGAACAAAGTTATTTAAAAATTATGATTTATGATGTTGTTAAACTAAGCTCGCCGAAGTTTATTGAGATATGTATTGTCTTATATTTCTACAGCGTCAATATAACAATTACAAAGACTTTTAGATAGGCTCATTAGAACTTGTTTAGGAATTCTTAAAAAGTTAAATTTACGACATAAAATTATATTTCCTCTAAATGGGTTCACAACAGTATATACAACAACTTCGAGAAGAACTACGCCAGCATAACCATAATTATTATGTGCTGGATAATGCAACTATATCAGACTATGACTTTGATATGAAGCTGAAAGAATTACAGGTCTTAGAGGAAAAGTATCCAGAATTTTATGATGAAAATTCACCAACACTTCGCGTGGGAGGTGGAATCACTAAAAAGTTCGATACGATTAAACATCGTTTCAGAATGTATTCGTTGGATAATTCATACTCAAAGGAAGATTTATTAGATTGGGAAACGCGTATTCAGAAAATATTAGATACGGAGGAAATTAGCTATACCTGTGAATTGAAGTATGATGGAGCTTCTATAAATATTACATATACCAATGGGAAATTAGTAAAAGCAGTTACTAGAGGAGATGGTATTGAAGGCGATGATGTAACAACCAATATTAAAACTATAAAATCAGTCCCTTTACAATTACAAGGTGATTATCCTCAAGATTTTGATATTCGTGGAGAAATTATGTTGCCCATTGATGGTTTTCATAAAATGAATGAGGTGCGTATAGCCAATGGTGAGGATCCATATATGAATCCACGCAACACTGCTTCAGGTAGTTTAAAATTACAAGATAGCGCAGAAACAGCTTTAAGACCATTAGAGTGTTTTTTGTATAATTTAAAAATAAAAGACAAAGGAAATACCAATATTGAAACTCAATTTGAAAGTTTGCAAAAAGCAAAAACGTATGGTTTTAAGGTTCCTAAGCATGCTAAGGAAGTATTTAGTATTGATGGAATTTTAGATTATGTGAATCATTGGGAAGCGGCTCGTCATGAGTTGCCCTTTGAAATAGATGGAGTAGTTGTTAAGGTAAATGATTTATTTCAGCAAGAAGAGTTAGGATATACGGCAAAGGCTCCTCGATGGGCAATGGCTTATAAATTCAAAGCAGAACAAGTATCTACTAGCTTAGAAAGTATTTCGTATCAGGTAGGTCGCACAGGAGCAATTACACCAGTAGCAAACTTATCACCAGTATTGTTAGCTGGAACTACTGTAAAAAGAGCCTCCTTGCATAATGCAGATCAGATTGAAAAATTAGACATACGGATAAATGATACTGTTTATGTAGAAAAAGGAGGAGAGATTATCCCCAAAATTGTAGGTGTTGATGTTACTAAACGTGATGAAAGTTCTATAATAACCCTTTATGCTACACATTGCCCAGAATGCAATACTGAATTAGTGAGAACCGAAGGAGATGCAAAACATTATTGTCCTAATGAGTTTGGATGTACACCTCAAGTAGTGGGAAGAATACAACATTATATTAGTCGTAAGGCTTTAGATATAGAAGGATTAGGAGGAGAAACAATTGCTTTATTATATAAAGAAGGGTTGGTAACTACTTATGCAGACTTATACGATTTAGAATCAGCACAAATTATCCCTTTAGAACGTATGGCTGAGAAATCAGCTCAAAATTTGATTGATGGGGTAGCAGCTTCTAAAAATGCACCATTTGAGAAAGTATTGTTTGGGTTAGGAATACGTTTTGTAGGTGCTACCGTAGCAAAAAAGTTAGCCAAACATTATAAAAATGTTTGGGCTTTGGCTAATGCAACTCAGGAAGAGTTAGAGCAAGTGGATGAAATTGGAGTGCGTATAGCAGAAAGTGTAGTAGCGTTTTTTATTGATGTTAAAAACTTAATGGTTTTAGAGCGTTTAGAACTAGCCGGAGTACAATTAGCGATAAATGAGGAAACACAACAATTAGCAAGTAGTGTTTTAGAAGGGAAATCATTCTTGTTTACTGGAAAATTAACGCAGTTTACTCGTGATGATGCCAAAGATATGGTAGCGCAACATGCTGGGAAAACAATAAGTGGCGTAAGTAAAAAGTTAGACTACCTAGTAGTAGGAGAAAAGGCCGGTTCCAAACTAAAAAAAGCAGAAGCATTGGGAACAGTTACGATTTTAACTGAAACGGAATTTTTAGCGTTGATAGGCTAATGTATTATTCTTTAAAAAATACATCAACTTCTTTTCTTGAAGAAATACTGAGTTTAGAATAAATATTATTGATATGTGTTTTTACTGTACTTACACTTATAAAAAGGATGTCAGCAATATTTTTATTACTGGTTTTTTGATACATTAATTCAAAAACCTTTTGTTCTTGAGGAGTAAGTATTTTTTTGTAATCAATTTTAAGTTCTTTTTTTGATTTAGTTTTTTTTAGTAAAATGATATTAATCAACATAGAAACCAAGAGTAAGCCTCCAAGGATATATAGCACAATACCAGTTTTAAAATTGCTTGTATTTAGTTGTGAATATTGATCTTTTTTTAAGTCACGTTTAAACTGTTTTGTATAGTTCGATTTTGGATATTTAAGCGTCAATCGTTCTAATAAATCAGCGTAATACTCTGACTTTTTTAAATCAGCCAAGTAAAAATCTCTGCTAAATGATTTTTCATTAGCATAGAGGTGGTAGGTGTATAGTTCAACCAATGGATCATTAAAGGTTTTACCGAACTCTTGTAGTTTTTGAAAACAATTTTTATAAATAATACTTCGCTGTACATCACTTTTAGAATATTGTAAATCCATCAGTAAGTTTTCTTGTAAGGTATTTATTTCTAATACAGAGGTATTGTATTTACTTGACTGTTTGATTTCACAAAATAATTGAGATAAATCATTTAGAGGGAAAAAGACCGTGTCACTATTATTAGCAATAAACAATATGGAATGACTCGTTTCACAATGGTTTAAAAGATGTTTAGAATCTGATATTTCATCATTACATGTATCAACATGTATTTTATACAACATGTTCTTAGAAGCTAAAAAATCACCTTTAAAAATAAATTGTTGTAAGGAGTCAATTTTACATTCCTGAATGATTTTTTCTGTTAGTAATAAGTCACTTTTTTGATATTCATCAACAATAGTCAAATATGCAGTAGCATCTTTAAAATTATCAGTCACTTCTCCAGAAAACTGAAATTGAGCATTTAGCGTGTATAAATTAAAGAATAGGATACAATAGAATAGTAGTTTGTGCATATTGGTAGTTAAGTTGAATAACAAATATAAGCTTTCTAAGTATAGTCTTATATCAATTAAATTTCAAGATGCTCATAAGTAAATTGAGTTATTTTTAGTTTAGATTTTAAAATCTAAAAATAACCTAGTTAAAGCGAGGGGTTTTTAAGTGATAAAATAAATAGAAACGATTTAATATAACTCCCTTTAATGATATATTAAGCTAATCAATGGAATTAATATTCAATACACTTGTATGTCAGTCTGAACCTGCCGGAAGACCAAGAGTTTAGTTTCAATTACACTTCAACAAGCTCAGTGTGACATACGCGTAGCACTAATGTTTTATATAACAATTCAATACCCGTCAATTCGAGTGATTTTCAACGGAAAATTAGCCTGTTTCAACTTGATTGAGGTATTGATATAGTATATAGAGTACTATTGGTTTAGCGGTAGTTTTAGTGATTCATCATGTATAAGCTTCCATACTTCTTGATTATAAGTGTTTTTTGTAATCCCGGTTAAGTTTTCAAGAGCAGTGTAATAATTTTCATTTCCCTTTTCAAATACTCCACAATTTAATAGTTTCCATACGCCTGAAAAGCTTTTTTCTTTTTCAATTTTTTTTATTAATAAAGCATTAATAACATAGTCAACTATTAAATGTTCAGCTTGATTTTCTCCAAAGTTAGTCTTGTTTTCTTTATAGTATTTCCAATCAGCTTTTTTGTTGCTTGCAATTTTTGTTTTAAATTGTTTAAAAATAGTTTCCCAACTCATTCCCCAGCTACCACCATATAAATAAGCACATCCTTCATCAACAGGTTTATTAACTTTCCGCCTTGATACAACTAAGCTTAACCTATCATGCCATAAATCATGTGTGTCAAAATTATTAAATTCGGCATTATTGTTTCCTAAAACAATTAGTTGTTCATTATTATTTAAAGCACTGAAATTTCCTGAAAATATCCCATTGTAGTCTAGTTTATAGTCCACACCAATTAATTTTAAAAGTTCCCTTCGATTATTAGTGCAATAAATTTTAGTTATTTTATTGTTTGAACCTAATTTTTTATCAAACTCATTAGCCATTTTTGCATATTTTAAGGCATTGTGATTGTTTAAGTTTTCTTGGTAGTAGAAAGTACTATTTTCAATAGTTTTTGATTTCCAGTTTTTTGTATTTTCAAGTAAAGGAGAAGAAAATACAAAACTTTTACCTGTTTTATGTGCAATGAAGTTAACAGCGGTTCTCAAATATGGAGTACTATCATAAGTACCTATATGTGAAATTTGAATAGCATACTTATCATTATCTTTAATCACATTTGTCAGATATGGCTTAAAGAAATTAGGGTCATTAAAAGTGTTTGATTTTTCAATTTCTTTAAGTTCATCTATTAATATAAAACTTTCTATTTTTTCATTGTGTAAAACATATTCATTGTCCTTATTTTCTTTCTGAATAGCACTTATAAACTTATTTAAATCAGTTATTAGTTGGGTACTTTCAATACTATCTTTTGGTAATTGAATATAGTTTGGAACTATTAGTTTTGATTGACCATTTGAAACAAGGTGAATACATAAAAATATACTTAATATATTTAATTTCATAATTACTGTTGTTTTCTGATTGATGATATATTTTTATTTGGAAACTACAGTAGTATTCTTTTTGATATTGATTACGTTTCCTTTGATACGTAATACCTTACTTTTTTCAGAGGCATTTGACATAACGGTAATGGTTTTTGAAAAAGTACCTAGTCTATTTGTAGCGTAATGAATACCAATTTTAGCTGATTCATTAGGCATAATCGGTTTTGTTGGTTTTGTGGCAACAGTACATCCACAACTTCCTTTTACGCTTGTAATCACTATAGGAGATTTTCCTGTGTTTTTAAAAGTAAATGATCTGTTTCCATCAGCATTTTTATTTATTGTCCCGTAATCAATAATTTCTGATTGAAACGCTAAAACACCAGCTGTACTGTTTACAGTTTCTTGAGAGAATGCGATAGTGCAAATAAATAGACATGCAGTAAATAATAACTTTTTCATAATTAAATTTATTTAGATTAATGTGCTACAAATATCCAAACGAATCATGAAAACACTCTGAAATTGAGGGTTGAAATAGGGTCTAGTCCTAGTATGAAATTGAAAAACACCCTTGGTTAAAGGGTGTTTTAAGTGTTAATTTTTATTACTTTAATAAAAAATTAATAGGCTTGTAATTTAGGATTTAATACACCTGTTGTAATAGTGTAAATTAAACCATTTTTACCCTTTTGGGCGAAACCAAATATGCCATAATCACCTTTTTGATAAATTTGGTTGTCCCTATCATTATATGGTATTGTTCCCCATTTCTCTACATCAGATGCTTTAATGGTAATGTTTGTAATAGGATATTTAGCATCTGTTGGACAATATATTTCTAACTCAAAAGAAGTATTAGAAATATGGTTATTGGGTACTAAAAACCAGGTGGGTGTTGCAGGGTTTTTTGATCCTTCTTGTGGCGGTATAGGTAAAGCTACTCCTTTTTGTAATGGGAAAGACCCTGA
>Ga0105354_1002010_pt1 | contig 12316 bp, 8 predicted proteins | sample GOMGulsemesocosm_FD_83658 | JGI IMG/M metagenome (GOLD analysis project Ga0105354, IMG submission 83658) | Methane-oxidizing microbial communities from mesocosms in the Gulf of Mexico - GOM9B Gulf of Mexico | ecosystem: Environmental > Aquatic > Marine > Cold seeps | place: USA: Gulf of America...
AATATGAAATTTGATATTAAAGAAGAAGACATGATCATCAAGCCCTATAAAACCGATGGGCCGATCTATGTTAGAGAGCAAAAAGGATACTTTCAAAAAATCCGCAGAGTCATGAGCTGGATACTCATGCTCAGCTTTATTCTTATCCCTTTTATTCAATATAACGGCCAACAAGCAGTGCTATTAGATGTCGCTCAGCAACAATTTCGTATATTTGGTGTAACTTATTGGCCGCAAGACTTCATGATATTAGCCTGTCTATTTATGGGGGCTGCTTTTGCTTTGTTTTTTATCACAGTTTGGTTGGGCCGAGTTTGGTGTGGTTACATATGCCCTCAGACTATTTGGACTTTAGCCTTTATTTGGGTTGAACATAAGATTGAGGGTACGCGAAATCAAAGGATCAAATTAGATAAATCCCCTTGGTCAGTTCAAAAGTTAGCTAAAAAGCTGACAAAACACAGTGTTTGGTTAATATTATCTTTATTTACGGCAACAACTTTTATGTCGTACTTTATTCCCGCAACTGAATTATATGGTGAAATGTTCACACTTGAATGGTCAGGGATCATCAGTGGTTGGGTATTTTTATTTGCGATATGTACTTATGGTAATGCAGGTTGGTTAAGAGAGAAAATGTGCATATATATGTGCCCATATTCTCGTTTCCAAGCTGTTATGTTTGATAAAGATACCTTGATAGTAGCCTATGATAAAACACGAGGAGAAAGCAGAGGGCCTCGTAAACGTAAAGAAGATCCTAAAAAGCTTGGTCTTGGAGACTGTGTAGATTGTAACTTATGTGTTGAAGTGTGTCCGGCGGGTATCGATATTCGTAATGGCATGCAATATGAGTGTATTAACTGTGGTTTATGTATTGATGCATGTGACGATACCATGGATAAATTTGGCTATGCAAAAGGGTTAATTAAATATACCAGTGAACATGCATTATTAGGAAAAAGCGTCAGTAAATTTAGACTTAAGCTTGTAGGTTATGGTTTATTTACAGTTTTATTATTTGTATTGATGGGGTTATGGGCATTTAATCGTGTACCACTAGAAACCTCTATATTAAGAGATCGTAATGCACTTTACCGTGTTAACTATGAGGGTTTAGTTGAAAATACTTACACCTTAAGAATTATTAATAAAACACAAACTCCACTTCATTTTAATATTACATCAGATGGCGTATTAGGTGGCAAACTCGATGTATCAAAAAACATCAAAATTGGTCCAGGGGTGATGCATCGAGTCCCTGTCACCATCACTGCCGACGGATATGATATTAAAAAGAAAATAACGGATGTGAATTTCACAATTCAATCAGTAGAAAATCCAGACATTAAACTGATAAAAACATCACGATTTTATAAAAATTAGCATTGTGTATTACAGGTAATTAAACCCAACTTATCTTGTAGCCATAACCCACTTATTTAATCATAAGTGGGTTATTTTTTACTTCATCATAAAAAAATCAGTTTTTTATCATCTAAAAATCAATTTAATAGCAGGCACTTAAGGGATTGTAATAGAGAATTTTATCTAACATATTTGAGAGTGCGATGAACACAACTAAAAACGGATTTAACAACTACATACTATTAGTATGTTTCTTTTTGATATTTAATTGTAGCCAATCAATGGCTGAAACTTTAAAAGAGTCAGTGGTATTGCCAAGTAAATTTGCAAGTCATGATCTTAAATTTAAAGTGTATTTGCCTGATGGCTATAAAGATGACTCTGATGAGCATTATCCGGTATTTTATACAACAGCAGGCGGTAGTCGGATTAATGTTTTGAGTGAGCAATTAGCTTGGTTGAGCCATGTGGGTTTTGGTGCTTTACCTAAAGTGATTATTGTCACCGTGCCCTATATTGAAGTTAAAACAGATATGGAGCCTAAATATATTTCTGCTTCAGGTATTAATAGTGACTTAACAATTGAAGTTTTAAATCACGAAGTGATGCCCTATATAAATACAAACTTTAAAACACAGCCTTTTAATATTTTAGAGGGTTTCTCAAGTAGTGGTAACTTCCCTTTATATGTTTTGGTTAATAAACCTGAGTTATTTAATGCTTATATTAGTGTGAGTCCGGCTTTGGCTTTGGATAAGTCAGAATTATTGGCTAAATTTGATGATCGATTGGCTTCGCCTGATTATAAAAATAAAAGTCTGTATTTAAGCTTAGGTAGTTTCACTAGTAATGCCCCTTTGTTTGAGGGATTAGAAAAATCATTAAATACATACGCGCATAATGATTTAATTTGGCAAACAGAAGATTTTCGAACAGATAATTATATGACTGGGCCCATGGTAGGTGTTTCTAAAGCTGTGCAGCGATTATTTGAAGACCGTAGCCCTTCAGATATGGCACAATTTAAAGAGTCTGGTGTAGAAGGTGTATTAGCTTATTACAGTAAGTTAAAAGCGAAATATGGTTATGAGTTATCTCCAATTAATGCGTTGATGGATTTAAGTGATATGCAGATAGATGACTCTCAATATAGTGATGCTATTAAAACCCTTGAATTAGTCGTAAATCAATCACCAGAAAACGCTTATTACTTAACGCGTTTAGCAAAAGCCCAATTGGCAGCTAAGAAAAATAATGCAGCTAAAAGTACTTATAATAAAGCACTTGTTTTAGCTAAAGCAAAGGGCGATGAAGAAAGTATTGAATTTATACAAAATAAATTAAAAGTATTAAAGCTATAACCTTAATTACTCACTTTAAATAAAACTAAATCTTTTTGCTGTTGGGCATAATTGTCTGACAGCATTTGCATTTTTAGAGGGTTAAAATCAGTCATAAATAGAGATTTTAAATCAAACTTTTGAATGATGTTTGCTTGGTCTTTTATTACATCATATTGCCAAATGTTTTGTTTTTTATCTTGTATATACAATATGTTTTCACGCCAGTAATATCGCCACTGTACTGTTATATGGTCTAAATCTTTAATTATTTGTTTTTGATTATTCACGACTTTAAATATATGTCCTTGATGATCGTTCATAATCAAAGTATTGCTTGATATTTTCTGCGCCCAATAATTTTCACCTTTAAATTCAGTTGTAAACACTAACGTTTCTAAGTTGAGTGATATTATTTGTGATACTTCTTTATTGGCAGCTTTATCAAATATTGAAGCATTTAATAATAAGTTATTTGATGTCTCATCTTGCCACCATTGGTAAATATCTTTGACTTTAAAGTTGAGGTTAAGTGGCTTTTCAGGATTGTTGAGGGTTTTTACCCAAAGCGTATTATCGGTTAAAAAAGCTAATTTATTGCCGTCTTTTGACCAAGTAAAACTACTTATTTGTTCATTTTTGATATGAGTTAATTGTTTTAAACTTTTTTGATCTTTGAGCCAGATCTGGTTATGACCAGTACGACTTGATATAAACCCGATGTTATTAGTATATGGCTGAAACTTGCCTGAAAATTCTTTTTTAGTTGAGCGCTCAATTACTTTGTCTGTAAATGCATTTGCATTAAGCTGATCCCAAGTGCGTAATCTAACATCCATATCCTGCTCACCTAATACGGCCAGTATATCGCCATGGGAGTTAAATGCTTGCGCAGAAAACAGTGTATCAGGCGTTAATACCTGTGTGGTTTTAATTAATCCGCTAGCATCAAACCAATATATTTCATGACCCTTTGCAATGAGTAGATTTTTATCATCAAACCATTTTGGTTGCAGGTTATTGAGATTATTAAAAGGTAGGCTGTAACTATTTACTATTGTTATTTTTGTGAGTTCTTGATTTAGTTTTACAAAGAATAAAAATGGTTTGCCATTATTCGATTGAGCGATGGTGGCAATTGTTTGTGATTGCATGTTGTAAGCTAGAGCGTGTGGTTTTATTAAATCATGGTTCAGTGGTGTTTTTTTGTTTGATGTAATATCAAAAACAATAAGCTCACTACCACCTCGCTTATCTGTTTTTAAGGTTAATAATGTGTTTTTATCAAGCCAATAAGGAGAGTGATAGAAATTATTGTTACATGGTATGACTTTTTCAACTTGCCTTGTTACAAGAGAAATACGCATGATTTGAGCGCATTTAGTTTTATTAGCAAATATCACTTGGGAATAACTGATATATTGATTATCAGGGCTAAAATAAACGCCACCTTTGAATCGTGTATCTGTTAATAAAGTCGTTTTCTTGTGAGTGACTAAGTTTTTAATGATTAATTGAGAACTGTCTGCAAATTCATCCTTAGCTTGTATATTAATATAGGCTAGCAGTTGTTTATCATTAGATAGGGATGGCATGCTTTCTATGCTATCTGAACTCGTTATGGGTTCTATGGTTTTATATTCTTTTTCACTATTATTTAATGATGTAATTAAGTAAAAACTAGCTAATAATATTATTCCCAAAATGATGGGTAAAAATAATTTTAACTGAGTAGCTGATTGCTTGAATGTAGAGATAGGTGTTTTTTGAATGCTTGAATTATCGAGGACAGGGGCTGATAAGGAGATCTCAGCAACTAAACTATAGCCTTTTTTTGGATGTGTTTTTATCACTCTTTGTGTTTTGGCATCATCTGAAAATAACTTCCTAAGCTGTGCAATACAGCGTTGAAGTGCATTAGGTGCCACAATGACATTTTCCCATACAGCATCTAAAATAACTTGTTGAGAAACGACATCACCCTTGGCTTCAACTAATACTTGCAAAACGGCTAATATTTTTGGCTCTATTGAGCTGATACTCGCGGCAATTGTTATTTCACTGCGTTGCCAATCTACTTTGTTTCCATCTATCCAAACGGGCTTCATTTACATCCTAAAATTTTAAATCGATTACTAAAATCAACAATACGGTATCATGAAAGGCCATAATTTCTAATAGATAACCACTAATTGATTGAAAAAGTACAGGTTATCATTATTAATGGCGATTGTGTAAGTTATTGTTTGTAATGGTAAAAGGTTAAATAGATATTAAAAAGAGAAAGATAGATTTGTATACAAATTATATTTTTGCTCAGATGTACTATAGATAAAAAGATTAAGAGACATAAAAATTGAAAAATCCTATTTTACTTATCACAAGCTTTTTAGTCTGTTTTGCAAATATAGCATCAGCACAACAGCTATATAACGACGGGCCTTATTTAATAGATGGAGATAAAGCTTTACTGGAATATCAAATAAATAAGAATCAACTCAATATTTCAGATTATAAAGGCGACTTATCAATACCAAAAATATTTAAAATAAATGAGAAAGATGTATATAACGATGCTGAAAAAATAGCGGCGATTAGTGATATTCATGGCCAAGTAGATGTATTTATACAGTTACTTGAGAAAAATGGTGTTATTGATGCCAATCATAACTGGAGTTGGGGAAAAGGGCATTTAGTTATTACCGGTGATATTTTTGACCGCGGTGATACGGTGACAGAAGCATTGTGGCTAGTATATAAGTTAGAGCAGCAAGCAGCTAAAGCGGGCGGTAAACTACATTACTTATTAGGAAATCATGAATATATGGTGCTACGTGGTGATGACCGCTACCTACACAATAAATATATCAGCACACTTAAAGTTGTTAACCGTGATTTAAAGGCGCTTTTTGCAGAAGATACGGTATTAGGTCGTTGGTTACGCAGTAAATCAACTGTAATCAAAGTTAATGGTTTGGTATTTTTACATGGTGGAATACATCAAGACTTTTTAGATTTAAACCTAAGCTTAGAAGAAGCGAATGAGCAGTTCAGACAAAGCATAGGTCTAAGTAAAAAAGAAGTAAGATCGCATGATATATTTAAAGTGCTTCACGCTTCTACAGGGCCTATTTGGTATCGCGGGTTCTTTAAAGAGGGGGAGTTGACTCAAAAGCAAATCGAAAGCTTATTAAAGCAGCTAGATGCTAAGCGTATTGTGGTTGGTCATACTTCTATGGATCAACTCGAAACGCGTTTTAATGATAAAATATTAGCAATTGATGCTTCAATTAAAAAAGGTAAAAGTGGCGAATTATTAATTTGGCAAGATAACAAATTTATTCGTGCAGATATGCAAGGAAAACAATCGTTGTTGTTTAACTAGATACACTCTAGAATAAATAAAAAATATAATATAAAAGAATTATCTTTGAATTTTATTCGCGGTTGTTTAATCAGTTTCATTTTTATTTTCATCAATACAGCTTATGCCGATGATGATATATTTGCTCTGTCTTTAGAAGAGCTAGTTGAAATAGAGGTTACGTCTGCTTCTCTTTTTAAAGAGTCCCTCGCAGATGTGCCTGTACCTATTACTGTCATCACTGCTCAGATGATAGGTGAAACCGGCGCTCGCAATTTAAAAGATTTACTAACCACCTTTGTACCAAACTTCACCAGTGTAGAAGACCAAAATGAGCAAAATGTCGCTGCACGTGGTGTTTTCACTTCTTCTCAACAAAAAATGTTAATTATGGTTGAGGGGCATAGATTAAATAGCCGTAGTTATTCTATGGCAGCTCCTGATTATGGTATCAGCCTAGATAAAATCAAACATATAGAGGTCCTTAGAGGTCCTGCTTCATCTTTATATGGCAATGTGGCATTAACAGCGACCATCAATATTATTTTGAAAAAAGGTGAAGAGTTAGACTCAACTCAAGTCACCTTTGGATTAGCAAAAAATAATACCCAACAAGTTAACTTTTTACATGGTCAAACTATCGCTGATTTAGATTTACTTGCTTGGGGCCAATACTTTAAAAGTGAAGGGGATACAATAAATATCCCAAATAGTCCTATTTATTTATCTAAGACAAGCCAAAGCGATAGTGCCATTATTGGTGGTTATGATGATCTACCAAGCTACGATTTAGGCACTAAAATTAAAGCGGATAATTGGAGCGTATATGCCAATTGGCGACGAGGTCATTATATAGAGCCTTTTTCTGGTGGCGGAAAAACAGGTGAACCTTATGATTATGATGATTATGCGAAGTTAAATGGAATTGGGCCAGGTTTAGGTTGGCAATCTCAACATTATAATTTTAGCTTTGATAAACAGTTAAATAACTGGTTATGGCACCAAGAAGTCTATTTAGATGTTAATGAAATTAAATCTTTAGTCGTTGTGGACCCAGAGATTAAAACTTACTCAGCACCTTCTTGGAAAGAGCGTTCTTTTGGTTTGACCTCAAGTTTTAACAAACAAACTGAAAATGCTAATTATTTAGTTGGCTTTCAGTATGATGCTATGAAAATAACAGATAGTGCGCTGTTAACTTCTTCTGAAGGCTCAGACTTACTACCAATTGAAGGTGGAGATGCTTTATTGCCAGAAGGTAAGGAGTCGATAGCTTCCATTTTTGTGCAAATGAAGTACCGCTTAAATGATTTATGGCTTGCCAATATTGGCGCTAGATATGATCACAAATCCCGTTACCAAACTGAAAATATAAAAGATTTAAGCCCAAGATTGGCTCTGGTTTATAATAAAAATGATAAGTTTAACCTTAAACTGTCTTATGCTACTTCGTTTGTAGATGCGACTTTTTGGAATCGCTTTAGTACTTTGCCGTCTTTTAAAGGAAGTGAAAACTTAAAACCAGAAAGATTAGAGTCATTGCAACTTACCCCCACATTTACCTTGTTAGATAAAAACCTGATCCTTACCGCTAATCTTTATTATAACGAATTAAGTGACTTTATTTTTAGGGATAATAACGCTGATATATTAGATCCAAATTACATTAATGCGGGAGAACTTAAAAGTTGGGGTTTAGAATTTGAAGGCCAATATCAACATAAAGAATTGAATTTAAAAGCTGTAGTAGGTTACCAAAAAGCCATTAGCTCAGAAAATTATGGTGAAACTGATGGTGAAGTACATAATGTACCAAGCTTAACTGCTAACTTCATCAGTACGATAGCAGTAACACCAAACAGTGATTTTAATTTAATTATTCGTTATATCGGATCGCAAACTTCACCTATTTTTATGGAAGGGGAGGTTAACGCTAAAGAGTATGATGTTGACCCTGCGTTAGTATTAAATGCAAATTACCAACATCAAATTACAGCTGACTTTAATATTGCGCTAAATCTTCACAATGTATTAGATCATCAATATGAGCAGGGCGGTACAACAGTGCATCCCTACCCTCAGCAGGGACGCAGCGCAAAAGTCTCATTAAGTTATAAATTCTAAAACCACTTAAAATAGATATTAAAAATCATGGAACCTAAAGAATTTAAAGAACTTCATTTATCAAATGAAGAAAGCAGAGAAATCATCACACCTTACGCCTTTAAAATTAACAAAAGTTTATTAGGGTTACCGCTAGCAAGTGCCAATAGACGTGGCTGTGCCATGTTGATTGATGTGTTTTTCATATTTGTTGCCGCAAAACTCAGTGCTGCGCTTATATCGGTAGTAGCTGCTTTGGCCTTTTATCGCGGTATGAATGATAAGTACCTACCACAAAGTAAAACATGGCTACGTAAGTCTTTAAAGTTGAGCGCAGCAATAATATTATTTGTGGCCAGTATGGCTTTATTAGATGAAACTGTTGATTATTTTGATTCTTCAGAGGATTTAATCAAAGTATCAAGTGATGTTGTTTTAACTGAGCAACAACAAAAAGAGATAGAAATTTATTTAGCGGCTACAAAGTCTGATAAATGTAAAACTGAGTGTCAGCAAGCGGCTTTGGATACGTTAAAGGCTAAAAATACTGATGTTGCAAGTGATGGTTTTTTTGACAATGAATTTACCGGTAAAACAGATCCTAAAATAGCAAGAGCAGTTATTGGCGGGATTTATGAAAGTTATAAAGCTGAGCAAGAAAAGCTTAAGCAAAAAACAGATAACCCGGCAAATTCTCCGCTACAGACTAATCATAGTGTTGTGGAGTGGATTAAAGTTGTCATTACCGATCTAGGTTTAGGGTTTGGCTGGGCAGCTGTGTATTTTACGTTATTTACTTTGCTTTGGAGAGGCCAAACACCAGGTAAAAAAATGCTAGGAATTAGAGTGATTGCATTATCAGGTGAATACTTAAATGCTTGGGATTCATTTGGCCGTTACGGTGGTTATGGTGCGGGCTTTGCGACTGGTTTATTAGGTTTTATGCAAATTTATTGGGATCCTAATCGACAAGCGATTCAAGATAAAATCAGTGCCACAGTTGTAATAAGAGGTGACTTAGCACAAATAGAAGTACCGTATATACGTGATAAAAAGATTGAAAGTGAAACATGATAAGACTTGCTAAATATATAGGGCACAGCGGTTATTGCTCTCGTAAGCAGGCTTCAAGGCATATTGATGCCGGTGATGTGATGGTTAATGGTAAACCAGCGAATCATATTGATCATGTTACTGAGGATGATTTCATCACCATACTTGGGGAAGTGATTACCGTAGATACTCAGCGCGTTTATTATGCCTATCATAAACCTGTAGGTATTGATTGTAAGCTTAATAATGATGATCCTACAAGCTTGAGCCATCATTTGCCAAAAGCGCAGCGTGTATACCCAATTGGTCGTTTAGATAAAGACTCTAGAGGGTTATTAATTTTGACTAATGATGGTGAGTTTTGCAATCAAATGACTCACCCAGACTTTAATCATGAAAAAGAATATGTGGTTAAGGTTCAATTAAAACCTAATCAGCTAGTGTTAGGTGATGATTTTGCAAATAAGATGGCGGGTGGGTTGATAGTCAATAATCAATTAACTTTGCCATGTAAAGTGACTGTGCTTAGTGAAAATATTTTCAAGATAATCTTAACTCAAGGCCTAAATCGTCAAATCCGAAAAATGAGTCATCAACTAGGTTATAAAGTGATTGATTTAAAACGTATTCGATTTGAGCAATATCTTTTAGCTGATTTACCTGAAGGTGAGTTGATTCAGATCTCCAAGGATAAAATTACACGTAAATAAACTTGAAAATTTTGCATTTCCTCTTTGTATACAAAATAGATATCAACTGATAAATTGCCTGTTCACTTTAAAGGAGATAGTTTTGGGCTGGATTTTATTTACATTCTTAGCTGCATTTATGCAGGCATGGCGCAATGCTTTACAAAGTAAGTTAAGCCAGTTTGTGACTGTCTCAGGGGTTACATTAGCCCGATTTATTATTGCAGGGCCTATTGCTGCAATATATTTATTTCTTTTATATCAATGGCAACCCGCAGAATTACCAAGGTTAAATACCTCATTCATTTTATTTATTATTGGCGCATCATTGGCGCAAATAGTCGCTACAGCATTAATGGTGAAACTATTTAAGCTCAATAACTATGCTGTAGGCGCAGGGTTAGCTAAAAGTGAGGCCATTGTCGCTGCTATTTTAGGTAGCATGTTTTTTGGTAGTCAGTTATCAGCTTTAGGTTGGTTTGGTGTGGCAACGGGTGCGGTTGCTGTATTTTTATTAAGTGGTTTATCTTTTAGGAAAAAACCAAATTTTAAAACTATCATGCTTGGCTTAGGTTCAGGGAGTGCGTTTGCACTCACATCTTTATGGGTGCGAGAAGCAAGTCATAGTATAGGGCTACCTTTTCCACATAGTGCGGCTTGGGTATTGTTAATCGTCATTAGTTTGCAAACGATATTATTATTGTTATTTATTTCAATGACTCAAAAAGAAACTTTAAATAAATTATGGCAGCATAAAAAAACGACGTCAGCAGTGAGTTTATGTAGTTGTATAGGGTCTATTGGCTGGTTTAGTGCGATGAGTTTACAGTTTGTGCCTTATGTAAAAACGCTTGGCCAAGTTGAAGTGTTTTTTACCATTTTAATATCTATTTATTGGCTTAAACAAAAGCCGAAAAAACAAGATATGTTAGGCTTATTATTAATTGCAGTAGCAGCTATATTGGTAATGTATGATTAATAAAGCATTACGCATATTAACTTCATTTTTATATGGGTTGAGTGGTTTAGTTGTCGCATTTTTCATTGCTTGGATAATAATGTTTAAAGTGGATTTTTTATATCCTAGCTTTTATGATTTACTGTCGATAGATGAAACTATCTCAGAGTTTGCGCCTCAGAATTATTATAAACAAGGTTTTGAACTTACCTCTAAATCGCAGCATTTTTCAATATTTTCTGAAATTGTTACAGCAATTCATAATGATGGTGACGGTTTAAAAGAAATTAGTTATACATATTCAAATACGCTCAATCAAAAAATAACATCTGCATTTTTACATCAGGCTGAAGTGATTCATTTAAAGGATGTTGCACATTTATTGAATATTTTAATGAAACTAGCACTGGTTTTTACCTTGTTTTGGTGTGTACTTTCATTTGCTTTTCTATATCAAAAAAAATCGCTACCGAGTTTTAAATCTCAAATAAAGTCGATTTTTTTATGTATCGGAATGACTTTGCTGGTGGTTTTAATGGTAGGCCCTAAAAAACTATTTTATTGGTTACATACCGTGATTTTCCCTGCTGAAAATCAATGGTTTTTTTATTATCAGGACTCTTTAATGACCACTATGATGAAAGCGCCAATTTTATTTGCACCTATTAGTATTATACTGGTGATATTGGCTTTCATTATATTTATAGCAATGAAGTTAGCTATTCAGAAAGTAAATGATTACGTATCTTAACTTGTTTTGAAATTGAGTTTAAACTTTGGAACTTAGCAGAAGCTAACGGGACTTATCGACAATAGGGCACTGGATTGTGCCATTGCTTACATCCATATAAGCTAAGTCCCGTTTACCTATGAATTAATGTCTACTTCTTACTATCGATACTCCATAAAACGTTTTGATCTGAGCCCATGATTGTTGTTGGCATTTGGCCATTCCACTGTTGGGCTTTTACGTATTCAACTAATGTTTTTGATTGGCTTAAAGAGGCCGCTTTTGCTTTAATCGCTTCTGCTTCTGCTAATCCTTTAAGTGATATTGCCTCGGCTTCAGCTTCAGCTTCTTTTTTAATGGCATAAGCACGACCATCAGCTTGTGCTTTAGCAGCATCACGCTGTGCTAATGCAGTATTAACTTCTCGTTGCGCTTCTAATTTTTGACGATCAAGTTTATGTTGTTCTGCAGCAGCTAAGTTTTTCTCAGTTTGTTTAGTTTCAATACTCTGAATATATTTAGCAGGCAAAATGAGATTCTCAAGTTGCGCCGAATCTAATTTAACAGGGTATTCTTTCATACCATCTACAAGTAATTCTTCAATTTGTGCAATTACTTGGGAACGATTCTGTATTAACTCTTCAGCTTTATATCGAGCTAAAGCATCTTTTGCTGCTGATCTTAGTTTAGGATCTAATATACGGCTTTCAA
>Ga0105354_1002011_pt1 | contig 12314 bp, 10 predicted proteins | sample GOMGulsemesocosm_FD_83658 | JGI IMG/M metagenome (GOLD analysis project Ga0105354, IMG submission 83658) | Methane-oxidizing microbial communities from mesocosms in the Gulf of Mexico - GOM9B Gulf of Mexico | ecosystem: Environmental > Aquatic > Marine > Cold seeps | place: USA: Gulf of America...
CACTCCCTGACTCCTTCTTTAAAAAAGAAAGCGGCACAGTGAGCCTGTCTTAGTTCAAATCTACAATTATTATTTTTATTGTAGTACTACATGGGCTAGGAGAAGGCTAAAAGTGCCGGAATTTCCATGACTTCATGTTTTATTATTGAATAAATTATAGGCAGAGTTTCTGATATAAATCAAAGAAAATATTGAGTTTTTTAAACTTGTAGCGCTTAAAAATTAGCTAGCGTTAATAACGACGTGGGCTCAAGCGCAAGATAAAAAATAATTATTCACGTTTATTCGCTAAGTTATTTAAAAACCTCAGCTCTTGAGTTGATAGGGTATATTTTTGGTGCGCACTTTTTGGAATAAAAAAATCGTGAGACTTAGCTTTATGCAGATGAGAGAATCAGTTTTACGATAAATACCAGCAGCAAAATAAAGGCGAAGACAAAGACTAAAGCTACAATAATGAATGGCCACACACTATTGCTGCTGAAATCAGAGATGAGATTTTTATCTGACTGCACTCCCATAAATGCACTACAAATACTGAGGAAAACAGCGATTAACTTTGGTTTGTTTCCTTGCTTTTCATCACCACTCATAATCACCCTTCTATTTATCGCGCGTTAGAGACTTTAAGTTGTTGTGCCTTTCCGCGCTTATTAGTTTTTTTTGTTTTTCGTTTAAAAAGCCTATATCCAAGTAAAAAAGCCAGCATTAAACCGTACATTAAAGCTTCTGAAAAATCAGATCTAATTTGCCAAATAATATGCAACAAGCTCAGCAAAGCAATAGGGTAGACTAATTTATGCAAGCTAAGCCAATGCTTTTTCAAACGTTTTTGCATAGCTCTTGTCGAAGTTACAGCCAAAGGTACTAGCAGTAAAAAAGCGATAAATCCGACAATTGCATAAGGTCTTTGGGTTAATTCAGACAGTAATATCTTTACATCCCATCCGACGATAAAAGTCGCAAAAGACAACAAGTGCAAACAGGCATAAAAAAAACTGTACAGCCCCATCATTCGACGATATTGCAGTAACCAATTAAAACCGAAGATTTTTCTAAAGGGGGTAATCGCCAACGTTATCCATAAGAAATTGATCGCCCAAGCACCTAATTCCAAGACTATTTCTTTGGCAGGGTCCGCCCCTAAATTTTGCGTTACTATTGCAATTATTAATACAACAAATGGCGCTAATGCACTTAAAAATATAGTCCACCAAAGCGCCCTTTGCTTAGTTTTTCGCTTTAGATCCATTTTCTAAGATCCATATTTTTATATAAATGTGCCACTTCATCAGCGTAGCCGTTAAATGGCAAAGTCTCAATTCTGTTTGGAGAAAACAGGCTGGAAGGTAAGCGCCTTTCAGTCGCTTGAGACCAGCGAGGATGATCGACAGCAGGGTTTACATTAGCAAAGAAGCCATATTCACGCGGCGCCGTTTTATGCCAGGTATTTTTTGGCATATGTTCGGTAAAGCGAATTTTCACAATCGACTTAATGTTCTTAAAACCATATTTCCAAGGTACAACTAAGCGCAGTGGAGCCCCGTTTTGCGGCGGCATACTTTGCCCATAAACACCGGTCGCTAAAAACGATAGTGGATTCATCGCCTCATCAATACGCAAACCTTCGACATACGGCCAGTCTAAGGTACCAAACAAAGAGCGCTGCTGGGGCATCTGCTGCGGATCATGTAAGGTGGTAAATTCAACATATTTCGCTTTGCTGGTAGGTTCGAATCTTTTAAGTACATCAGATAACGGAATACCCACCCATGGTATGACCATCGACCAAGCCTCAACACAGCGCATTCGATAAATACGCTCCTGCAAAGTGTGAGGTTTTACAAAATCTTCTAAATCGTATATACCAGGTTTGTTCACTTCACCAGTGATTTCTACTTGCCAAGGGTCTGTTACAAAATTTTGAGCACGTTTAAATGGATCGCTTTTATCCAAACCAAACTCATAAAAATTGTTGTAACTAATCACATCTTTATAAGGCGTTAGTTTATCTTTTGCTTGAAACTGATCGAGGGAAATACTCTGCTGTTGTTGTTGCTGCAACCATTTAGGCCCCGGGTATTTTGGTGAGCCATCATCTTTGGGGAAAGTGCTTAACGCCGCGACATGACTAGCTGCTAATGTGCCTGCTATCCCTAGCGCTGATTTCATGAAGGTTCTGCGCTGTTTATAGATGCTTTCGTCGGTTATTTCCCAGGAGAGAATTTTTTCTTTTTGCTTTATTAACATGAATCACCTGATCGCCTACATATCGTTTAGTAATATAATTTACGCAGACAATCAGGTTTTGGATACAGCTTAACAAAAATATTTTAATACCACGCAATAACATAGCAAATGCAGTAGTTATGCTGGGGTCATATTTTAAAACTTAAGCCGCTTTTACCCCACCTAATGACGATGAGATTTGCTGACTTCTTTCTACCGGTGTTGCACTTAAATCAATTTGATTAGCATCGATAATAGTAACATCTGTAATGCCTATAAAACCGAGTACTTGCTTAAGGTAATTCGAAGAGAAGTCGTACTCACTACCTACTGTCACACCACCTGATGCAATCACAACATAAGCTTTTTTACCCTCAACTAAGCCGCGTGGGCCCGTATCAGTATATTCAAAAGTGAGCTTTGCACGTGCGATCTGATCAAACCATGCTTTTAACATTGCCGGAATAGCAAAGTTATACATAGGTGCACCGATGACAATATGTTGAGCTGCAAATACTTCATCGACCAACTCATTAGAGAACGATAACACCTCATCTTGAACCGCACTGCGCTCATTCTCTGGGGTAAAGTTCGCCCCAATCCAAGCTTCGCTAATAAAATCTACACCTGTCGTTAAGTCTCTATCTATCAAAGTATTTTTTAAATCCCTTGCAAATAACTCTTCAGCCACTAATCCTACCACTTGACGGCTGATTGAACCTTCAAAACGGCTACTTGAGTTCACTTGTAATACTGTGTTTTGCGCTTTCATTATGATGCTTCCTATTCAATTCGGTTTAAAACTTAATTTAATAAGCCACATTCTATCGTTCTCTCTGTATAGATAAAGATTCAATTACAGAACTTAAAGTTCTATTATTTAGAACAATACTTATTACCAAAGGTACCCTTCGTGAACCAAATTGAAGATATGCAAACTTTTGTTCGAATTGTTGAAGCGGGCAGTATCACTAAAGCTGCCGAACAGCTAAATACCGTTAAATCAGCGATTAGTCGGCGACTTGCACTTTTAGAAAAACGTTTAGGGGTTTCACTGCTAACGCGTTCTACCCGCAGCCATACTTTAACGGAACATGGTCAAAGCTATTATCAGCAGAGTTTACGTATTATCGAAGAAGTGGCCGCCATTGAAACGGGACTCACTCAAGATAACTGTGCGCTCAGTGGTCGTATTCGAATAGCAGCACCATTGGTATTTGGATTGGAGCACTTATCAACAGCCTTGCTCTCCTTTAATGAACAACATCCCGATATTAGGTTTGAGGTGGATTTTGATGATAAGAAAGTCGATTTAGTGGAAGGCGGGTATGACCTGGCAATACGTATCGCGAAATTAGAAGATTCGAACTTAATTGCTAGAAAAATATCTTCAACACGCATGGTACTGTGTGCAAGCGCAGAATACTTAAAGCGCCAAGGAGAGCTTAGTCACCCAAAACAACTTGCGGATAATCACCAAAAACTGCACTACAGCAACGCCAAAGAAAACTGGCAATTTATCGATGAGAACGGTAAGAAATTGACGATCAAGATACCTACAACCACTACTTCAAACAATGGTAGTTTTTTGCTGGAGAGCGCGATTAATGGCGATGGGTTAATCTACACCCCTGACTTTATTTGCCATAAAGCCATTAGCGAAGGAAAGCTACAAACAGTACTCGGGAACTTCATTCAAGCTAGTCATATCCCTATCTATGCTCTTTATCCGCAGAATCGACATCTCTCGCATAAGATACGACGTCTCGTTGACTTTTTAATCGAATATTATGGTAGCGCTCCTTACTGGTTAGTTGATTTTACTGCACAAAAATAGTCACCGCTAGGTTTTATCTGCTGCCACTAGCAGGTAACATGTTCCTTGGAGCTTGCACGATTACTGCATTTTGCATAGCGGCGTTAAAAACGATCTCGATTGCTTCATTGATAGAGATAAACTCCGCTTTCGTTGCTTCTTCCTTGCCTCGCTACTGCGTGCAAAAAGCTCTCTTTATGAACTGAAAGAGTTATCCCATGGACACAAAAAACCTAAAATTATTTCTTAACTTAGCTGAAACTTTGCACTTTGGTCGCGCCAGTGAGCTGTCGCATTTAAGTGTGTCTGCATTAAGCCGCAACATTATGCAGCTAGAGGATAGTCTAGGTGTTAAACTTTTTGAGAGAGACAATCGCAGCGTCACATTGACCAAAGCGGGTAAAGACTTTATTCAGTACGCAAACGAGACCATTAACCAATGGGACATTATTCGCGCTTCATTGCAGGAAAACAGCCATCATCTAAGCGGTGAGCTTAGTGTCTATTGTTCAGTCACTGCCAGTTATAGCTTTCTACATGATATTTTAAGTAACTTTAGAGGCAGACACCCCCAGGTTGAAATTAAATTACATACCGGAGACTCTGAACACGCACTCAGTAAAACGCTGTCAGGCAGTGAAGATATCACTATGGGAGCCCTACCTGAAAAACTCCCTCAAGGCGTTGTTTTTCAATCAATTGCAAGTTCAGAGCTACTGTTCATAGCACCTAGGGATAACAGTACTCTGGTTTATTTAGCGAATGAGCAACGACCAGCGCAAATGCGTAAAAACTGGCAGAAAATTCCGATGATTTTATCAGAGCAAGGTATTGCCAGAAAAATGGCAAACGACTGGTTTAGCGATATAGAAGTCACGCCAAAAATTTATGCACAAGTGGCGGGTAATGAAGCCATTGTGAGTATGGTGAGCTTAGGCTTTGGTATTGGCATTGTGCCCAAGATTGTATTAATGAACAGTCCCCTTAAAGAAACCGTCAGCATTGTCACCCCCCCTAATAAACTAGCGGATTTTAACATTGGCCTTTTCACTTTAGAGAAAAAGCTCAAGAACCCTCTCATACAAGCCTTCTGGGACCTATAAGCAACCATTGCAACGCTTGTTCTATCGTTAAAAGCATTCTAGAAGCAGCTAATAGCGTTAAATTAGTTACTTCTATTTGATCTTTCTGATGAGCTAGATAATTGATTGTTTGCCCATTAAAACTTAAGGTTCATCTGGTATCGGCTTTTGAAGCGCAGGTGTTTCCACCGCTTCCTGAGCGGCGCTGATCGCGGCTTTTTTCTGACGCTCATCGAGTTCGTTATTGAGTACTTCAACCTTAACACTGCGCTGAGCAAGGTTAATGCCATTAATTTCGAAGGTGTCACGTATCTTGTGATAGACCTCGCGGCGAATCACCCACTGTTCGCCAGGCTTGGTCATAAATTTAACCCCTAGTACCATGTTGAACTCCTCCATGCGGCGTACGCCTTGAGACTTCAAAGGCTCGATAAAACTGTGTCCGTAATCTGCATTTTTCAACAGTTCTTTACCTAAAGTTTTAACCAGCTTTTTCACTTGCTTCATGTTGGTATCAAAAGGAACGCGAAATTCCAGTTTCATAATAACCCAGTCGCGACTGTGATTAGTGATCGCCTTTAACTCTCCAAACGGAATGGTATGTACCGCACCTCTATGGTGGCGTACACGTAGTGAACGCACTGACATTGACTCGACCGTACCGCGCAAATCACCTATTTCAATATACTCACCGACACGAAACGCGTCATCTATGAGGTAAAAGATACCAGAGACAACATCTTTGACTAAGGTCTGGGCACCAAAGCCCACGGCTAAACCTATAACACCAGCACCCGCCAATAATGGCCCTATATTGAAACCTAAAGTCGCCAATACACTAAATATGACCATCGAGAACAGTGTCACTATCAACATAGTACGCAACAGTGGCAACAAAGTGGCCATACGTGCCTCAGGTCCTGGAGCACGCCCATCTTCTGGCGGCTGATAATCCGACAGACGTTTATCAATATAGGTTTTAGCCCATATCCAAACTAAATCAGCCACTAAGACTGCAGCAATGATATCGACGCTAATCCCGAATAATCTGCCAGACACCGTATCTGAATTCGACAGAGAAAAAGGGTTATACCCCCATACCATCATCATCGCTAATAATGCATTCACCACCATGACAAAGCGCAATAAGCGCCGTGCTATTGGCCGATAGTTATCATAAGGATGCTGGTTAGTCTCTACTTCTGAACGATCTATCTGCTCTACGGAGCTCTCAAAAACTTGCCGATATTCAGCCTGATCGAATAAGTAATCTAGCCAAATGCGCAGAGAATGCGCCAGAGGAATAAAGAAACCGACAATAAAAATAGATTGCATTATAAGCGCTATATTGAACATCCAAAGGATAAAACACAGCACAGACAGCACGGCAAAATATACCGGCCAAAATTTATGCGCAATCGCGCGTTTCGTGCTAGCTAAATTAACCTGCTCAGGTTTAAATACTTTACTCAAACGCAGTAGCGCGAGCATAGCGACAAGCAATAGTAAAAAATTGCTCAATAAATTGATCGATAGCGCAGAGTGGGATAGAGCATCACCTTGAAGGCTTCCCAATATATTGGCAAACACATTGTCAACAGCAAAGGTCAGTGCCATCAAGAATATCAACAAGCTCGACCAAAAGTACACGGTTTTTGCCTGTCGTGTTGACAGTGGCACCAGCCGCAGCTCTTTTAATCGAGGGGCAAGAAAAAAGCGCGTAATTGTTGTTCCCATACGCACAGTTAATATGACGATGAGTATTTCCATCACCACGTTTTCAACCAGTGGTGTCCAGCTAAAGGACAAAAATACACCGATGCTTCCCAGTGCAAAAAAAAGCAGCCCGGCAAAGGTTAACAGCGCTCTATAAAACGCTGTGCTTATACGCTGTTTCAAGCCTTCAGGTTTTTGTAATTCCAACGCCAACAGCCTTTGACCTGTATACTGTGCGTACAACCATTCAAACCCAGCACCAACAAATAAGAAGATTAAAATATAGGTAATAGATCGAAGTGATTGGGCATTCGACATCTCGTTCTGCCATTTACCTATGATCATTTTCGGCGCTTGACCGGCTTGCTGCCAGGCAAGTGCCAAGTCTATTTTACGTGCCCTTATCTGATTGATAATTACACTAAAATTATCCCTTAGCCCATCTTCTAACACACTGCTGTTCGCATCATCAATCGTCGGATTAGACACCCCTTCTTGCAACCATAACTGTACGTTAGGATTAGCGAGTAGTTTTTTGAACTCAAGTACTTCTGCCTTCTGTGCCGTGACTGTCTCAGTATCAACGGCTTGAGCATTACCACTGACAAAACTACTCGCGATGCAAAACAATAAGCCACTGGCGAGCAGCAACCTAGCTTTGCCAAAAAAATGCGCTATTTTGGCCGACAACCATTTTACTAGGCTCACTAACTTCATCATTAAAAGTGCGTAATGGCGCAGAGCGTCCGATAATCTCATAGGTTTGCCTGTGTTTTTTGCTGATGTATTGCATCCGAAATGTCTTCACTTTGCTCTTGTTCGCTCGGTTTCAACTTAAGATCCGCCGATAACAAACGTTCGAGATGAACCACGCCAGCGCTTGGAGCCGCTTGACAAGCGAGACGAGTTTGGCTGTCACTAGACAACTTATCGAGCATGGCTTGTTCTAGTTTGTCGGCGAGTGTCAGCTCACTGGTGGATTGCAGTATCCGCACTCGGCAAGTCCCACAACGCCCTTTACCGTGACACATGTTGGCATGGGGAAGATCATTAAGAATAGCGATTTCTAGTAGCGTAGGCCCAACCTCTGCTTTAATAATTTCACCACTAGCGTAGTGCAACTCAACCCATTCTTTACGTCGACGTAATCTTAAATAACGAGCTGTAAAAACCAAGGCTAATATAATTAAGTAGCCATAGATCAACAGCTTTTCTTGCTTGCCAATGACTAATGACAGCTGCTTAAATTTTTCTTCGCTAATATTGACATCGTCTGCTTCTTTGGTTTGATAACTCGCTGACGCAAGAGTATTTACAAGTCCTTTTTTATCGGTTTGATTAAGTGGATTTACAGGATATGCCCCACCATAATACGTCCTTTCAGCACTGCTTTTTATTTGCGCCGTTTGCCTCTCAACCACATCTCTCCCCGCCTCGACAAATCCAAGCAGTGCAAAGGTAGGAATAGCAACTGCAAGAGGGTACACATAGGCGGCAATTGGCTTCCACCAACGCTTTAGGCCAATCCAAGTCAATAAGCCAATACACCCATGTACCCAGGCGACAATTAACAACAACACTTGACGCAAACCTTCTAAAGGTAAGTCCACCCACATAATAGTTAAAAAGCCAGTAAAGGTGGCCTCCATACCTAGCAAGTTCTCGCCTGCCTTAATTGCCACAATGTGGGGTATTAATAGAGGTATGATTAACAGTGAGGAGAGCAGCTGAATTTTATCTTGATTCGACATCCGCAGCGTATTGCGAAGATACAGTGCTCGCAAGCCTAAGATAGGATGAACGAACAACGCCAGAAGTAGAACTATTTCAATGGGAAAATTGGTCCATATTGCGAAGAAGTAAGGCCTGCTCGCTTCCATAACATCTATCGAAATGATGCCCAGAGAGACATTCAATAAATGGGTAGTAATAAATAAAAACAGCGTCAAGCCTGACACTATATTGAGCGTCCTAATCATGTATAAACCTCTGGCTAAAAGTTACTCAACTAACTTTACGGCTACCGAAATTTTCAGTGTAACAGCCTAAACTATTGAACAGAAGAGACAACATAGGGCATAACAGCAATATTAAATTTAATCAACGCTGCTGAATAATGAAGAGCGAGTCTTCATATGTACGCCGATAATCAGTGCTGATTTAAATGCAGAACCTTGGATGACAGCTGCGTATGAATAGTTGAACAATGATGAAAAACGCAACAGTTCTTCGCTGATATATGTTAACTAATAATAGCCCTGTGCATATAAACCACTGACTGTCCTGATTAACGATAAAAGTAAACGTCGTGGACTTGCTAGTTAATTATCTGAGGTTTATGCTTGCCAGCTCAAATAACATGTAAACAGATAACGCATTAGCTGTGCATCAACAAGGCCTAAAATGAATAGCAACAAAGTATATGCAATAGGGACCCCGGGGCAACCGTGGCAAGAGCGCGAAAAAACACAATGGTTAAACGCTCAGTCAATTAAGCGCAGCTATTTCGAGCAAGTTGTCGCTAAAGCCCAAGACATTGCCAGTCTACCAGCGGTTAACGCGTTTTTTGAGCTCATTCAATATAATAAATTAACTTATAAAGATGTGATTAACGGCGCTAGTGATTACCCGTTGTTAGCATTTAAAAGTAAACATTGGGATGATGATAAGTCGACAGTATTAGTCACTGGCGGTGTGCATGGATACGAAACCAGTGGCGTACATGGTGCATTAGCTTTTACTGAACAGGAAGCGACTAATTTTAATAAAGACTTCAATGTATTGGTGGCTTTTTGTGTTAGCCCTTGGGGTTATGAAACAATTAATCGTTGGAACCCTTTAGCCGTTGATCCTAATCGCTCATTTTATGATAACAGCCCAGCACCAGAATCCGCGGCGCTAATGCATTTTGTACAATCACTCAATATTAAAGTGGATGTTCATGTGGATTTACATGAAACCACAGACACCGATAACAGTGAGTTTAGACCAGCATTAGCAGCGCGTGATGCTCAAGTCCATAACAACTGGAATATTCCAGATGGCTTTTATCTGGTAGGCGATACCATCAAGCCACATGATGACTTTCAGCGCTGTGTGATAGAGCACGTAGAAAAAGTAACGCACATAGCGCCAGCTGATGTAAATGGCTGCTTAATCGGCGAAAAACAGACTCAGTTTGGGGTGATTAATTACGCCACGCAAGAGCTTGGTTTGTGCGCTGGTTTTAGTAATAGAGAATATTGCACAACAACAGAAGTGTACCCTGATAGCCCGTTATCTAGTGAACAAAATTGTGTTGATGCGCAAGTGGCGGCTATTGTCGGCGCACTTAACTATGTAGCACGTAAAACAACTGCATAAATACATATTGTATACAGTTTTTTAGTTGGTTAGAATACGCCTCATTGACACTTAAGTTCTAAATAACACGTTACATGAGGCTTTTCATGACCGCGCTAAGTACTACTCCTGCCATTAATTTACTCGCCGAGCGCTATGTAAAGTTATCCTTACAAATTGGCCAGCACTGCCCTTACTATGTGGATGCTTATTACGGCCCCAAAGCATGGAACCCACAGTCAGAGGCAGTAGCATTAAACGTATTATTGGAACGAACCCAAGCCTTAGTCGATGCTATCGAAGCACTGCCTGATCAAACTTGCTCAGCACTTAAACATCGAGTTAAGTTTTTATTGATTCAAGTTAAATCATCACGAGTGTATATCAACCGATTACAAGGCAATTTACTTAATTTTGATGATGAATGCGCGCAATTATATGATGTTAAAGTTCCACATTATGACACTGATCATTTTGAGCTTATATTGAAAGAGCTAGAGTTATTAATCCCTGGTCAGGGAGTATTGGCTGAGCGTTTGACTAAATATCGTGAGCGGTTTGTTGTACCCACAGAGAAACTTACGCAAGTATTTGATGCTGCTATAGGAGAATCTCGTCGTCGTACCTTAAAGCATATAGATTTACCTGCCCACGAAAGTTTTAAAGTAGAACTAACCAATAATCAGATTTGGAGTGCTTACAACTGGTACAAGGGAAATAGTTACAGTCTCATTGAGCTCAATACAGATTTCCCTATCCAAATAGAGCGAGTGATTGATCTGGCAGCTCATGAAGGCTATCCAGGCCATCATGTATTTAACGCGCAAATAGAGCGTCATTTGGTCAATGAACTGGGCTGGATGGAATATTCTATTTACAATCTCTATAGCCCTATCTCATTACTCGCCGAGGGCAGTGCTAATTACGGCATAGAAGTGGCATTCCCATGGCAAGAACGTCTTGATTTTGAACGACAAACACTATTTCCTTTAGCTGGGCTAAACCCTGATGATGTTTCGCAATATTACGCGATACAAAAAGTGCTACATCGCCTATCTTATGCAGATAACATGGTAGCTAAACAATTTTTAGACGGCGAAATCAATGAGCAGCAAGCCATCGACTTACTCATAAAATATGCATTAAGCAACCCAGAGCGTGCAAAACAGCGCCTAGCATTTATTAAACATAATCGTGCTTATGTCGTGACCTACAATTACGGTCAAGACTTAGTTGAGCAGTATTTAAGTACACAAGTGAGCAACGATTCGCATCAAGAATTGTGGCGGGTGTTTGGCGAATTATTAGCCACGCCTTTAATGGCCTCAATGATGAAGAGCGCGTAATAAGGGCATTAATTGAATTTTAATAATTTTCGGTCGTTTAATAGAACTGCCGAAAATTGTTTAAAAGGCACTAGAGAGTTGGATGCTCTCACAGAAAATTCTGCAGAAATTTCATCGATGTTATTCTGCCCTTTAGCGGTAACCTGTAGAAAACAATAAACTTATCTAGTTTTAACTAATTATTAAAACCTATGGGGCAGGAACATTTAAAGGCCAATAAGGTTTTGATTATTAGTGATTGCCTTATATGTATCCGTAAACATTAACCAATCACACTGAACATGCTAGCCCAGCAACACAGTCACCATCCGTATTGTTTAATGCCTTCGAAATTAAGCGTATTTGATGAGGTTGGTAGGTGCTGATGTACGTTAATTGCGATCACACGGATACAAATATCCAATAGCTCCTGTACATATAACCCGCCGAAAAAATAAAATGCAATGCAGTCGATTCAGCACAGCGTCTTTAGTTCTTGAACCGAAGTTTTTAGCTGTATTCAATAATGTCATCCAATTTCAGTCCTTTCAATCTCTTCCTTTCAAGAAAACAGAGCAAACTGGTTCTTGTTTATGACAGCTTAGGTCACGCATTATTAACTTCTAGCCGACAATCTAACAGCACTAGTGACGCCAACAGGCAACTTTAATCAAAATCCACCAGCACATTAATAGAACATAAGTTACGTTAATGATGCGCATTAGAGACATTATTGTGTTTACATTGCATACATAACTACTTATTATCTTGACCCTCCAAATCCATAAAAAATATAAATAAACA
>Ga0105354_1002013_pt1 | contig 12313 bp, 9 predicted proteins | sample GOMGulsemesocosm_FD_83658 | JGI IMG/M metagenome (GOLD analysis project Ga0105354, IMG submission 83658) | Methane-oxidizing microbial communities from mesocosms in the Gulf of Mexico - GOM9B Gulf of Mexico | ecosystem: Environmental > Aquatic > Marine > Cold seeps | place: USA: Gulf of America...
GACTGCGACTGTTGATATCACACACATTACAACCAAAGTTAACTTTATGGTTGTTTTGAATGTGACGGTTGAAACTAATTTATGAATTGTTTGAAATAACATACCCACTTCCACGTACAGTTTTTATAAGGTCATCTGAAAAAGGCTTGTCTACTTTAGTGCGTAATCTGCTTACATGTGTTTGGACTAAGCTTGTTTTAGGGTCGAAGCTAAAGCCCCATACTTGCTCTAATAACATGGTTTTTGTAATGAGTTGATTGGGATGTTGTAATAAATATTCGAGTATTTGATATTCGCGAGGTAATAAGTCTAATATTTTTCCAGCACGGGAGACTTTTCTTGTTGTGCGATTTAATAACAAATCGCCAATAGCAAGCTCTATAATTTGCTCTTGCATCGGTTGTCGTCTCGCTAAAGCTTTTAATCTTGCATATAACTCACTAAATGCAAAAGGTTTAACCATATAATCATCGGCGCCAGCATTTAAACCTGCCACACGCTCTGATGTTTCAGATAATGCAGTCAATATGATCACTGGTGTGAGTATTTGCGCTTCTCTTAATATTTTAACTGCATTAATCCCGTCCATTGAGGGTAATAAACGATCAAAAATAATGACATCGAACTCTATTGTAGAAGCAGCTAAAATGCCTTTTTTAGCATCCATTTCATGCTGCACTGTTTCACCTTGTTGATTTAAACCATGCTTAATAAATTCAGCTGTTTCATTATCATCTTCTACTAATAGTATTTTCATTATTTTATATGGGTACTCTTTTTTTAATTTATTCTAGCTTAAAAAATGCCTTGGTATTCATACAATTTTGTATGGAAAATAAATATTTAGGTTAAATAGCGTAAAGCCGAATAAATAATAACGCGACTATAGTCTCTTATAAGGCTTATGTGCTAATTCAGGTTTTCATCCCAAATAGAATGAAAGCGCCTCTAAAATACACAACAATAAGGCGCTATCCAAAGACTGGTATCACTCACTTTTATTATCGATGCTAAAAAGCTCATTTTTACACAATTAGAATTTCAAAATGTTGATTGTTAAATGATTAAGTCACCCTAAGTTAAAATAGGTATTTTAGCTTTATTTCATCACTAAATTTGTGACTATATTATTTTTGAGTTCAGAAATTATAAGCTATGCTTATCTATGACATTCAGTAAAAATAGGGTCCTTAGCAATGAAACTAGTAGAACTGCATAGCGAAATTCAATTTAGTATTCTCGAATATTTTACAAACCATCCCAATGCATCAGCTTCTGTTGAGACGATTAACTTTAGTTGGCTAACAAATGAAAGGTTTCCACATAATGTTGACCAAGTGCAAACAGCGCTAGACCGTTTAGTTGATCATGGAGAAATCAATATGTCCTCGGATAACAATTACTTTTTATAACACCAATTTTAAAGCTTCAATACTCTGACTTTTATGGCGCTAAATAATATAGCGCCAACCTTCACAAAACACGCACTGACAAAACAGTTTATTATGGTTTGTAAACAATTAACTCAACAGGTGCGATTAATCCTCTTTCAATATTGCTGATCATATTTTTAACTTTGATAGCAGCACTTTCTTGCATTAAAACATGTAAACCAAGCGGTGGTGGCCCGCCTGATTTTGACATTTTAGCTTTTAAATTATTGAAAAAATCTAAAGCAAATTCTGATCTGACATTTTCACTTTTACACTCTAAACCTACCGCATTCAACGCTTTTTTATATTCTTGCAAACTAGATAAATGACAATCACTAGCATTCTTCGTCCATGGAACAGGATATGTTAACTCGCCCTTAGTTTGACGCATAATATCGTATATGCCAAAAGATGCCCCTTCTTTTAATACTCGATGAATTTCAGCATAAAGTGCTTGCTTATCAGCAATATTCATCCCTACATGCAACATATAACCACTATCAAAAGTACTATTTTTAAAAGGCATAGATAAAGCACTTCCATGCTCTAATGTAATAAATTTTTCTAAATTAAACCAATGAGATAAAGCCCTGCCCGTTTCAATATATTCGGGTGTTAAATCTATGCCAGATACAAAACATTCATAATGTGTCGCAACGTAACGTGCTGCTCCACCTAAGCCACAGCCGACATCTAATAAATGATCGTCAGCTGAAAAATCAAGCTTCTCCATTAAATGATCTGTCGCAATACGTCCGCCAATATGAAACTCATCTACCGGTGATAAATCTTCAATAGTGACACTATCAATTGTTTTGCCTAATGCAGGCAAGGCATTCTCGATTGATTTTAAAAGATTTCCATGTAAATAATTATCAGGTACAGTTTGATCTTTCGACATTAAGGCTCATCCTATTAAACATATTTTTTACAATTATGAATTAACTATAGTGCTTTATTGCTAAATGAATGAATCTATAAAACCAAAATGTCAGTTAAAAGGAATATTATGACGCTTAACCCTAAATTACATATTCGTACAATGAAACAAGAAGAGCTATCAATCGCGATAAACTGGGCTAAAGCTGAAGGCTGGAACCCTGGAGTTCATGATGCTGAACTGTTTTATCAAGCTGATCCAACAGGTTTTTTTGTAGGTGAAATCAATAACAAAATTGTCGCTGTTGGCAGTGCCGTAAATTATGACAACAATTTTGCTTTTTGTGGTTTATACATAGTGGCACCTGAGCACAGAGGCAAAGGTTATGGTTTAGCGCTTACAAAACATCGGCTCAAATACTGTGGTGAACGCAATATTGGCATTGATGGGGTTTTAGAAAATGTTGGAATTTACAAAAATATTGGATACGTGCCTTACTATCAAAACTACCGTTATCAATTTAATGCATCACATAAAACGAATATTGATCAAAATATAATTAAAATTTCTCAAGCCTCGCTTGCTCAAGTTTTAGATTACGATAGACAATGTTTTCCAGCCAATAGAGAATTATTTTTGATTTCTTGGATCACTCAAAATGACGCTAAGTCACTATTGTATATGCTTGATAACGAAGTTAAAGGCTTTATCGTTAGACGAAAATGTCATCAAGGTCATAAAATAGGGCCTTTATTTGCTGATAATGACCAAATTGCAGCACAGTTACTTAATGCTATTCAAACAGATATAAAAGATGAAACTGTGATCTTAGATGTGCCAGGAAATAACCCAGATGCCATAAATTTAGCTGAATCATTAAATATGGAAGTTGTATTTTCAACAGCCCGAATGTATCAAAAAGGCATGCCCAATATAAATAACAGTAAAGTATTTGGCATTACCACCTTTGAGCTTGGTTAAAAAACAAGTAAAAATAAAGGGTTATAAATTTCGTCTTAATTATCAAATTACATTTATGGATTTTAAATTTGAACTAATAAAATTACCATCTACAATTTTAGATATATTAACCACTTGCTTGGCTTATCCACATTCAATTTGAGATAGACCTAATGATGCAATATGAAAACGAACATATAAATTTATTATTAATTGAAGGCGATGATAATGTCAGGTCTACATTTAAATCTTATATAAATGACTCTGGCTTAAATATAACTACAACTGAGGTTATTGATGGAACTAGTGCTATATCAATATGCAAAATAAATAGATTCGATTGTATTTTATTAGATTATGACTTATCAGATACTAATGCGCTTAAGATTTTATCCAGTTTACATAAAGGTATAAATACCTCAACACCTGCTATCGTCTTTACCGAAAGTGAAAAGAAAAGTTTAGACCTCGAAATATTAGAAGCGGGTGCTATTGATTTTATAGCTAAACAAGATTGTAATACTATTTTACTTAAACAGTTAATTTTATATGCTCTAGTTAGAAATCGTTATCAAGAGTCACAAACTGAATATATAGAGCAACAAAGACAGAATAAAGAACAAGAACGTTTAAACTGTGTATTAGTGGCAATGGAAAGAGCTGAAGCAGCCAATGAAGCTAAAACTCAGTTTATTTCCTCAATGAGTCATGAGCTTAGAACACCACTTAATGCTATTTTAGGTTTTACCCAATTATTAGAGCGTAAACAAAAGAAATCGATTGAAAATGAACAAGGTGAGTTTATACAAGAAATATTAAAAGCTGGAACCCACTTATTAAACTTAATAAATGAAGTATTAGACTTATCTAAAATAGAAGCAGGTCAATTAAAATTCAATATGGGATCTGTAGATCCTGATAATATCATTCTAGATTGTCAATCTTTAACTTCTAATTTAGCAAAACAATATAATTGCACTGTAACATATCAAAAGCCTAAGTTTGAATTAAGCCCTGTATTATCCGACCCAGTACGCTTAAAACAAGTTCTATTAAATTTAATTACCAATGCGATTAAATATAATAAAGATCATGGTCAAGTTACAATATCTTATAAACTATTAAATCATAGCCATTTAAAAATAAATGTAGCCGATACTGGTATAGGTATAGATCCTGACAGAATATCTGAAGTATTTGAGCCATTTAGCAGACTAAATGAAACAAAAGCAAACATTGAAGGTACTGGAATAGGTTTAACAATCGCACATAAAATGATGGCGTTAATGAATGGCAAAATTGATGTTATCAGCAAACTAAATATAGGCAGCAATTTCTGGTTAGAAGTTCCGCTTTATTCCCCTCTTGATAACCTAAAAATCACAGATAAAAGTCTAAAAAAATTATTAGTTATAGATTGTAACTCTAAAAGTAATCAATCAAAAGACAGTATATTAGACGCTTTAAAGTCTTATAGCTTTTTAGAGCTAGATTCTTTAGATAAAGGTATTTTGTGGACTAAAAATCAGCTTGCTTCCTTCGTTTTAGTCTATATTCATTCTATTGATGACAGTTTATTACAAAACTTAAATTTATTTAAACAAAGTGCCAATATGGCTTCAATTCCCATTATTGTCATTGCACAGAATATAACAAACAATGAAACCACCCACATACTTAATACTGGGGTAGACCAATGCTTATGTGAGCCAATTGAGCCACATATATTAAAAAATATTATTGATTACAATATGAAAAACTAGGGAATGCTAATGTCTCAATTAACAATTTTGGCAGTAGATGATAATCAGCAGAATCTCAATTTACTCAATGCGGCTTTGCACGAACGTTTTAATATAATTCTATCTGATGGTACGGAATCCATTGAAGCGATTTGTCATCAACATCAGCCTGACATTATTTTATTAGATATTATGCTGGGAAATACAAGTGGTTATGATATTTGTAAAGAACTTCGTCAATCAAGTGTAAAAGATGATTTAATTATAATTTTTGTATCTGCGCTTTCTTCACTAGAAGATAAATTATCAGCTTATGGTGCTGGCGGTGATGATTATATTTGTAAACCTATCGATATCGATATCTTAGAACAGAAACTATTATCTTTAGAAAAACGCATCGATCAACATCATGAATTAGAACATCAATATGAATCTGCCACCGAAGCTGCTTTTACATCAATGACTTACTCAAGTGAACTAGGTCAATTAATGTCATTTTTCTCAAGTACATTAAATATATTTGATACTGAGTCTTTATATGCCGCGACACAATCTTTAGTTCGTTCATTTGATACAAATTGTTCTGCTGTATTTAGATTTGATAATGAAAATATTCGTTACCCTACTAACATTAATTCAGCGCTAGAAAATGAAATTTTAGACTTAAGTGAATGCACTGAACGTACAATTTCATTTGGCCATAATTTATTATTAAACTCTCCTCATTGCTCATTATTAATCAAAAAAATTCCCATCGAAAACGAAGAAAAATCAGGTCGCTTAAAAGAGCATTTTCTTATTCTATTAGAAATAATAGAAAATCGATTATTGTTTATATACAACGAAATGCAAAAGGCAGCAGAAAGAGACAAAGCTATTTCACAATTAAGCGAAACATTAGAACTTGATTTAAATCGCATAAAAAAAACTTTAGCAGACAAAGAACTTCAATCACAAAATATTTTATCTAAATTTGAAATAACATTAAATTTAAAACTTGTATCAATCGGTTTAGCTGAAGAGGAAGAGATTGAAATTCTCGGAGTATTACAAGATACAAAAGAAGAGTTTGAAGCCTTATTAAATACCTCAATTGATCTTGATAATGAGATTAGAGATATTTTTAATTTACTAAAAAAAGTGCATTAATATGGGGTCATGTATGTCTAATAACACAAACAAAATATTTATCATAGATGATAACCCAGCCAATACTTTGATGTTGCATAGATTATTAGAGTCAGAAGGTTATTTAAATGTACAGTCCTACAATGATGCAACTGTTGCACTTAAAGAGTTTCATGAACAAAAACCACAATTAATATTACTTGATTTGATCATGCCTAAAATTGATGGCATTAATTTTTTATCAAAAATTCAGAGTGAAATATTACTCGCTGATGTAACTGTTATAATTTTAACCGCAAGTCATGATGAAGAAAGGAAATTTCAAGCACTGTCTTTAGGCGCACAAGATTACATTGAAAAACCAATAAACATTACTGAAACAATGCAACGGGTTAAAAATGTTTTAAACCTACAACAGAATAAAAAGAAATATCAAGAGTTGAGTAGTAACTTACAATTGAAATTAGTTAAAACCAATCAAGATCTGTCAACAATAGCAATTACATTAGAGACTGTTTTTGAGACTTCTTCTGAATTTGTTTTCATTGTCACCGAAGATGGGTCTTTGTGTAATTGCAATAAAATTGCCTGTGAAAAGTTTAATGTGCCAGCCTCAGGTATATGGAATTTTTACGACTTTTTTGATATCAAAATAAATGATAGCTTCGAAAAAGATAAAGAATTAACCATAACAGATAGTAATAAATGTTCTTTAGTAGTTGAGGTTAATTCAACTAAAGTCGTTATTGAAGGTATTAGCCATTTCATTTATATTTTTAAAGATATAACGCTACAAAAAGAAGATGAGATTAATTTAAAATATCTTGCTGAAACACACTATATCACTCATCTGCCAAATCGATTTCAAGTAAAGCAAATTCTAGACTCAATGCTAAAACAAACAAAAGTACAATTAAACATAGTGTTTATTTCTTTTTTTGAAAACAGTAAAATTGCAGAAGTACATGGCCATGAACAACTTGAAGCGATAGTACTTTCTATTGCACAAAAATTATTTGTATTAGCTGAACAACAAAAATCAAATGTAATCCATTGGGGTGGAAATGACTTTATCTTGCTAATCCCGGACCCTGTAAATAATCAATTTTTAACGGACATTAGCGAAAGTTTTCATGAACCCTTAAGCTTTCATGGGCTAGAGCTTTATACCTCTCCCACATTAGGGATCTATAACCATAAAATATATTCCGCTGTTGAAAATGAACATGATAAGTTAATACAAAAAGCACTATTAGCCAGTTATGAAGGATACAGAAACAAGCAGCAAATCACTTTTTACGATGATAAATTACAAAAAGAAATACAAACTAGAGCAAAAATAGAAAATGATTTAATAACTGCGATTGAACAGCGTAGCTTTAAGATTGCGTATCAACCTAAAGTGAATTTAGCAACAAAACATATTACGGGATTAGAAGCCTTAGTCAGGTGGCAGCACCCGACTTTAGGCTTAGTGAGCCCAGCAATATTTATTCCAATAGCCGAAAACGCAGGGTTAGTAAAACAGATTGGCGATATTGTATTAGATATTGTGACGTCTGATATTTCAAAATTAAAACTAAAATATATCGATTTACAGCATGTTGCTATAAATGTTGCCGCCCCCCAATTAGATGATACGTTTATAAAACAGCTTGCATTATTAAGCGAAAGTAAAAATATTAACAATAGCTTCATAGAGTTAGAAATTACTGAAACCACTTTTTTAGATGATTTTGATAGGGTGATCCCTATTTTAAATGAAATTAACAAATTAGGGTTTAAACTCGCAATCGATGATTTTGGAACCGGCTATTCCTCTCTGAGTTATTTGCATCAACTGCCTGTTAATACTTTAAAAATAGATAGGTCATTTATTATTTCCATGGTTAATTCTCAAAAGGGTCTTAAATTAGTTAAAAGCATTATTTCTATGAGCTTATCTTTGGATCTAGAAATTGTAGCTGAAGGTATTGAAGATGAAGAGACTGGGGCTTTATTACTAGAACTAGGTGTTCAGCTTGGTCAGGGCTATCATTATTATCGCCCTGAGTTTTTATAATTATAAGCGTATTCAGTAAAACTGAATACGCTAAAGACTTAAATCATTTTAAACGCCTAATTGTACACACAGTGCAAGTAATACCATGGCAATATAGGCTAACCATAGTGGAGCTACAAATTTAGCCCACTGCCATCGGCCTATACGTACAGTTGCAAGATAAGCTAACAAAGTGCCTTATGTTGGTGTGATAATATTTGTTATGCCATTACCAAATAAAAATGCAGCAATGGTTGTTTGCGGTGGTACACCAGACAACTGACCTATGGACCCTAAAATAGGCATGCTTACTGCGGCTTGACCTGATGTAGACGGAATTAAAAAATCTAACATTAATTGTGAAAATAACATAGCAATTGCTGAAACAGTTGGGCCACTATCATCAATGATACTCATTAATGAATAAACAACCGTATCAAGTACTTGTCCTTTTTGTAGTGTAATGGCAACTGCTGTTGCAACACCAATTAAAAAACTCGCCAATAATACTTTTTTCATGCCGCCAACAAAAGCATCTGCGGCATCACTTGAATTCATGCCACTGATAGCAGCTAGAAACACACTTACGCCTATGTAATAGGCTGTGATTGCATGATGTTTCCAGTGCCTTTTTAAACTTCCTCGATGTGATTATCATTCGAATGAAATCTTAAATATATTACTGCTACTCTATTTAAATTTACTTATTTGCGCGGGCTATTCGCGCTAAACCTTTTAGTAATTCCACTTCAAATAGATATATGAACATTCTAAATATTCATATATTTAGCCTATTCCCATTCATACAACCGCTTTCCCTCTAGCGGGAATTTTAAAAGTACGAATCATCTATAAAATAAGAAAAAACGACATAAATCAATAACTAAAATTTTGGTATACAGATTGCCTGCCATAACACTAAACGGTTAAATAATTAGAACTAAAAAAGAGTCATTTTTAAAGAATCGACTCTATTATTTTTCTATTTACCTAGTTTTCACAAAATATACTTAATAAGTAAATTTGCGTTATAGGTTTAATCTATTGATTTAAATGAAGTTTAAATTAATAGATTTATATTAAGATTTCAAAAAAAATTTTAAGTAGATTAGGTTCAAATTACACACATCACAGTTATGTAAAACAGGAAGAAGTAAAAAATGGATAAAACGAAAAACAATACATTTAGGTTAGCTCTTTTAGCTGCACTCTCTTTACCTATAAGTGCTCAAGCTGTTGATATAGATGGTTTACTCTCTGAGCCACAATGGACTAACGCCACTTCTTTTAAATTAGATAAAACAGTAAACCCATTTACTTTAGTCAAAGCAGATAAACAAACTAATGTTAAAACATTCAGTACTAAAGAAGGGTTATATATTGGTATTGAAATAAAACAAAATTTAGAAAACCAAACCTCTGTCAGAACTGCCCGAGATTTAGATATAGAAAGTGATTTAGTACGTGTGATCATAGATTTTGATTACGGAAAAAGTAATGCTTATAGCTTTGCACTAGGCAATGGCGGCTCTAAACAAGATGGTATATGGCGTGATGAAAATCAATTTGTTAAAGATTGGGATGGGGAATGGTTTGGACAAACCTCTCAAACAGCAACACATTGGTATGCTGAATATTTGATCCCTTGGGATGCAGTACCAATGAAAGTGGTCGATGGCAATAAACGTGATATTGCGCTTTATATTGAACGTCATGATGTTAAAGAAAATAAAACTTACAGCCATGCTGCAACAGCAAAAGAACAACCTACTTTTATCAGTCAATTTTCACCTTTATCAATAGATAACTTTGAAACTAACTCTCTTGATATTTTCTCTTCTATGACATATCAAAATGACATGTTGAATAAAGACGACAAATCAAATTTAAGCTTAGATGTATTTTGGCGACCAGATGCATCTCAACAACTCAGTGTGACTTTGAACCCTGATTTTGGCCAAGTTGAAGCTGATAATATTGTTGTTAATTTTAGTCCATATGAAACGCTTTTTTCTGAACGCAGATCTTTTTTCACTCAAAACCAAGGGCTTTTTGATGTACGAGGAAATAATAATTTACGTTTGATCCATACACGACGTTTAGGTGCCGATAGCGATATAGATGCCGCTTTAAAATATACACGAAATGGAGATAATACTGATATAGGCGTTATGGCGGTATTTGAAGATAATCAATCAGCAGATAATAAAGGTAGTCAATACTTCACAGGTCGTGTACTACAACGCTTTGAATATACTCAATTAGGCTACGTATTTACTTATGCAGATAAACCAGAACTATCGCGCCACGCTCAAGTGCATGCTCTAGATATTCGTTCTGATTTAAGTGAAAACATACAATTAACAGGTCAAGTATTAGCGAGTAATATTCAAAATGAACTAGATTCGAGTAATGGTCAAGGTGCCTGGTTTGGATTATCTCATAAGCTCTCTGACACTTGGCAACAAAGCCTAGAAATGACATATTTTGATGATGAATTACAAGTTAATGATGTCGGCTTTTTATCTCGAAATGACCTTTTTAGTGTAAAGTATAATAATGAAAAAACATGGACAGATTTCTCAAAAACAGATTCATTGTTAAAAAGAACTGCTCAAGCCACCATTGAAAGCAAACACAATACTCAAAATGACCATTTAGGCACAATATTGACTTTAAGCGGTACCGAAAACTATAAAAGCACAGCTTTTATTTATTGGAATTTTCGCTATTACTCACAAGCATCAGATGATCGTATCACGCGAGATAATGGTTTAGTAAAACTCGATGATGGTATAAGTAGTTTTGCTGAGTATAACTTTGGTAATCAAGGAAATTTTCGCCATCATATTGCTTTAGGATTATTTGATAAAGATAACTCAGGTAAAGGCTCTGAAATTCATTACCACCCGAGTTACTATTTTACTGATGATTATAGACTGTCTTGGAGTTTATGGAGTACTACAGCTGAAGATAAACTTATATGGCAAAACAATAGCTTAAACCGCTACAGTTATCGCTCTCTTAATAATGGTATTGATTTCGATGCGACTATCGCCAATAACCAAGAGCTCAGAGTTCGTTTTGAATGGGTAGCTTATCAAGGTAAAGATGGAGTGATGACAAGTTATGATGCATCAGGCACATTAAATAATACAACAAATAAAGCTGAAGACTTTAGCCGCTCAACAACGCGATTTCAAGTTCGCTACCGTTATGAAATATCACCATTATCGAATATTTATTTTGTATATAGCCGAGGTGGATCATCAATTGATTTAGATAATGAAAATAACTGGCAAACTTTTAATGAAGGCTGGGATAACCGAACAGCTGATAACTTTGTTGCTAAGATACGTTACCGATTTTAGTTGTTTTCATCATAACAAATAGGCGATATTTAGATATCGCCTTTTATATATTTATGATCTTCAAACTCACTTTTACCACTTTGAAGACCTAAGATGTTAGTACCATCCCGACTGTTTTGGGACATTAAACAGTCATAAATTGAGAGCCAAATCAATATATCTAACAGTCACAATGAGCCTATTGCAGTCGTTACTTAAGAGCAAAATCATTCATGATAAATATCACTTAGGTACGAAGCTAAAATTTAATTAATTATTTTTAAGACTTTTCTATTTAATTGACAAGCAAAATAAAGGTTTTATAGTCGGTTAGCGTTTAACAAATAGCAAAAGGAATATTGAGTGAAAATTATTACATCGTGCATTTTTTTTGGATTACTTCTAGTGAATTCGAATGCGACTTCATCTTCACTCACAAAGGGAAATATTCAAGCAACTGAAAAAAGTGAACAACAGAGGTTAGCAGAATTTGATCAGTGGATTGATAGCCTAGATGTGGAAAAAGAAATCAGTGGAACCTTTCTTTATGCTCGCAATGGCAAAGTATTATATAGCAAAGCTGTTGGTAAACTTCATCCACATAAAAACACTCCAATAACAATCGATTCATCTTTCAATCTTGCCTCAGTCTCAAAGCAATTTACAGCCTTTGGGATCATGCTACTCAAATATCAAGGTAAATTAAAATATGACGACAATGTGCAAAATATTTTAAAAGAATTTCCTTATCCAAATATTACTGTACGTCAGTTACTTAA
>Ga0105354_1002014_pt1 | contig 12310 bp, 11 predicted proteins | sample GOMGulsemesocosm_FD_83658 | JGI IMG/M metagenome (GOLD analysis project Ga0105354, IMG submission 83658) | Methane-oxidizing microbial communities from mesocosms in the Gulf of Mexico - GOM9B Gulf of Mexico | ecosystem: Environmental > Aquatic > Marine > Cold seeps | place: USA: Gulf of America...
AATTAGCTAAATTGCTTGTCACCAAAATTAGTGACAAACATTATTCCATTAGACTCATATAAAAGCAACACACAGTATGTATTTTCATTATTAATTGAGTACATAAAAGGCAAATTCAATTAATAACTCAACTATACCATTAAATTGAGTTACCACATAAAAAAAGAGCTATTCAAATGAATAGCTCTTTTTTTATGCATTTTTTATAAATATTATGCTGCTTTAAAATCATTAACCAATAATTGACTAACAATAGCATATGTCTGCGTTAAGGATTCTCTAGAAGATGGATTATCATGAACCATAAAATTGTCTATCGCTTCTTTTAATGCCAAAGTAGTATTTAACCTAATTACTACTGGGGTACAATCAACTAACTTAGCTTCCTTAAATAGTGATATCACTTGATTTCGCTTCGTTCTTTTCTCATCAATAGTATTAGACAAAAGTATCTCCTGGATAAGACGTTGTATTGTAGCTGGGTTTTTCATAATATCAGGATTTTAATAATTATATCACTAATATATGTATTTCATCGGCGCAAAGCAACATTTAATCTATTAAATTTAATTTTAAAGGGAACTATAAACTACCTAAAGAGTAGTTATTTTTATAAATTAAATGCAAAATAAAATATTATTTTACTTTCCAAAAATCATTTTAATTGCAATAAAAAGCATTAAAACCCCGAATATTCTTTTTAACAACTGTTCATTAATAGCTACGGCTAATTTAGAACCAAATAAACCACCTATAATAAATGTTGCAGAAATAATCAGTGCCATTTTCCAATCTACATGACCTCCTTTAGAATATTGTAATACTGCCAGTAACGTCACAGGAGGCAACATTGCAGCCAGACTAGTACCCTGTGCTTGATGCTGAGTGTAACCAACTAATAATAATAAAGGAACCATAACCACTCCTCCACCAATACCTAGTATCCCACTTAAGAAACCAGCCAATAAACCTATACAAACTAGAAATAATATCGTGCTCATTTTACTTGCTATAATATCCTTTTTTGGGGATTTCAATTTCATAAACTCTTTTTGATTTATTATTCAAGTGCCCTTCTCTTAGCCAAGGATTATGAATTTTTAAAATCTTATAATTGATTCCAAAATTCTTAGCAAAACCAGCCATATTAGTAATTATCGAATCTACTGAAACTGTCGTGGTAGGGATATTATTGTATAAGTCCTTTTTTTCAAAATTAAAACCAAAACTATGCGGTTGCATAAATATATATTTCAACGCAACAATCCTAGGTACATATCTAGACGTTTCACTTCCTAATAACAAATCAAAATAGCCTGAAACTTGCTGCTTCTTTAATCTACGTGACATGCCAGACATCCCTCCATTATATGCAGCTGCAGCCAATGTCCAACTTCCTAACCTTTTTTTAGCGTCTTTTAAATATTTACAAGCTACTCTTGTTGATTTCTCTAAATGATAACGTTCATCAACATTTCCATTTACTTCTAATCCATATTCCCTTCCTGTTACTTTCATTATTTGCCAAAATCCGCTCGCACCAGCTGGAGAAACTACATTTGTCAGTCCACTTTCAATTAGCGCTAAATATTTAAAATCATCAGGAACTCCTTCCTCTGCTAATATTTTTTCAATTATGGGAAAATATTTATTTGCTCGTTTAAACATCAAAAAGCCGTTAGATTGCCAATAGGTATTTACTAAAAACTCTCTATCAATACGCTCCTTTACATCAGGTAAATTCATTGGTATTTTTTCTTTTGCAAAAGTTAAATTCTTTGGCAAAGTCAGTGCATATACATTGTAGTTTTTTACAAAACTCGTATCTACTAATTTTTCTACTGCTTCAGTATTCGGGTTGTTTTTTATATTTTTTGACATTGAATTGATAAACAATCCTGCTAAAAAAATAAGTCCTATTCCAAATATTATATTCTTTAATAGTTTCATCTGTTTCTATTTTATCTTGTTAAGGCAATTTACTTTTATTACTAAGGTCATCAAACTCTTAACAACTCTGGTAAATTTTCATTAAACCACTTATATTTATTAATAATCATAATGTGAGTACCGTTGTTCACTTTTATCACATTCCCTTTTATGTTTTCAACTGGAAAAACTTTATCCTTATTACCATGTATATGTATGACATTTTTAAGTTTTTGAGTTTGCTTCCAATTGACAATTTGCTCTATTGCCCAAGTTAAATATTTTTCATCACTTACTGACAAATATTTTTTATACAACTCAGCCCTTTCTTTTATAGTTTCACCTAAAGCATATTTCACTAACTTCTCAACATCGGAGAATAAACGCGTTGGCACTAATTTATAAACTTTCGTTCTTTTAGCAAACTTCATTCGATATGGGAATTCTTTCTCATGCAATACACTTGAAATTACCACAACTTTTTTCGTTGAAATAAATTTACTCATCTCCTGTACTAAAATCCCACCAAATGACACCCCTAATAATATTGGCTCTTTATGAATAATTTTCTTAGTCATTCTAAGCGCATATTCTTCAAGACTTTCTTTTTCAAGCGGTATATCCCATTCCAGATAATGAATTTCATAATCAGATTCAGGCAATTTTATATACTCAAATATTTTAGCATTTGCTGCCATACCTGGAACAAAGTATATATGAGTTTTGTCATTTTGCATTTGTATCATTTTAACGCCATAAATTTAATCAATTAGGCTCAACCAGCCTTGAAATACATTTAATTTAATGAAGTTCACAGAGTTAAAATCATTAACCTTTGTTAAAACCGTCTTATTTCCGTATATTTAGAATCTGTTTTAACTAAAAAACAGCACTACCCAGACTATCAACCTTAAAAAAACCTATACCTATGATTATGGAATTAACATTGAAGGACAACGATTTTTTAAGACAATTTGAAATGATTGTTGACGACCATTTAGCTACAATTGAATACTCACTACAAGAGCGAAAAATATTTTTAACAAAGATACATGTTCCAGAAGAAATTACAGAGAATGATTTTCAAAACACCTTTATAAAACATGTTTTTGAAAACATTGAAGAACGTAATCTAAGTGTTGTACCCACATGTACTCCAATAATTAGTTTTATCAGAAAGAACAAACAATACAGAGGGTTACTTCCGATAGGAATAAAAATATAACTCAATATAATTTATTACATTAAAAAAGCCGAAGTTAATACTTCGGCTTTTTTAATTATTTTATAAAGAGTTACATATTATCTTACAAAATCAAATCGAACCAATCCGTCTTCATCAACTTCAGTTAGTTTCACCTTATGCAAAGTATTTACTAATTCAGGATTCCAAGGCGCTTTAACCTTTACATAGTTTTCTGTAAAACCATTGATATACCCTTCTTTGTTTTCATCTTCAAATAATACTGTACGTTCCGTGTTCAATTGCTTTTCATAAAACACGCTACGCATTTTAGCAGATAAACCACGTAACATCTTACTACGCTTTTTACGTACACTTATAGGTACTATTTCATCAAAATTAACAGCTTCAGTATTTGGTCGTTCAGAATAGGTAAATACATGTAAATAAGAGATATTCAAATTTGCTAAGTAATTGTATGTTTCCAAAAACAACTCATCTGTTTCTCCAGGAAAACCTACAATAACATCAACACCAATACAGGCATCTGGCATATGTTTTTTAATCGCTTCTACCCTACTTGTATAGGTTTGTTTTAAATAACGACGTTTCATTTTTTTCAACAAATCATCACTTCCACTTTGCAATGGAATATGAAAGTGCGGAACAAAACTCTCTGAGTTCGCAACAAATTGGATGGTTTCATCCTTTAATAAATTAGGCTCAATAGATGATATTCGTACACGATGGATTCCATCAACGTCATCTAATTTTTCTACTAATTCAAAAAAGGTATGCTCATGCTTTTTATTTCCAAACTCTCCTTTTCCGTAATCACCAATATTAACTCCCGTTAATACAATCTCTTTTATCCCTTTTGAAGATATTTCAGCTGCATTATCTAATACATTCTGCAAAGCATCACTACGAGAAATCCCTCTTGCCAATGGAATTGTACAATAGGTACATTTATAATCGCAACCGTCCTGTACTTTCAAGAAAGCTCTTGTTCTATCACCAATAGAATAACTACCTACATAAAAATCGGCATCTTCAATTTCACATGAGTGCACTTCTCCCATGTCATTTTTAGACAAATCGTTTATATAGCTCGTAATTTTAAATTTCTCAGTTGCTCCAAGCACTAAATCAACTCCATCAACTGCAGCTAACTCCTCAGGTTTCAACTGTGCATAACACCCAACTGCAGCAACAAATGCATCAGCATTTATTTTTTGAGCTTGCTTAACAATACTCTTAAAACGTTTATCTGCATTCTCCGTTACTGAACAGGTATTGATTACATAAATATCCGCTTCTTCAGAAAAATCTACTCTATCAAAACCTTCTTTTGTAAAGTCTCTTGCGATAGTTGACGTTTCAGAAAAATTCAATTTACATCCTAAAGTATAAAAAGCTACTTTTTTTCTTTCTTGCATTTATTATCTTACTTATATTTGAACAGCTTAGCTATCATTTAAATAGCGGATGCAAAAATACAACTAATAAACCAATTTGAAAACAGTAAAACTCCTTCAATACAAACTAATAGCATCAGTAATTTTCATATTACTAATTGCTTGTAACTCTAAAGCTAAATCTGACAGAGATCATTTGGTATTTAGATATAACGAATACAAAAACATCAATTCATTAGATCCTGCTTTTGCTAAAGACAACTCCGCAATTTGGGCATGTAATCAGTTATTTAACGGATTGGTTCAATTGGATGATAATTTGAATATTCAACATGACATTGCTAAAAGTTGGACTATTTCTGAAGACGCTAAAACATATGTTTTCAACTTAAGAAACGACGTGTTTTTTCACAAACATGAAATGTTTACAAACAATAAAAGAAGCGTTACTGCTTTTGATTTTGAATATTCTTTTGACCGATTAACCGATCAAAAAACGGCTTCTCCAGGAAGTAACACTTTACAGCAAGTATCGTTTTATAAAGCAGTAAACGATTCTACTTTTACTATTCAACTAAAACAACCTTTTCCTGCATTTTTAGGAGTATTGACTACTAAGTACTGCTCGGTTTTACCTAAAGAAATAGTTGAGCATTACGGAAATGACTTTAGAGCAAATCCTATAGGAACTGGTCCGTTTAAATTTAAGCGATGGGAGGAAAATATTAAACTGGTATTGCGAAAAAACGAGAATTACCATGAACAAGATTCTAAAGGAAATAAGCTCCCTTATCTTGAAGCGGTAGCTATTAGTTTTTTAACTGATAAACAGAGTGAGTTTTTACAATTCTCCCAAGGAAATATAGATTTCATTTCTGGCTTAGATCCTTCTTACAAAGACGAACTCTTAACTCAAGTTGGGGAATTACGTAGTAAGTATACTAATACTGTTAACATGGTTTCTGGAGATTATTTAAACACTGAATATTTAGGGTTTTATATGGACTCCAAACAATCTGAAATACAATCTGAATTAATCAGGAAAGCTATTAATTACGGATTTGATCGCCAAACTATGATTAAATATTTGAGAAATGGTATTGGAACTCCTGCTGAAAATGGTTTTATTCCTAAAGGACTCCCTAGTTTTAACCACTTAAAAGGGTTTACTTATCAACCAGAAAAAGCAAAAGAATTAGTAAATCAGTTTAAGGCAGCAACTGGAATTACTGAACCAAAAATCACTATTGCTACTAATAGTAATTATGTAGATTTATGTGAATACATTCAGCGTGAATTAGAAAAAATTGGATTAACGGTTACTATTGATTTACTAACCTCATCTACTTTAAAAGAAGGAAAATCAAAAGGAACACTTCCTGTATTTAGAGCAAGTTGGGTTGCTGATTATCCCGATGCAGAAAATTACTTGTCGCTATTTTATTCCAAAAACTTTACTCCAAACGGCCCAAATTACACACACTTTAAAAATAATAAGTATGACAGTTTGTATGAAAATGCATTGAAAGAAGTTGATTTAAACAAACGACACGGTTTCTACCAACAAATGGATTCTATTGTAATTAACAATGCTCCTGTAATCCCTTTGTATTATGACCAGGTAATTCGGTTCTCAAGAAAGAATATTCATGGCTTAGGAATCAATCCGATTAATCTATTACACTTGAAAAAAGTTTCTAAAAGCAAACTATAAATCCACTTGAAAACAATAAAACCCATATCTATTGCATTATTCATGCTGCTTGTTTTAGCAGTTTTAGGTGGACTACTGTTTTTAACTACTCAGGACAAGTCTACAAGTGAAGAAGGTTTTTTTGTTGACCAATATCATTTAAAATACCCTACAAACACTTCTTTCTTTGAATTAAAAAAAGATAGTGTTTCGACTTCTAAAATAATTGACAAAATAACTACTACCATTGTTCCCTTGGAAGTTGAAACCATAAATTTGGGAGTTGACTCGCTACTAGTTCATAAACCAGCTCCAGAAAAAAAAGAAGTAACTCCAGTAATGGATTTCTCTAAAATTGATACCACTTCAATTGAACGAATTAGCTATCCAAAAAACAATCCTGATTTCCTAAACGAATTAAGAGATAAACTGAATAGCAAAAACTGTAGAATTATTCATTATGGTGATTCACAGTTGGAAGGTGATCGAATTACAGGATACTTACGTAACCGACTACAAAAAATGTATGGCGGTAGTGGACCAGGATTCATCCCTATCAAACAAGCCTATCATCAAATTAGTGCAATTGTTGAACATAGTGATACATGGGAACGACACGCTATTTTTGACCCTACTCAAAAAAAGTTTACCCATAGAAAATACGGTGCTTTTTTATCTTCTTCCAGATTTACACCAGTATTAACTGATAGCATTCAAATTGATTCAACGGCTATAACAACTGCAACTATTACTATTAAGAAGTCAAACATTGCATACCGAAAATTCAGAGCTTTTAAAAACATAGGATTACATTACGGTAATTGCAATAATTCAATAGCTATTTCTGTTTATGAAAAAGGAGAGCTAATACAGCAAGATAGTTTAATACAAGATGGCAACTATCATAATTACACCATAAAACTACCAAAAACACCTGTTGATCTTAAAATAGAATTGAAAGGAAAAGTGAGTGCTGATTTTTTCGGACTTACTTTAGACGGTGGTTCCGGAATACAAATAGATAATGTTGCCATGCGTGGCGCTTCAGGAACAATATTTACCAAAAATGATGCTACTGATTACGGCAAAATGTTAAGTGTATTAAAGCCAAAAGTAATGCTATTACAATTTGGGGGAAATACGGTACCTTATTTAAAAGATTCAATAGGAATCACTAAGTACACCAAACGTTTGCACTCACAAATTAAATGGCTCAGAAGAAGACATTCGGGTATGAATTTATTATTTATTGGCCCTACCGATTTGGCTACATCCGTAAATGGAAAAATGGTTACCTATGAACTACTTCCATACTTAAATGAGCAATTAAAAGAATTGTGTATGAATAATGACTTAGCCTATTGGGATATGTTTCATGCCATGGGAGGAAAAAACTCTATACCTGTTTGGGTAAAAGAAAACTTAGTAGGTGGCGATTATATTCATTTCACCCCTAAAGGTACAAAGTATATTTCTGAATTATTTTTTACATCGCTATACTTAGACCTTCAACAGCATTCAAATACCGCAACTGATTGATGAAAACACTATTAACATATATCATATTTGCTTTCAGCATTGTATTGTTTAGCCAAAACTATAGACTCTCCGACAGCTTACAACAACAATATTCCTTTATTAATTGGGAGGCAAACAACATAAAACATACCGACTCAGCTATTGCTTTTAAAAAGCTGTATCAGAAATTAGATAACATTTATAACAATAAAGAAGAAAAATTACATGTGTTCCATATTGGCGGATCACATATTCAAGCGGATATGTATTCCAACCGATTGCGCCATTACTTACAAAACATCAGCCCTAAGGCTAAAGGACAACGTGGGTTTGTTTTCCCATATAAAATGGCTAAAACAAATAATCCGTTAAATTACAAAGTTACTTTTGATGGCGAATGGAAAGGCTACCGATGTTCCAGAAATGATTCTGTCGCATGGGGCTTATCGGGAGTATCTTCAAAATTTAAAGATTCTATTGCTAATATTACAGTTAAAGCAAACTATAAAAACTATTCAAAAAATACTTATAATTTTAATAAACTACGCGTGTTTTATGACGAATGGACTACAGATTATGAGGTACTTCTAAGTAATCAAAATCTAATAGCAAAAACCGTCATCAATTCAGACGCACATTATATTGAGTTTACATTAAACAAAACAGTTTCTGAATTAGATTTTTGTGTAAAAAGAACATACGATTCCGAAAACGCTGAATTTTTAATGATGGGGTTAGAACTTATGAATGACAATTCGGGAATTGAATATACTACCATTGGCGTTAACGGTGCCAGTTTTGCTTTTTATGATCGCTGTACTTACTTTGAAAAGCAATTACAACTCTACAAACCAGACTTGTTTATTATCTCCATAGGAACAAACGACACTTACACTACTGATTTTAAGCCTCAAAAGTTTAAAACGTATTACGAACAATTAATTGGTTACATTCAAAAAGCAAATCCTGATTGTGCCATTTTACTTACTGTACCTAACGACTCCTATTATAAGCGTCAATATGCTAACCCTAACACCAAAGTGGCTGCTGAAGTAATTTATGAGTTATCAGAACAATATCAAATGGCTGTATGGGATTTATATGAAATTATGGGGGGACTTAATTCTTCTCAAAAATGGTACACCAACAAACTCATGCCGAAAGATAGGATTCATTTTACCAGAAAAGGATATGATATAAAAGCCGATTTATTATTAAAAGCATTGGTTAATTCCTGGGAAAAAGAAATGAACTACACTCCGGATAGTTTATTAGAGAAAATCATTAAACAATAATATAGTTTTGAATAGACTGCTTGACATATTTAGTTTTTCCGAAGACACTCCGTTACTTTTTACACAAATAAGTTTCTGGATATTTTTTGCGCTGGTATATTTAATATATGCCATAGTCTATAAAAAAAAGAGCTTACGTATTCCGTATTTGTTCGCAGTTAGTTTGTTATTTTATTACAAAACCAGTGGGCTATTTATCGGTATACTACTTTTTAGTACTGTTAATGATTTCTTTATCGGAAAAGGGATTTACTACACTAAATCAATACTAAAAAAGAAACTCTTAGTAGGAATTAGTGTATTCATTAATCTCGCTACATTATGTTATTTTAAATACGCTTATTTTTTTACCGACTCCTTCAATAGCCTTTTTAAAACGGACTATGATGTTATCAATCATTTAGCTTTATGGACCAATACTATTAGTCAGCATGATTATTTTACTGTAGATAGCATTATACTCCCCGTAGGAATATCGTTCTACACCTTTCAAACTATTAGCTATAGTGTTGATATTTACAGAAAACAATTGAAACCCATTAACAACATCTTGGATTTTGGCTTTTTTGTGAGTTTCTTCCCGCAGTTAGTAGCCGGCCCTATTGTAAGAGCTGCTGATTTTATTCCTCAGATAAAAAAAGAAATTAATATTACAGCTACTGATTTTGGTAAAGCGATATACATGATTTTAATTGGATTGATTAAGAAAATGATTTTTGCTGATTATATAGCGGCTAATTTTTTAGATCGTGTTTTTGATGCGCCTGAAATGTTTTCTGGCTTTACAAACATCATGGCATTGTTTGGCTATTCATTACAAATATATGGTGATTTTTCCGGGTATACTGATATTGCTATTGGTGTGGCATTACTAATGGGATACCAATTACCTAAAAACTTTAATTCGCCTTATAAAGCTATCAATTGTGGTGATTTCTGGAAACGTTGGCATATCTCTCTTTCTACATGGTTAAAGGATTATTTATACATCCCATTAGGAGGGAACAGAAAAGGAACAACTACTTCCTATATCATTTGTTTAAGTTTTTTACTAATAGCACTAATTGCATTAAAAAGTTATACGTATACAATTGTAATTATTGGAATACTCGTTACTGCTATGTTATTATGTTTAGTTCTTCCAAAGCTTATCAAGCATTTCAACACCAATATAAACATTCTATTAACCATGTTAATTGGTGGTTTATGGCATGGTGCCTCATGGAAATTTGTAATATGGGGAGGTTTAAACGGAATAGGAATACTTATATATAAGTATTGGCGACAAGTAAGCCCGTATGAAAAGAGTACAAACTCGCTTACAATGGTATGGAAAATAGCTATTACGTTTGCTTTTATCACCTTTACCAGAGTTTATTTTAGAGGAAATAGCATGGAACATATTAGCAAACAATACCATCAAATTTGCCATAATATGGATATCACTAATGCATTACAGTTACTTATTGAATACAAGAACGTATTTTTTATTATGCTATTGGGTTACATTGCACATTGGTTACCATATTCGTTAAAAGATAAAGTACAACAGTTATTTATTGATAGTCATTTTACCGTTAAAGCTGTAACCGTTGTTATCGTGAGTGTTTTATGCTATCAGACTTACGCTGCCGACTTTCAACCTTTTATTTATTTTCAATTTTAAGAGATGTATTTAAAAATTCAGTGCAATATTAGCAACTTATTTCTCCATATATTCCTGCCAATCGATAATTAGATATTTCTTTTTAGTTGACTCGTTTATAGATAAAAAACCATACTCATAACAAAACAAGTACACATCATTCTTTCTATTTTTCCAATAATTTGTAAAGTAATTAGGGTCAAAACCTTTATTGAATAATTCTGATTGTATAATTGTAGCTTTTCCAGCTTTATGAAAATGCTGTAAAACGTTTCTATTCCGTTTTAATTGTTCGTTAACTATATTAAATCTGGTTCTTTTTTCATTTCTATTTTTAATATAATGATAAGACGACTTACAGTAGGGTGAACAAAATAGTTTATCAATTCTACCTTCTATTGTTTTGTTACAAGATAAACACAAACGCTCCATAGCCGTATAATTAATATTAAACGTATTATTATACGTATAAAGATACGTATAATATTAATTATACTTTTTCATTTACTTATATTAATACTAATTATGAAACACATAGAGTTACATATTAGTTTAAGACATCTATTAATTGATCATGTAAAGATGATAGGATTAGTTTTTCCTCCAAATAAGTTGCTTCAAAAACTTATGAAAACACTACCTTCTATTAAATGGAGTAAGAAGTATAATATAGTGTATGTCATAAATAGCTCAGAAAACTTAACCCAAATATTTGACACTTTTATAGGTATAGCTTGGGTGGACACTAGACTCTTCTTTACAGATAAGCCCCAAACAGGAAATCAAGAATTAAATATTGACTATTATAGAAAACGAAAATTAGACAAAAACTATAGAGCCTGTCCAGAATCCTATTTATTAAAGTTAGAGCTAAAGCGTTATGCTTACAACACTGCCAAAACATACATTTCGCTATTCGAAAAATTCATTAATAGGTTTTATAATACCCCTTTAAACGAATTAACCGAAAATGAGATGAGACAGTATTTAAAAGAACTTAATGATCAGAATAAGTCAAATTCTTACATACATCAAGCAGTAAATAGTATTAAATTTTATTTTGAAATTGTATTAGGTATGCCCAATCGATTTTACGAAATAGAACGTCCAAGACCACAAACCAGGCTACCAAAAGTATTAAGTATAGAAGAAATTACTGCTTTAATTAATAGCACAAACAACATTAAGCACAAGTGTATTGTATCACTACTCTACTCCGCAGGTTTACGTCGATCTGAATTAATAAAATTAAAACTAACCGACATAGATTCTGACAGAATGTTAATACATGTAATAAGCGCTAAGGGGAATAAAGATAGATATACTATTTTATCTAAAACCACATTAATTGATTTAAGGATTTATTTTAAACAATGGAAACCTAAAGTGTTTTTATTTGAAGGACCTAAAGGCTTTCAATATTCGCCAAGTAGTATTTTGAAAATTGTAAATAGAGCTGGAGAAAAAGCAAACATAAAAAAAAGAGTAACTCCACATATGCTTCGGCATAGTTTTGCCACACATTTATTGGAAAATAACACAGACTTAAGGTATATACAATCATTATTGGGACATAGTAGTAGTACAACAACTGAAATATACACTCAAGTTGCTACTAAATATTTACAA
>Ga0105354_1002016_pt1 | contig 12291 bp, 15 predicted proteins | sample GOMGulsemesocosm_FD_83658 | JGI IMG/M metagenome (GOLD analysis project Ga0105354, IMG submission 83658) | Methane-oxidizing microbial communities from mesocosms in the Gulf of Mexico - GOM9B Gulf of Mexico | ecosystem: Environmental > Aquatic > Marine > Cold seeps | place: USA: Gulf of America...
AGAAGCTGCAGTACTTGCTGCAGCCTTCCATGATCGATACGAAGGCCGTCGGGCCGTCTACGCGTGGCTCGGGCAGGGCGTCGAACTTCTCGATCTCGGGGAAGCTGACATCCACCTGCGGCTGCTGTGTGGTGCGCGCGGCGTTGATCATCTCAGGCAGGCGGTGCAGGGTCTGCGGGCCGAAGACGACGTCAACGTAGGAGGCGCGATCGCGGATGGCGGTGCCTTCCTGGCTGGCGACGCAGCCGCCAACGCCGATGATCAGCTCCGGGTTCTTCTCTTTTAGCGGGCGCCAGCGGCCCAGCTCGGAGAAAACCTTTTCCTGAGCTTTTTCACGGATCGAGCAGGTGTTGAGCAGGATGACATCCGCCTCATCGGGGTTGTCGGTCAGCTCCATTGCCTGATGTTCGCCGAGCAGGTCTGCCATGCGCGAGCTGTCATACTCGTTCATCTGGCAACCGTGGGTCTGAATAAAGAGTTTCTTGGCCATGGGATTGTGCTGGGGGCTAGCTGGGAAAAGGGGCGATTATACACACATCTGCTTCTGCCGCCCCCTGTGCTATGATGCGCGCCCGCCGAGCGGCTGATGCCACGGTGTCCTTCCACGTTTTTCAAGGTGTTGATCAACCCGTCATGAGCAAAGAAAAGCAACCGGTTTTCCGGGTCATCTTCCAGAACCAGGGACAGGTGTTCGAGCTTTACGCCCAGCAGATCTTTCAGAGTGAGCTGTGGGGGTTCATGGAAATTGAAGAGCTGATCTTCGGCGAGCGGTCACAGATGCTGGTCGATCCGGCCGAAGAGAAACTGAAGAATCAGTTTGAAGGGGTCAAGCGCAGCTTCATTCCCGTGCACTCGATCATTCGTATTGACGAAGTTGAACGCGTCGGCACGCCAAAAATCACCGACGCTCAGGGCGGCAGCAACATCATGCATTTCCCGATGCCGCCGCGTAACGACGGCTGACAGACTCATGCAGCAGCCTCAAGGCTGCTGAAGTTCCTGATCCGTCTGGTCGATATCACCGGGTGGCTCGACGGGGGCGCCCGGCGCCATCGTGCCACTGAGCTGTTCCTCGCGAATCTGCGCCAGATAGTCCCGAAACAGGGTGCCGAGCACATGGTTGGCCACCTGAACTTCCTGTGCGTCCATCTCTTGCGCGACCAGGTCAGCAGCATCCATGGCGTCATCATTGCCGTTGACGGCGGCCATCTTGAGGATGATGTAGGCCTGCGGCAGGTTGCGCGGGATGCCTTCGCCGTTGAAGTGCATCATACCCAGAAGGTACTGGGCTCTGGGCTCACCCTGGATTGATGCCTTTTCCAGCCACTGCAGCGAGGTCGCATAGTTGCGCTCTACGCGCTCACCCTTGTAGTACAGCTGGCCCAATTCGAATTGCGCCTGCATGTCGCCGCCGTCGGCCGCGCGCTGGCATGCGTCCAGCGCCAGCGGCAGGCTTTCATCGTCAACCCGTTCAAAGGCGCAGCGGTCGTCGGCACTGATCAGTAGCGGGTTATCCGACTCTGCCAGCAGGGTGGACGCCGGCAGCATAAGCAGGCCGGTAAGGACAGCGGGCGTAAGCAGGCGTTGCATGACGGGATCAGGGCCTCGGCTGGTGATCGTCGGGTTCAGGTTGTGATCTATTGTGCGCCTGTTCACTCAACAGGCCAACTGTCACTGCCGCTCCCAGCAGGGCAGGGAATAGCAGAAGCAGTGTGTCGCCCGGAACAAACAGGTCAGCCAGGGGAGCTGCGCCCGGTTGCAGCAACGGTGTCAGCGTGCCGACGGCGCAGAGGGCCACGAAGGGCAGTGGTCGTCGGTCTTGCCGTGCGACCAGAAGGCAACCAGCGAGCATCACCAGCAACGCGGCGCTGTTGATCACCCACTGGTAGCCGAACAGCTGGTCCATCCGGCGCAGCAGTTCAAAGGCGGCCATCAGGCCGAGCAGGATGCGGCCCCAGGCTGCCGGCTGCCATTGCAGGCCGCGGCCAAGGTAGAACGCGGCCAGACCCAGTAACGGCAGGCTGAGGTTCTGCGCCGCCAGCCCGAGTATGCGCTGGGTATGTTCCAGCTCCTTTGCGAGTGAGCCAAGGCTCAGCAGCAGGCTGGCTGCGGCAGCCAGACCCAGTCCCAGCAAGGCGGCTGTCATGGCCCCTCGAGCCGCGGCAGACAGCGGCCTGCGCTGTCGCCACAGCCAGAAGCTGGCGGCGATCAGCAGCAGGGTCAGCAGGCCGTAGGCGAGCTGGCTCATAGCGCGGCAAAGGCCTTCTCGGCCGCATCCAGAGTCAGCTTCAGCTCGGTTTCGCCGTGGGCGATCGAGGTAAAGCCGGCCTCGAAGGCACTGGGTGCCAGATAGACGCCGCCATCGAGCATCAGGTGGAAGAACTTTTTGAAGCGCTCAACGTCGCTGGCCATAACATCCTCAAAGGTGACGATGTCATCGGCACCGGAGAAGTACAGGCCGAACATCGCGCCCGCCTGAGTGGTCACGAAGGGCACACCCGCGGCATCGGCGCGCTCCTGCAGGCCAGCCAGCATGCGGCTGGTGTAGGCGCTTACCTCGTCATGGAAGCCGGGACGGTTGATCAGGCGCAGGGTGGTCAGGCCGGCTGCCATCGCCAGCGGATTACCGGACAGGGTGCCGGCCTGGTAGACCGGGCCGAGCGGGGCGATGCACTCCATGACCGCACGTTTGCCACCGAAGCAGCCGACCGGCATGCCGCCGCCGATGATCTTGCCGAAGGTAGTCAGGTCCGGGGTGACGCCGTAGTGCGCCTGGGCGCCGCCGAGAGCCACGCGGAAACCGGTCATCACCTCGTCGAAAATCAGCACCACGCCGTGCTCGTCGCAGGCCTCACGCAGCCCCTGCAGGAAGCCGGGCGCCGGCGGCACGCAGTTCATGTTGCCGGCAACCGGCTCGACGATGATGCAGGCGACCTGCTGGCCGACGTCGGCCAGGGTCTTGCGCACCGCCTCGATGTCGTTGAACGGCAGGGTCAGGGTGTGCTTGGCGAAATCGGCTGGCACGCCGGCGGAGCTGGGCACACCCTGGGTCAGCAGGCCGGAACCGGCCTTGACCAGCAGGCTGTCGGAGTGACCGTGGTAGCAGCCCTCGAACTTGATGATGCTGTCGCGGCCGGTGTAGCCACGCGCCAGGCGGATGGCGCTCATGGTCGCCTCGGTGCCGGAGCTGACCATGCGCACCATATCCATCGACGGCACCAGCGAGCAGACCAGTTCGGCCATCTCGGTTTCCAGCGCGGTCGGTGCACCGTAGGACAGGCCGTGCTGCAGTTGATTACGCACCGCGTCCAGCACGTCCGGGTGGCTGTGGCCGAGGATCATCGGGCCCCAGGAGCCGACGTAGTCAACGTAGCGCTTGTCGTCTTCATCAATGACGTAAGCACCCTCGGCGTGCTTGAAGAACAGCGGTGTGCCGCCGACGCTCTTGAAGGCGCGGACCGGTGAATTGACGCCGCCCGGGATGTGTTTCTGGGCGCTGGCAAACAGGGATTCGGAACGGGACATGGCAAGTCTCTCAGGATGCGTGAATGAGTTGGCTGAACTGACGGGCGCGTTGCTGCACCGTCTCAGCGTCGGGAGCGCCGAACAGGCCGTTGATCACGGCCAGATAATCGGCGCCGGCGTCAAGCAGGGTCGACGCGTTGTCCAGGGTGATGCCGCCAATCGCGACAATGGGTACGGAAAATTGCTGGCGGGCTTCGCGCAGTAGCGCGGGCGTTGCTGCCGGTGCGCCCGGTTTGGTCATGGAATTGAAGAAGCGGCCAAAGGCGATATAGCTGGCGCCGTCAATCAGCGCGCGTTCAGCCATTTGCAGGCTGGCGTGGCAGGTGCCGCCGATCAGTGCGTCGGGGCCGAGCTGTTGGCGGGCCTCGCGCAGGGAACCGTCTTCCTGACCGAGATGCAGGCCGACGCCGAGTTCAGCGGCCAGCGCCAGATCATCGTTGATCAGCAGTTGGCAATCATGCGCGCGGCACAGCTCGGCAAGCTGGCTTGCTTCGGCCAGCCGCTTGCCGGCGTCACCGGACTTGTCGCGGTACTGCAGCCAGCGGGCACCGCCGATCAGCGCGGCTTCGACATAGGGCAGCAGCTTGCCGTCTGTCAGCAGGGCGCTGTCAGTAATGGCGTAAAGGCCGCGCTTGCTCACGAGCAGAAGTCCAGCGGCAGGCGGCGCGGTACGTACTGGCCATGGCCGGGCTGCTCGGCGTCGCGCAGGGTGCGCCAGGTATAGTCGAGTGACGAGCGCACCGCGCTGACCAGCTCTTCGCCGAGCGCCAGACGGCCTGCCAGCGTACTTGCCAGCGTGCAGCCGGAACCGTGATAACTGCCGGGCAGACGCGGGCAGGTGAAGTCGTGCTGGCTGCCATCGGCGCAGTACAGGCGATTGTGGATTTCGGCCTCGTCGCCATGACCGCCGGTGATCAGCAGGTGGCGAATATGGGGCAGCAGCTTGGCCGCGCACTCATCGGCGCTGCCGTCCGGCAGTTCGGCCAGAATGCGCGCCTCGGGCAGGTTCGGGGTAGCAATGGCGGCGACCGGGAACAGGCGCTCGCGAATGGCAAACCCAACATCATCCTTGCCCAGCGAACCGCCACCTCCGGCACGCAGCACCGGGTCGCAGACCAGCGGCACATTGGGCAGACGCAACATCAATTCCAGTACGGTGTCGACCATTTCGACCGAGCCGAGCATGCCCAGCTTCACCGCCGAAACCGGCATATCGCTGATGACCTTGTTGGCCTGGGCCAGCACCCACTCGCGGTCGAGTACACGGAAGTCGCTGACATCGACCGTGTCCTGCACGGTCAGCGCGGTCACCGTTGGCGCAGCGTGGCAGCCCTGGGCAATCAGCGCCTCGATGTCTGCCTGCAGGCCGGCGCCACCGCTCGGATCGTGGCCGGAGAGGCAAAGAACGACGGGCTTGAAGGGGTTCGGTTGGGTCATGGCGAGTTGTTCCGCGTGCTGACAGGCGTTTGACCAGCTCCGGCGCGCGCCCGGAGCTGGCATGACAGCGCGCTAGCATACCATCTTGCCCGCGTGGCGGGGTGAGCAGGCGTCTCGCCTCTAGGCGGGTGTTCGCACTGCAGGCGCGCAGCCGAGACCAGATCTTCGACCGGTGGCCGCGCTCCTTTACCAGCCAAGGCTACTCTGGCGCGCTTTGACACTGCCGCTGAGAGCATGGACAGCTACACTTGAAAGCAGCCTTGATAAATGAAAACCGCACAATAATGAAGGTGACCTATGAAAGCCATTGACCAATGGTTTGACGAGTACGGTGAAAGCCACCGCAACCCGTTCAACAAGCTGACGCACTGGATCTGTGTGCCGCTGATTACGTTCAGTGTGCTCGGTATGCTGTGGGCTATTCACCCGTGGGTAGCGATGGGGGCCGTAGCTGCAGCATTGGTGTTCTATGTGCTGCTGTCCTGGCAGATTGCACTGGCGATGCTGGTGGTCAGCTTACTGATGCTGCTGGGACTAAGCCTGATGACTCATGTGTTCTGGTGGTCGTTGGGGATCTTTGTACTGGCCTGGATCGGTCAGTTCATAGGGCATCATGTGGAAGGCAAGAAACCGTCGTTCTTCAAGGATGTACAGTTTCTGCTGATTGGCCCGGCCTGGTTGCTGGGTTTCGTGTTCAGGCTGTTCGGGTTGCGGTATTAATTGTTGCTGCCGATTAAACGGCTTCAGCTTGAATTGTTGGGGCGAGTTGCCTTCTTCGGTTTTCCTGTTTATGTCTGTGCTGGTGATGGTTCCGCCTTTCGCCTTCACGGCGAGCCAAGGGGGACCGCTTGCCCGGCCCCCCTTGGCGATCCCCCCGGGCACCCGGCTACGCGGCCCTTCGGGTTCGCTGCGTTGCTCGGTTTGGCAGGGGCCGGCAGAACTCGGCTCTGCGAGCCTCAGACAGGCTGCCGTCCTGTTTTCTGCCAATCCTGCGCTACTCGTCCGCGTAAACGGGGCGGACCGAATGTGCACGCTTCATCATCCGAGTATTTGGCCGATGGTCTTGGTATAGAAGCCGGGCGCGTTATCCCGGACGTTCACGAAGAACTATTAAAAAGGGCACCATTGGCGCCCTTTTTGGTTTACGACAGCTGGTGTTTCATCACCTTGCCGTTGGCATTGCGCGGCAGCGCTGAAACCTGGCCGTACAGGCGTGGGCGCTTGTAGTCGGCCAGCAGCGGTTCCAGATAGGCGCTCAGCTCGGCGTGCAGGTCGGCGACCGGCTCACGCAGCACGACGACCGCCTTGACGGTTTCGCCCCACTGCGGATGCGGTACGCCAAATACCGCGACTTCGGCAATATTCGGGTGCGCTTCCAGCGCCACTTCGATCTCCCGCGGATAGACGTTTACGCCACCGGAGATAATCAGCTCCTTGGCGCGACCCAGTACCCAGTAATAGCCCTCGGCGTCGCGGCGGGCGAGATCGCCCGAGTCCAGCCAGCCGTCGCTGTGCAGGCACTCGGCGGTCGCTTCCGGCTTGTTCCAGTAGCCCAGCATCATGCCCTCGGTGCGGATCTGGATCTGGCCGGTGCATTCGCCAGCAAGTTCGTTACCCTGTTCATCGACCATCCGCAGCTCGGTGTGCAACGCGCCGCGGCGGCCGATCGAGCCGGCTTTGCCGGGGTGCTCCTCCGGCAGCATGATGGTGCCGCTCGGCCCGGCCTCCGTGAGGCCGTAGACGCAGTACAGACGGTCGGTGTTCATGCGTTGGGCGATCAGTTGCAGCTGCTCGGTTGACAGTGGCCCGCCGCCATAGATCCAGTACTGCATGGAGCTGATGTCACGCTCGCTAATGTCGGGCTGCTGCGCGGTCATCATGAAGGCGACCGGAGCGCCGAAGAAGTGCGTGGTGCGTTCCTTCTCGACGGTGTCCAGCAGCAGCGTGGGGTGGAATTCGGGCAGTACCACGTGGGCTGCGCCGACGTAGGTGCCGCCGAGCAGGAAGACGTTAAGCGGCGCCGAATGGGTCAGCGGCATCATGTGCAGCATGCGGCTGTGCGGGCGCATGTTCATTTCCAGCGCCGAGGCGTTGGCGACGGTCAGCAGCGCGTGGTGGTGGAACAGCACGCCCTTGGGCTTGCCCGTGGTACCGGAGGTGTAGAGCAGGGTGCAAGGCTGTTCGGCCGGAATCTCGGCGACGTCCCAGCGGCTCTGCATGTCCAGTACCCGGGCGCCCGGCTGATCCAGACGCAGGCAGGGAGCCAGAGTGCTGGCGCGCTCGGCGTGGTCGCCCTGAGCGATGATCAGACGTGCGTCGCAGTCGCCGAGGATGTATTCCAGCTCGGCGGCAGTCAGGCGAGCATTGACCGGAACGACAATCGCACCGAGGTTGATAACGGCAAAGTAGCCCAGCACCCAGCTGTAGCTGTTGGGCATGTACAGGGCGACGCGGTCGCCGCTGTCGATCTGGTACTGCTCGTGCAGATGGGCAGCCAGACGCAGGCTCTGGTCATGCAGTTCGGACCAGCTCAGGCGGCAGTCTGCGGTGATCAGGGCTTCGCCCTCGGGAAACTTGCGGGCGTTGACCGCGAGCAGTTTGGGAATGTTCATGGGGTATCCATCCTGTTGTTGTCGTTAGGTGATGGGGTCTTGCAGTTCGGGTTTCAGCCGGTGCTTGGCAGTTCACGCCACTGCCCCGGCTGCAGATCGCCGAGGGTCCAGTCACCGATGCGCACGCGCACCAGGCGCAGCGTGGGTAGCCCGACCGCTGCGGTCATGCGCCGGACCTGGCGGTTGCGGCCTTCGCGGATGGTGATCGCCAACCAGCTGGTTGGCACGCTCTTGCGAAAGCGTACCGGAGGATTGCGCGGCCACAGGGCGGGTTCATCAATCTGCTCCACCTCGGCCGGACGAGTGGGGCCGTCGTTCAGCTCAGGGCCGGCGCGCAGCTGCGCCAACTGCTCCTCGCTGGGTTGGCCTTCCACCTGTACCCAGTAGGTCTTCGGCAGCTTGTGCTTCGGATCGGTGATGCGTGCCTGCAGGCGGCCGTCGTTGGTCAGCAGCAGCAGGCCTTCGCTGTCGCGATCCAGTCGCCCGGCTGGGTAGACGCCGGGGGTTTTGATGAAGTCGGCCAGTGTCGACCGACCGTCACCGTCGGTGAACTGGGTCAGCACATCGAACGGCTTGTTCAACGCGATCAGTTTTGGGTTGGCCGGCGGCGCCGCTGGCGTGCGGCGCGGCTTTCCGGCTGGTCGCGGGCGGTTCGACGGGCGTGGGCGTTGGTTCATCTGCGGCTATCCTGGGCTGGGTCAGCGCGGCAGTGTAGCGGCAAGCGGCAGCACCGCAAGGGTGACAGTCGTTTTGCTGAACAGCCGCTTTTCGCCGTTTTGCAAGGCAAAAACCTCGGCCTCTGCGACGCAGATCTGCTTGCCCGGTTTCAGTATCTCGGCGCGGCACAGCAGCGTTTCGCATTGCGCCGGACGCAGGAGGTTGACCTTGAACTCGACGGTCAGCAGGCTGTAGCCGTCGTCCAGCAAGGTGGCAGCGGCAGCGCCAGCTGTATGATCGGCCAGAGTGCTTTGCACCCCGGCGTGCACAAAGCCGCCCTGCTGGAAGTGCCGGGGCAGAATTGGCAGCTCTGCCTCTACCCAGCCAGAGCCACAGGCGGTTGGACGGATACCGAGATCGGCAATGAAGTTGGCCCGTTTGAAGCCGGCATCTACCCGGGCTTCGATGGTGCTTTGGTCGAGTGCCATGTGCGTTTCCTTACAGGCTGGCCGGCGTCGAGCGGGCGACCAAAGCTTCGACATCCAGACCGCGCGGCAGGGTGCCGTAGGCTTGGCCGTGTTCGCCGAGCCGGCTGGCGATAAAGGCGTCGGAGACGGTGCTGTTACCGGCTTCCAGCAGCAGTTTGGCTTGCAGTGCGACGGCCACGTCTTCGGTCAGCTGGCGGGCGCGGTATTGAATGTCGTCGGTGTCGGCGAACTGCTGCTTGATCCGCTCGATGCGCTGCTTGAGCGCACTGGAGCCATGACCGTCACCCAGTTCGGCGAACAGCGCATCGAGGACCCCCGGCTCCTTCGACAGCGCGCGCAGTACGTCCAGACACTGCACGTTGCCCGAACCCTCCCAGATCGAGTTGACCGGCGCTTCGCGGTACAGGCGCGGCAGAATGGTTTCTTCAACGTAACCGGCGCCGCCCAGGCATTCCTGCGCTTCGTTGATCATTCCCGGCGCACGTTTGCAGATCCAGTATTTGCCGATGGCGGTGACCAGGCGGGCGAACTTGTCTTCCTGCGCATCATGGGCGTTGTCGATGGCTTTGCCCATGCGCATGGTGAGGGCCAGCGCGGCCTCGCTTTCCAGCGCCAGATCGGCCAGCACGTTCTGCATCAGCGGCTGCTCATTCAGTACCCGGGTGCCTACCGTGCGATGGGCACAGTGGTGGGCGGCCTGGGTCAGCGCCTGACGCATCAGCGAGCTGGAGCCGATCATGCAGTCGAAGCGGGTCAGCGAGACCATCTCGATGATGGTCGGCACGCCGCGGCCTTCCGGGCCAATCATCCAGGCCAATGCACCGCGATATTCGACTTCACTGGAGGCGTTGGCCCAGTTGCCGAGCTTGTTCTTCAGGCGCTGCACGTAGAATTCGTTGCGACTGCCGTCCGGGCGGTGGCGCGGCAGCAGGAAGCAGCTCAGGCCCTTGTCGGTATAGGCCAGAGTGAGGAAGGCGTCGCACATCGGCGCCGAGCAGAACCACTTGTGGCCTACCAGTTCGTAGGCCTGGCCCGGGCCGCCGACGCCGACCGGGTAGGCGCGGGTGGTGTTGGCGCGCACATCGGTGCCGCCCTGTTTCTCGGTCATGGCCATGCCGATGGTGGCGCCGGTCTTCTGCGCAATCGGCAGGTTGCGCGGGTCGTACTGGCCGGACAGGATCTTCGGCAGCCAGATCTCGGCGAGGTCCGGCTGCAGACGCAGCGCAGGCACACAGGCATAGCTCATGGTCATTGGGCAGCTGGTACCGGCCTCTGCCTGGTTGTGCAGGTACATGGTCGCGGCGCGGGCGACCTGGGCACCGGGGCGCGGGTCATTCCAGGGGGCGCTGGTAATCCCCGCCTTGATGCCGGCGGCCATCAGTTCGTGATAGGCAGGATGAAAGTCGACCATGTCCACGCGGTGGCCGTAGCGGTCGTGGCTCCTGAATACCGGCTTGTTCTCGTTGGCAAGGAAGCCCGCTTCCATCAAGGCGCCACCGGCCAGTTGGCCGTAGGCGCTGAGCTGCCCGTCGGCCCAGCCGCCGTCGTAGCGGCGAACCCATTCCTGCAGCGGCAGGTCGCTGCGGTACAGGTTGAGGCCTTCCAGCGGTGGCACCTGATTGGTGACTTCATGGGTTTCGGCATACTTATGCAACTGACTCATGGGACCTCCTTGGCGTTGATGGCGCGCAGACAGAAACGAACAATGGCGAGGGTGACGGCTTCCAGCGTCTCGCTGGGCAGGCCGCTTTCGCGGTCTGCTCGGGCCTGGGGCGACAACGGGCCGACCAGTGATTCGGCGACCGCGCCAACCACGCAGGCGGATGTGAGGGGGATGTTTTCGACTTGAAAACTGCCATCGGCGATACCTTCGGCAATCAGTTCGCCGTACAGGGTGGCGTAGGCCTGACGAAAGTACAGTCTCTGGGTTTCGACTTCCTCTTCGGCAGGTTCGGCGATCAGTGCGTAGGCGAGTTGGCGGCTGTGCCAGGCGCGTGCGGCGAACTGGGTCAGGCCATTGCGCAGGCGATCAACGGCGCGCCCGGGGGCCTGGAATTGTTGCTTGAGTGTATCGAGTTCCAGGCGAGTTGCCTTGACAAAGACGCTGGCGGCCAGATCGCCTTTGCCGGCGAAGTGGCGGTACAGGCTGCCGGTGGCGACGCCTGCGCTGCGTGCCAGCGTACTCATTGTCAGTGACGAGAAGCCTCCATCGGCGACCTGCTGTACGGCGCAATCAAGAATATGTTCGCGCAGTACCTGATCGCGCTCGATGCGGCTGGCGGTGGTGCGGTAGGCCATGCTCTGAATCCTTATTCACTTCTTGTTGGTCTAGTGAATCAGGATTCAGATGTTGGGGCAGCGGGGATAATGGTCAGATGAGCGGCTGAATCGGTCAGTGCTCCAGCACCATGATCATGACTTCCTTGACGATAAAGGCAAACACGCCCAGGCCGAGAGCGAAGAACAGCACTTCGGTGCCGTAGCGTCCGGCTTTGGACTCCTTGGCCAGATCCCAGACGATAAAGCCCATGAAGGCAACCAGGCCAAAGATCATCAGCGGCATGGCAATGGTTTCGAACTGTTCGTAGGTCACGAGCGGCTCCGTTGAGAAAAAGGTGGGGCAGCAGTATACCGGCTAGTCGATCTGCCTGCCCGTCGGGTTCTGGCTAGTTCAGACCCAGATGTTTCAGCGGCAGTTCGGTGCTGGCGATGATCTGATTCAGTACAAAGCTGGAGCGGACGCTGGAAACCCCCTCGATACGAGTCAGCGTACCCAGCAGCAGTTGCTGGTAGTGTTCCATGTCCGGGACGACGACGCGCAGGTGGTAGTCGGCGTCCATTCCGGTCACCAGACAACAGTCCAGCACTTCAGGGCACTGGCTGATGACTTTCTCGAAACCGGCGAAGCGTTCCGGGGTGTGGCGGTCCATTCCTATCATCACGAAGGCTGTCAGCTTGAGGCCGAGCTTGGCCGGATCCAGCAGCGCTACCTGGCGCCGAATCAGTCCGCTTTCTTCCAGCGCTTTCACCCGGCGCGAACAGGGCGAAGGCGACAGGCCAATCCGCTCTGCCAGCTCCTGGTTGCTGATGCGGGCGTCGTGCTGCAGGGCGGCGAGAATCTTCAGATCGTAGCGATCCAGGTCGAGATTATTCATGGTGCTTTTCTCAGTTGCGCGTTTTTATGTATTTTTAGTTACTTGTTGCTCATATCGCAAGATTATGTGCAAAAACAGGTAATTTATTTCTCGCAGATAGGGATATTATTTTCACCAGATTCAGCCGAAGCCGATCGTCCAGACCGCTTCGTCCACAAGGCGAAACGGGGCCACAGCATCCAGAAGGTGTGAGGCCAGTCGGTTACCCAGCCCACGAGGCACGGGAGCAAAGGCATCATCCCAAGAGGGTGGAGGAGGACGTAAAAAGGCGAGCTGCCCTGCAGGCAGCTCGCCTCAGACTGCTGACGAACCCCGCATTTTCGCGGGGTTTCGTTTTTCTGGGACGCTTGCAATGATTTTCCCTGTGTTGACTGATTCAGCCTGCGAAGGCCCCAATTCCCTCCGAGTAGCTGCACT